>CECF01035881.1_pt1 | contig 18644 bp, 16 predicted proteins | sample 554751 | NCBI WGS metagenome assembly CECF01 (sample SAMEA3182099, study PRJEB8094) | gut metagenome | biome: human; feature: gut; material: Stool; isolation source: human stools | place: Canada | collected 2012-06-12 | reverse complement strand
GGCGCATAACCATGCGCTCGTACAGGCGGGCGAGGTCGCGGAGTGCTTCTTCCTTGTCCTCGGTCTCGAGAGGCTTGGTGAAGTTGAGGGATTCCATCTCGACCAGGACATCGATGCCCCAGCAGTTGGCAGCCCAGTTGGAGAAGTTTGCGTAGTAGTGAGCCGGGCAAGACCATACGATTGCACGGTACTTCATTTTGCCGGGCCATGCTTCGTCGCGATTCTCATATGCCTCGCGGATCAGCTTGCTGACCTTCTCACAGGTCTTAATAACACGGGGATCAATACCGCCGTCCATCTCGTAGTTCCACTTACGGAACAGCTCGTAGCAAGGTCCGAGCAACTGCGGATACTTGGTCTTGTTGATCTCCCACTTCTCCAGCTCGTAAGAAGTCTCCTTATTAAAGCGCTTCATAGCGGTGAAGTAAGCGTCCCAGTTCCATTTTGCACCGGTCTGATCCTCGATGAACTTTATGCAGGCCTTGATATCCTCGGCGGCAGACTGCAGGACGGACTCGTCCTCGTAGCGCACGGGGAAGCAGAGGTGGAACACGGGTGTGTTCGGGAAGCGGCGTGCAAAGTAAGAGGATGCCATGGTGGAACCGTCGCAGGGCATGGAGCTGGAGATAAAGCCGCAGCCCATGTCGGGCAGTGCGTCGATAACCAGAGCGCCGCACTCGGAAGACGGAACCGGGCAGGTATCGGAGGGCAGACCGAAGGACTCGACTGCATCGATGTAAGGTACGCAGGTGAGCTGGTCGATCTCGGAGACGAGGAAGACGGGCAGCAGCTGGTGAGGAATACCGCACAAATCGGGGAAGCCTGCCATGATCTGACCCATGGTCATCTCGTCAAAGGTCATGAGCATCTTGTTAAGCTCCTCGCTGTTACCGTTCTTGCGGTCAGCCTTGGACAAAAGAACGAGGTTCTCTGCAACGTAGCGGAATATATCGTAGATAAGCAGATGGCTCATGCGGAGAGCGCGGCCGCGCTGACCCATGATGTTCTTATCCATAAAGCCGTGGCAGCAGAAGTAGGAGATCATCCAGCGGTAGTGCAGAGCACTGTTGAGTGCGGGAATGAGATCCTTGGAGAAGGTCATAAGGAGCATGCCCCACATACGAGCCCACTCATAGAAGTCGTATGCAGTGTCCTTAACGCCGCGCCACTCACGACGTACGGTTGCCATTGCGCCCTTGGCATACAGTCTGCCAAGTCTCTTTTCGCCGTAAAGGATAGCATCGAGCTTGCCCTGCTGGTCGAGTGCCATGAATGCATTGTACTCTTCCTTGATGCGCTCTGCATCCATCTTCAGGGTGTTCTTCCAGCCGTTTTTGAAAGCTTCCCAGTCGGTCTCTTTGAACATCTCGTAGAAAATGCCGCCACAAACCTTCAGGTTTTCCCACTGCTTCTTCCAGTCGATGTTATCTTTTGCCTTAAAAAACTTAGGATTGGGATATTTAGGAGTCTTAGCCATTACTTATTGCCCTCCTCTTTATGAATACGCTTGATCTCCAGAGACTCAACAAAGGCCTGGCAGCGGGTACGCAGCTGACCGGAGTTGCCGTTGTTGTACAGTCTGTCGATAGACAGGACGGGCCAGCCGTATTCCTCAGCCATGATGTGGCTGACGAGTGCGCGCTCAAAGCCCCAGTAGTCGCAGTACTTCATCTGCTCATAGATGATGCCTTCTGCGTGATACTCTCTTGCGAGGCGGTCTGCGGTCTCACGACGCTGCAGGACCTTCTCATCGGATATGTAACGTGCGCACTCGGAGTACTCCATTACATGGCGGCAAAGCTGTCTGAGGGCGGGCTCTTCATCATTGAGCTCAATGACCTCGCGGCCCGGAGTCGAGCCGTAGCAGTGACGGTCGGAGCATACAAATGCGCCGCAGCCTTCGATAAGCTTGGTGAGGTTGGGATCGTCGATCTCGCTTCCGACGATCGCGACTCTGGCGCGGAACCAGGGCTTAGGATCGGGCTTACGGGTCTTGAGTTCCTTGAGAGTCTCCTTCAGGTACGGGAGAATGAGTCTCTTCGGGCAGGTGAAGGAAACGAGGTTCAGTACATGATACTCATAGCCGGTGATAACGGGGTTTTCAGCCTTACGCATATCGCCGATCTCGGTGAGGATCTTGCACACTTCGTTGTGCTCCTTGACTGCCTTGCGGATAGCCTTATCGGAGGTATCGATGCCGAACTTCTCGTGCAGGTTATCCAGAACATGCTTCTGCATCTGGATTTCATATGCGTCGAGGGTATAGTCAACTACCTTGAAGGGAATGTCCATGTGAGTTACAAAGAACTTTTCCTTCGTGTTGACCTTCAGGACCTCGAAGTGCTCCATTGCGCGGTTCATCATGGAGCAGGCGTCTACGCCGATCATTGCATCGAGGAACTGATAGCCGCCCTCGATTGCACGCTCTACGAGTGCGCGTGCGTACTCGCAGGTGTAGTTGGACATGTAGTAGGTCGCGATGTCGATCGAGCCTGTTTTCGGTGCGCGCAGACGCACGGAGAAACAGTTGCCTATGTTGAGAAGTGCTTCGGGAACGTGATAGCAAGTGTAGCCAAGGCAGATATCGCCCTCAGCCTGAGCCTGCTTTACCAGCTCGTTGTCGGCATTCTCAAGAAGACTTTCGAAGTAGATCAGATGCTTAAGATCTTTCAAATGTTACACCTCTTCTTCAAAGAATTTCTATTTTTCGGAGTGCTTCCTTTACTCCGTTGAGCATAAGAGAATCTTCGGGCAGGCGAAGCACGCTCTGACCCTTTATGTCGTTTGCGGCAAAAGCATTGTCCGCAGGGATACGCGCCACGATGTCAACACCGGGCACAGTGATGAGCTCCGCAAGCTCGGGATTTGTCATACGGTTTACTATGGCGCCTATCTTATCGTAAACGATCAGCTCGTCGGCAACGTTTTTGATCGTCGATACGACCTGGCAGCCTTTCTTGCTCTGGTCGGTAACAAGCAGCAGATGCGTTACCTTATCCATAACGCGGCGCTGGATCTGCTCAATGCCGGCCTCTCCGTCGATGACGACATAGTCGAAGCTGTTCGCCAGAATGCCGATGACTTCCTTCAGGTAGGAATTGACCTTGCAGTAGCAGCCGGAGCTTTCAGGTCTGCCGATGCCGAGAAATGCAAAGCCGGGCATTTCGACCAGTGCGTCAAAGATCTTGAATCTCGCTTCGCTCAAAAGCTCGAGAGCCTCTCTTGTTTCGCCGTTTTCGACGCTGTCAACAATGCTCATGCGGATATCGTCAAGCGTGAGCTTAACGTCAACTCCGAGAGCGACCGACAGGCCGACAGCAGGGTCTGCATCTATCGCGAGGATCTTCTTATCCGGGAAATTTTCCACCAGAAGCCTTACGATCGACGCCGAAATCGACGTCTTGCCGACACCGCCTTTACCGGCGACCGCGATGATCTTTGCTTTATTTTCCAATAATACGTCCCCCCTTCAATTGCGCTTTGACATACCTTACGCATTTTGATAACAGTTTAACACAAATGCCTCTGATTTGCAAGAGAATATGCTGCTATTTATATGAAAAATTCAGGTTTTTTTGAGCGAAAAATGCACAACACTATACACTTTCAACAAAATTGTCAATTAGTTTGTTCATAAAAAAGACTCCCAGTAACAGGGAGTCTTTTTGCTATGTGTTATGCGGATATCGGATCATACGATTCTGCGGTCGCGGACCTGAGAGTCGTAGTGCTTATTCAGCAGCGGGCGAATGACATAGTATATAAGCTTGTTTTCGCCATTGGTCATATACAGGGTAAAGGTTCCGACAAAAGCGAGGAATGCGAACATGGCGACCTTGCCGCCTATCTTTGCAACAGTTTTCATTATTACCTTATCCTCCTATTAATATGCGGCGCTGTCGTCAAACTCAACGAGCGTGGGGTCAAGAGGCTCCTCGCCCAGAACGACGGACATGTAGCCGTTTACGCAGTTACGCATATCCTGGCGGGAAACGGTACGGCAGTCTTCAAGGTCATGCTCGATGAAGATGAAGTGGAAGCCGAGATCCCTTGCCTGCTCTTCCATGAGAGCGTGAACGCCGAGCATGCCCTTGCAGGCGATGTTGTCGTTCATAAGAACCATATCGCAGTTGAAGTTCTTTGCCCACTCCCAGATGGCGTTGACATTATCCCAGCCGCCGACAGCGTGGTGACGCATAACGCCTTTTTCCGAGAACAGAGCCAGGTCTTTGATCGCCTCATCAGGATCTTCTGTGTTTATCATGTTATGACCCATTGTAGAGTCCATGTTGAGGACAATATTGATGCCCCAGCAGTTCTGAGTCCAGGTCGGGAAATCGGTGTAGTAAACAGCGGAGGGTCCCCACAGGAATGCACGGTGACGGGTTTTGCCGCCGAACGGCTCCTTCTTTTCTTCATACGCCTTGCGCATGATCTTGATGACCTGACGGTCGACCTTGTTGAAGTAAGGATCGGTACCGTTTGCGGATGCCCATGCATACAAACGATAAAGCGTCTCTGCAATGCCGCACAGAGCCGAATACGGGGTCTTGAAGTAGTCCCACTTTTCAAGCTCAATGGTGTTCTGCTCGTTCATGAGCTTTGCGTACTTAAAGAGATTATCCCAGTCGTACTTCACGCCGTACTCTTTTTCCACGAAAGCGATTGCATCCTTGAGTACTTGAGTAGAATACGGATGCGCGCCCGGCTCGTTGTGGATCATAGCCATTGTAACAGGGAAGTCAGGCATACCTATGCGGCGACGCTGGAACATCGAGGTTGCCTCGGATGCGTTGCAGGGCATGTTTGTCGAGAGCATTGCCTTTCCGACAAGTGGGAATGCATCGTCGAGCGCAACGCCGGTCTCGGCCGCGCAGCGAGAGCAGACGTCGGCAGGAAGGCCGAAAGATTCGGCAACATCTATATAGTACGGATCCAGGTGCTGATCAACGTCGCAAACTATGAATTCAGGAAGCGTCTGAAGAGGAATTGGGATAAGCTCCTTAAAGCCCATCATGAACAACGGTGGCATAACCTCATCCATAGGAACGATACGGTCGGTATCCTTGCCGCCGCCGAGGCGTCGGTCATTGGACATAATCAGCGCAATTTTTTTGGTCAGGCTGCGAACGATAGCGTGCATGCACTTGTGCGCCGTGACCAGCTCGTAGCCGCGGAAGCCTTCAAACAGGCGGTCAATGAACATGAATGTGCCGAGGTAAGAGCCCATCCAGCGATACTCCCAAAAGCCCTTAAGGCAGGGGATCGGAGCGGATGCGACCATCATTGCCATGGAAGCGAGGTTTTTCAGCCATGCGCCGTAGTCGACCATGGTGTCCTTAACGCCGCGCCACTCACGCCATTTTGCAACGCCGGTCTTGTCGTAGTAACGGTCTCTCTGGCCGCCGACGCCGTTCTCGGCCTGCCATATGGGATCAAAGCGTTCAAGCTTTTTATCAACAGCTGCTATTACTTTATCGAACATCATTACTTACCTCCCTGAATGGACTTGATCTCCAGGGATTCGATGAACGCCTGGAAACGTGTACGAAGCTGTCCGACTGCGCCGAGGGAATACTCCTTCTCGATAGTGCAGCAAGGAATGTGCTTTTCGTTCGTGAAGATGTGGTTTGCAAGAACCTTCTCATAGCTCCAGAACTCGCAGAACTTCATGTTTTCGTATATGATGCCGTCAGCCTTGAAATCTTCAACGAGCTGGGCCGCGATAGCGTGACGCTGGTCGATCTTGAAGCCATCCATAAAGCGTGCGCACTGGTTCCAGTACAGGTAGTGGCGGCAGATGGCGTCGAACGCGGTCTCGCCTTCCTTGATCTCAATCTGCTCTCTGCTGGGGAACGAACCGAAGCAGTAGCGGTCGGCAACGACCATTGCGCCGCACATTTCGATAAGCTTTGTGAACTCGGGATCATCGACCTCGCTTCCGACAAGTGCAACGCGGGCGCGGAACGGGAACTTCTCTTCCGGCTCGCGGGTCTTGAGCTCTTCAAGAGTCTCCTTGAGGTAAGGCAGGATCAGCTTATGGGGGCAGACCTGGCTTACGAGCTGGATGACATGGAACTCATAGCCGGTGATGGGCGGATTATCGAGCTTGCGGAAGTTGCCGATCTCGGTGATGATGCGGCTGAGCTCGTTGTGCTGCTCGATAGCCTTGCGCATAGCCTCATCGGAGACATCAACGCCAAGACGGTTCTTCATCTCGTCAACGACCTTGAGCTTAAGCTGAGCTTTGTAGTAATCAAGGTTGGTCTGATCGCCCTTCATGGGAGGATCGATCTGGGTGACGAAAAATCCGTCGTGCTTAACGGGATTGATGAGGAAGAAGTGCTCTTCCATACGCTCCATGGTCGCGCAGCTTTCCGCACCGAACAGGCAGCTGAGGTAGTTGTATCCGCCTTCGATGGCGCGCTCGAGAATGGAGCGTGCATAGGGGCAGGTACGGTTTGTCATGTAGTAGTTTGCAATATCGCTGGACGTGCAATTGGGAGCGCGAAGTCTTGAAGAGAAGCAGCCTTCAAGATTGAGAAGGACTTCGGGTATGTAATAGCAGTTGTAACCGAGTGCTATCTGCCCATCCTCCACTGCCTTGGTGACAAGCTCGTTCTGAGCGTCCTGCAGCAGGTTTTCAAAATAGATCAGATGTTTTAGGTCTTTCATTTGCAACCCCTTCCGCTTATTTAAAATTTTTGCTTACCAGTTTCCAGTATGGTTTCCCATACCCCTTCACGCAATTATACTTTAGGTTTAGTCGATATGTCAAGTTTATGTCAAAAGTATTTCAAAATTTATTTTGCCAATTTTCAGTTCCCGAACACTTGGTCAAGGCACTGTTCGACTACTCGAACAGCCTGCTGCAAATTTTTATATATTCGGGCAGGACGCCTTCGAAATCGAGCCCGTAATGGCGAGGCGTATTTCGCTTTGCGGTGCGTTCTATCGCGGCGGTGACAAATTTCTCTGCGGCATTGAGCGCATCCTCAAGAGCCGCTCCGCGAGTCAAAAGTGCCGCAAAGGCCGAGGCAAAGACATCTCCCGAACCGTGGAAGGTGCCGTCGAGAGCCTCGTTCATGACTGAACACAGCCGGCCGCTTTTGTTATCGCGCGCAACTATACCTACCTTCCCCGGCTCTGCGCTGACACCCGTCACGGCAACAAAATTCGGCCCCAGCTCGGAGAGCCTGTCGATAAGCTCAGTGACATACGCCATGCTGTGAGTACCGGGTCTGTATTCCATACCGGTCAGGAAGCATGCCTCGGTTATATTCGGCGTTATGATATCGGCCTTTTTTATAAGGCGGCGGAAGCATTCGGTCATTTTATCGCCGAGATTTGCATAGTATTTGCCGTTATCGGCCATAGCAGGATCGACAATGACGAGCGTCTCGTCGTTTTTCAGAAGCTCGATCGCGCGCTCGAGCAGCTCTCCCTGCGCCTCGGAGGCGAGATAGCCGGAATATATTGCATCGAACCTTAGTCCCAGGCTGTGCCAATGCTCGGCGATCGGGACTATATCCTCGCTCAGGTCGGTAAACGTCCAGTCAGTGAAGCCGCCGGTATGGGTGGATAAAAGCGCCGTCGGTATGCAGCAGCACTCAACTCCCGTTGCGCTAACTATAGGAAGAGCAACTGTAAGCGAGCATTTTCCCATTCCGGACAGATCATGAACAGCCGCCATTCTCGGCAGCTTAGGCAGTTTTTCCATTGTGTCTCCTACCTTATTATTAATTGAAATATCGCATTGATTTTAACACAGACCCGGCGCTTGTGCAACTCTATACAAAATCTGTCCAATGTATATATCTTTCAAAATTTTTAACCAAATTTTTATAGCTTTTTGCTTATAAAAAGCTATTTTTACTATAATATGTCTTGAATTCTCGGTTACAATATAGTATCATTAGGTACAATATTAATTAATAGCCGCCGGGCTGCTTCCGTGAGCAACGGCTGACTGCTTCCCTGCCGAAAGGCAGAGATAATCGATGCCGCATGGATAACGCTCGCCGGTATAGGTATTAGTATGGATCTTTGGGGGAAAGGAGGACAAAACTGAATAGCATGGTAAAATTAGAAAAGTTCAGCAAGCCTGCGCTTACCGTACTGTTTGTACTTGCTGTTTTTCTGTTTGCTGTTTTTGTGCTGAGCACCAACGCAAGTGCTGATGGAGTCGATGCCACCGCTGCGGTCGAGACAGAATCTGCTACGTCCGTCATGTCGGTATTCGAGGGGATCGGTCTTAAAAACACCGAGTATCCCGACGCAAACTTCATCAACTTCCTGCTTTGCCTGCATGGCTATGAAAAGCTCCCTGCCAACGCTACCGTGACCGTTACGGCATATCTGCCTGTTACCAACACCGTTTTCTGGCGCTCTACCTTTGACAAGGCTTATCTCACTTTCAAAGATGTGATTAACCCGGTGGGACACGGTACTCTGCTCAGGCTTCCTGCCGACTGCGTAATCAAGATCGAAGTCAACGGAGCCGACATTGACGGTTGGGATCTTATCTACGGCAGCACCGTTGAAGAGGCCATCATATGGCATCCCAGCAGCGGCATGTCCGGTCCGGCTGCCGACTATGTTCCCGGCAACGCTACATACATGTTTATGAGCAATCTGGGAGGCCACGTCGTTCACCTGAACATAGATGGTGTACACGGCGGCGATTCCGACGCGGATGCAGATGCTGACGATGATGCTGATGCGGATGCGGACGCCGATGCCGATGCCGACGCGGACGCCGATGCGGACGCTGACGCCGATGCTGATGCTGACGCCGACGCTGATGCTGACGCCGACGCCGATGCTGACGCCGATGCCGATGCTGACGCCGACGCCGACGCGGATGCGGACGCCGATGCGGACGCCGACGCCGATGCCGATGCTGACGCCGACGCGGACGCCGATGCTGATGCTGACGCCGATGCTGATGCGGACGCCGATGCTGATGCTGACGCCGATGCTGATGCTGACGCCGATGCTGATGCTGACGCCGATGCCGATGCTGACGCCGACGCCGATGCTGATGCTGACGCCGACGCCGATGCGGATGCCGATGCTGATGCTGATGCGGACGCCGATGCTGATGCTGACGCCGATGCTGATGCTGACGCCGATGCTGATGCTGACGCCGATGCCGATGCTGACGCCGACGCCGATGCTGATGCTGACGCCGACGCCGATGCGGATGCCGATGCTGATGCCGATGATGACAATGATCATCAAGATCCAAAAACGGGGGATGATCGCAGCATTATCTTGATCTCAGCAATTGCAGTTGTCAGCCTGGCAGCATTCACTTCTACTTATCGCAAGAAGAAAAATAACTGATCAAATGTGGGCGATTAGTTGACTTATTGCTTAAGTGCATATAAAATAGGAATGGTTGTAAACCATTCCTATTTTTATTTGCTTGAGGTGCAAAATGAGCAGACGAAGCAGACGGAAAAAGCACATTGAACGGTCAAAAAAGCCTACCGCCGAGCAGCTTGCAGCGCGGACCAAAAAAGCCGTTATCATCGGTTCAGCAGTTGTTTTGGCCATAGTCGCCGCGGTGGTGATCCTGTATCTCGTTTCCGCCGGCAAAAAGGACGATGCGCTTGCTTCGTTTGAAAAGAAGGCCGAGCTTCTGCGCGAGCAGGTGCTCTCGGACGCGCGCCTCGACGAGATATCGGGCGATATCGAAGTGGGGCTTCCGGACAACGTTGTGTTTCTTTCCGTTTGCAGCGGCGAGGAGCGCGCAAAGGTCTTCACCGGAACGGGTGTTGACCGCAAGGCCGCATGGCTGAGCGCATACGATCAGGCAAAAAGCTTCATCGAGGAGGAAAACTACAACGCCGTTTGGCTCAAGGCCGACCTCATGTGCGAGGCTAAAACATACGACCCGGTCGAATTTTCAACCGAGCTGCACCACTACAGGCCCGAATTTTTCAGATACGGCATAGCCTTTGACAAAAACTTCGAAACGGCGCTTCTGGAAGCCGAGCTTAACGGCGCCAAAATACTCGACTATGAAAACGAGTGCGTTGACGAAAGCTATCTGAACACATACCTGAAAAAAGCCGGCCGCAGCACACTCTCTTCTCTGCCGGACAGCTATGTTGTTTTCAAATGCGTAGGCTGGATGTGCGACGAAAACGACGAGGTCTACGATCTCATAAGCGACATTGACGATTACGGCAGACGCAAGGTCGACACCGTGGACAAGGAATATGCAGCCGAGCTTGTGAAAAACGCATCCGGCTTCCTTATCGACCAGGTCAAGGACGACGGCAGCTTTGTTTACGGCTACTATCCGAGATTCGATAAAACAATAGATAATTACAACATTGTCCGCCACGCGAGCACGCTTTGGAGCCTTGTTTGCCAATACAGAATGACCGGCAACGAAGAGCTTGTTCCCGTGATCGACAAGGCGGTTGACTACATGGTCGAAAACGCAATAGTCGAGCGAAACGACGAGATATCGTATCTGTACGAAGAAAAGTCCGACGAGATAAAGCTCGGCGGCTGCGGCGTTGCCGTCGTTGCGCTGACCGAGTATATGGACGCGTTCGGCTCGGACAAATACAAGGATCTTGCCGTTAAGCTCGGCAACGGCATACTCACCATGCTCGATCAGGACAGCGGCGAATACTATCACGTTTTGGACGGCGAGTTTATAAAAAAAGAGCAGTTCCGAACCGTTTATTACGACGGCGAAGCGACCTTTGCATTGTGCAGGCTCTATTCCCTCACCTCGGACGAGAAGTGGCTCAATGCTGCAAAAAGCGCCGTTGAGCATTTTATCTCGGCCGACTATGTTCAGTACAAGGACCACTGGGTGGCTTATTCGATGAACGAGATAACAAAGTATGTCGATGACGAGCGCTACTACACCTTTGCACTCAGAAACGCGCAGGAGAACCTTGACACGATATATAACCGCGACACAACGTATCACACATATTTTGAGCTTCTGATGAGCACATTTGAGATCTATGACCGCATGATCGAGCGCGGAATACACGTTGATTACCTCGACAACGGATTTGATCTTGAATACTTCCTCAAAACGATATATAAGCGCGCAGATCACATGCTCTGCGGATATTTCTACCCGGAATACGCAATGTATATGGCAAATCCCAACTCCATTCTCGACACGTTCATGGTGCGCCACGACGGTTACCGCGTCAGGATCGACGACGTTCAGCACAATGTAGGCGGATATTATCTTTACTACATGAACTATGACAAGCTTGTCGATTACGGCATGCTCGAATACAGGGACAAGGCATGAAAATAAGTCTGCAAAAAGCAATAAGGATAGTTTCTCTGATCGTATTTATCGCCTGCGCTGCCGTGCTGGCGGTTTACATGATCGGAGATATTCGTGACTCCGAGTCTAACAAAAACGTTGATAAGCTCAAAGACGCCGAAGTTACCGTGCCCGACGTTCTCGATGAATACGCCGGGCTTTATGCCGAAAATCCCGATACCATAGGCTGGCTGAGGATCGACGGAACGGAGCTTGACAACGTCGTCATGTTCTCACGGCACGATAACGAGAAGTATCTGCACACTGATTTTTACGGCAACTCCTCTTACCGGGGCTGCCTGTTCGTAGACGGCTGGTGTGATGTGCTGACCTCGGATAACATCATCGTTTACGGACATCACATGAAGGACGGCTCAATGTTCGGCGTGATCGTCGATTACCAGAACGATGAGTTTTATAAGCAGCACAAATACATAAGCTTTGACACGATATACGAAAAACAGACCTACGAGGTCGTCGCCGCAATACAGACCGAACTGCCGTCCGATGGCGAGGAGGGCTTCAGGTACAACGAATACACCGGCAGCGACGAAAAGACCTTTGCCGAATATGCTAAGTTCATTGACAAAAACAAGCTATACGACACCGGAGTTCGGATAAGCCCCGGAGATAAGCTGCTCACCCTCTCTACCTGCGCATATCACACGGAGAACGGGCGATTCATCGTCATTGCAAAGAAGGTATAAAAAAAGTCCATCGACTTGGTCGATGGACTTTTTCTTGACCCGTATGGGAATCCTCGCCTGCGGGCGAGCCGGGTCGCGGCTCTGACATGCCCCCGGCATGTCATTCACTACCGCTCCCTTCGATTCCCGATAGATTATGCAAAACGAAACAGCCCACCTAAAGGTGAGCTGTTTCGTTTTGGTGACCCGTACGGGAATCGAACCCATGTTACCGCCGTGAAAGGGCGGTGTCTTAACCGCTTGACCAACGGGCCAAAATTAAGGCGCAGGTAAAAGTATCTGCGCCTTTTTGGTAGCGGCACCTGGATTCGAACCGGGGACACTGCGGGTATGAACCGCATGCTCTAGCCAACTGAGCTATGCCGCCATTTCTCAAACGAGCAATAGGAATTATACTAGACATAGCCCGGATTGTCAACATATTTTTTTGTTTTTCTTCAAATTTTCATATCGGAATATAGGTCGTGGGGTCTACGCTGGCTCCGTCGCGGCTCATGGCAAAGTGCATGTGGCTGCCCTGCCCTATCTCGCATATGGCCGTTTTCCCGACAGAGCCGATAACATCGCCGCCTTTTACCTTATCGCCGGGGCTGACGGTCGGCGTGTCGGCAAGGTTTGAGTATTGAGTCTTTATGCCGCTGCCGTGGTCAATGACCACCGTTGTTCCGTAAAGATCGTCCTGCGTCACGCTCACGACCTCGCCGTCTCCGGCGGCAACGACCACCTCGCCCTGCTGCGCAAGGATATCCACGCCGTCATGCGTGCGCCAGTCGGCCATAGTGACGTCATAGCTGAGCGCCTCGACGCTGTAGCCGCGCTCGATCTCGCCGGAAACAGGCCAGCGCCATGTCACCTGTTCGGGCCACACATCGTCCTGAGTGAGCGTTCCGGCCGAAACGACGTCGTCCTCGCTCGGAGCATCCACCGGCTGCGGCTTTTCGGTGCTCACCGGTGGTTCTGCGCTCGGTTCCGGGCGCTCGGTCTGCCGCGCGGCGCTTATGCCGGGATCAAGGCCGACGCCGGTGTCATCCGCGCCCTTAACAAGGCTGTAAGCCGATATTCCTATCACGATCACACATAGCGCAAGGACTATGTAGAAACCCTTGCCGGCAAAAAACTTATCCAGCTTGCCGCTTTTTTCGTTCTGCATAGGTAAACCTCCTTTAACTGCTGCTATTGTTGACCGTTTCGCGCAATAATATGCAAAAAGCGTGCAATTGAATTTTGCCGTTGTAGATTATTTACAAAGGCAACGCCTCTGCCTTGTGCAGAACGCAGAAATCGGCTCAATTAGGAGATTGTTCACCAAAAATGTTAAATTATATGTTATGTTGATATCGGGCAAAAGAAAAAATAAAATTTTTTCAAAAAAGCTGTCCTGTTTTTCGGATAATTACTGTTTATATATATGAAGGGCGAAAATAACACAAAGTTTTAAGGAGGCAATTATGAAACACAACAAATTTACAGCACTGCTTCTCGCCGCGCTTATGCTGTGCGCGCTATGTGCTTGTGGAAACGGGTCAACGCTGACTGCTGTGCATCCGGATATTGCTCAGCCCGGAACTGAGGCTCACGCGTTTTTGTCTCTGCCTATAGAAATCAAAGTGGAGTCTGCCGGTGAGACCGCTCCGATATACGAGCTGAAAACAGACGAGGCAACAGCCGTTGAGCAAATTGAGCGCTGCCTTGGAATAGACTTATCGACCGCCGAAAGAAGCACCTATTCTCTCGGGACTCAATACATAACCAAGGAATACACCGTCGATATCGACAGCGAGAACGGATACTGGATCTATTCTCTTAATGATATTCCGCCTGCCAAGGCCGGTGCAGCGATGTCCGACGACAAGGCTATAGAGATTGCGAAAAGCTTCATGGAGGAAAATGAATTGTGGCCGTACGGCATGGAAAACTTTCAGGTAGCCGACCAATTCGGTCTGGACGAAAACGGCACTTACGCGCTCAGCTTTAAAACGGTTTATTTATATCCCAGAGTTGACGGAAAAACCGTGCTGGGCATATACAGAATAAGCATAGACCTGAGCCTTGATGGCGATATCCAGTCTATCTATTACCTTGCCACCCCCGTCGGCGAGGCAAAAAACGTGGCTGTTAAAAGCCGCAACGAATTATCCTCAGATGTGCGTTCGGAAAACTACTCGGCGAGCTTTTCCGAAAACCTCACTGCCGCCAAATTAAACGACTGTGAGCTTGGCTACTACGCCGACGGAGTTGCACACGACGGCAAGACCTATCTTTTCCCCGTTTACATCATGACCGGCGAGGGCACGAACGCCGCCGGGGAAAAAGAAACGTTCGATATCATAATCGACGCGCAGAAATAAACCCCCAAAAAAGGTCAGGAGCTTTATCCTGACCTTTTTGTATATTAAATCATTTTTTGCAGTCGCGGCAGTCCTTGCAGCTTTGCGAGCAGCCGGAGCATTTGCCGCCGCAGCAGCCCCTGCCCTTTTTCATGCTGCGCACGGCAAGCACGAGCCACACGGCAAGAACGGCGATTATAACAAGCTCCATTTCAAAAAATCACCCCAATAAGCGCATACACGCAGAAGGCCGCCAGCCATGCCACGCAGCACTGCGAGATCATGACGAGCACCGTTTTCACTCCGCTGCCAAGCTCGCGCCTGAGCGCCGCCAGAGCCGCCACGCAGGGCGTGTACAGCAGGCAGAACACAAGGAAGCTCACGGCCGAGGGCAGAGTGAACAGTCCTCCCAGCGCGGCCGAGCCGAGGTTTGCGCCGACGTTCATCAAAACGCCGAGCGTGCTTATGACGGCTTCCTTTGCCATGAGGCCTGTAAGGAGTGCCGTTGCGACGCGCCAGTCGCCAAAGCCGAGTGGCGCGAACACCGGCGCTATCCATGTGCCGATGATGGCAAGCAGACTGTCGGTGCTGCCCTCGCCGACAACGTTGAGGCGCACGTCGAAGTGCTGCAAAAACCATATGACGATGGTCGCCGCGAAAATGACGGTGAACGCGCGGCGGATGAAGTCCCACGCCTTTTCCCACATGAGCAGCAGAACGCTTTTGAGCGACGGCATGCGGTAGTTCGGAAGCTCCATGACAAACGGCACGGGCTTGCCTGTGAACGCCGTTTTGCTGAGCACCTTTGCCGCTATTATGCCCACGAGCATGCCGAAAACATACAGGCAGGTCATGACAAGGCCGCCGTGATCCGGGAAGAACGCCGCCGTGAACACGGCATAGATAAGTATCTTCGCAGAGCAGCTCATAAACGGAATGAGCAGCATCGTCATCTTGCGGTCGCGCTCGGACGAGAGCGTGCGCGTTGCCATGATGGCCGGAACAGAGCAGCCGAAGCCGATGAGCATCGGAACAAAGCTGCGGCCCGACAGGCCGATGCGGCGCAGCAGCTTATCCATGACAAACGCAACGCGCGACATGTAGCCCGTGTCCTCCAAAATTGCAAGGAAGAAGAACAGCACCACGATTATCGGCAAAAAGCTCAGCATGCTGCCGACGCCGGCGAACACGCCGTCAATGACAAGGCTGTGGACGACCGGGTTTAAGCCGTAGGCCGTAAGCGCGTTATCTACAAGCGTTGTCACCTCGTCAATACCCAGTGCGAGCAGGTCGGACAGCCACTTGCCCAGCACGCTGAAGGTCATCCAGAAGATAAAGCCCATGATTGCGATAAACGTCGGTATCGCAAGGTATTTATTCGTCAGCACCTTGTCTATTTTGACGCTGCGCAGCATCTCCTTGCTCTCCTGCGCTTTGATAACGCATTCCGAGCACACGGCTTCAATGAAGCGATAGCGCATCTCCGCAAGCGCCGCGTTACGGTCAAGGCCGCCCTCGTTTTCCATTTCCAAAACGGCGTGGCCGATCAGCTCAAGCTCGTTATCGCTGAGCTTGAGCGCCGAGATTATCTCCGCATCCTCCTCGATAACGCGCGTCGCGGCAAAGCGCGACGGAACGCCGATCTTATCGGCGTGATCCTCGACAACGTGGCTGACCGTATGTATGCAGCGGTGCACAGGGCCTGCCGAGCAGAAATCTATCCTGCGCGGCTTTACCGCATTTTCCGCCGTTTCGGCAACGACGCGCATAAGCTCGTCAACGCCGTCGTTTTTCGCTGCTGCGATCGGCACAACAGGTATGCCCAGCCGGTCGGACAGCTTTTGAATATCCACGCTGCCGTGGTTGCCCAAAAGCTCATCCATCATGTTCAGCGCCAGAACCATGGGCTTGCCCATCTCGATAAGCTGGAGCGTGAGATAAAGGTTGCGCTCAATATTCGTCGCGTCAACGATGTTTATTATCGCATCCGGCTTGCGCTCGATTATAAAATCGCGCGATACCTTCTCCTCGCCGGAATAAGGGCGGATGGAGTATATGCCGGGAAGATCGACAAGGTCGTAGTTCTTCCATCCGATGATCTGGCCGATCTTGTGCTCGATCGTAACGCCGGGAAAATTTCCGACGTGCTGATTTGATCCGGTGAGCTGGTTGAAAAGCGTTGTTTTACCGCAGTTCTGGTTTCCGACAAGCGCAAGAAGCATATTATATCTCCTCCTTGGGTCTTACTTCGATGCGCGCTGCGTCTTCCTTGCGCAGTGTCATCGTGTAGCCGCGCAAATACAGCTCCAGCGGATCGCCGAGCGGCGCGACCTTGCGCACCGTGACCTCCGTATGCGGTATAAGTCCCATATCAAGCAGGTGGCAGCGAAGATCTCCTTCTCCGCCGACCGTAAGAATTATTGCAGGTTTGCCAATAGGCAGATTATCAAGCGTCATATATAACCTCCGGGCAGTTTAAGTTAGGTAGCACTAACTTTTGTTAGTTTACGCTAACGCAAGAGTTTTGTCAATAATAAGACACTACTTTGCCGGAGATTATATTAAGCTGACGAGAGTTGAACCCATATCGCCTGTCAGCGCACCCTTCCGGCTATTTTCGCCTTTTTTGTCTTGATGGGCGCCAGCCCACCTTCACCAAAGAAAGCCGAAAATATCTCGAAAAGCACATCTGACAGGTGCTCGCAGTTTTGCCGGAGCAGATTTTTGTTCAGGCAAGGCAAAGCTCGCAGAGAATACTGACGTATTGTCAAGAGCTTTAACGCAGCATGGGCGAAAATCTGCCCGTCAAAACCGATATGCGTTCGACTCTCGTCAGCTTTAGCATAAAAATATGCCGAAGATGCAACCTGCACTTTTGCCTTTTAAATACGAAAAATGCGAAATCAACATATAAATTTGAAAATTGCAGCTCATTTTTGTGTAAAAAAATCTTGACTGAATTTGTGTAATATGCTAAAATTTCAGTCTGTGTGGGATTTGTGCGCCCAAAAGCATAAAATCCATGCAAAAACCTTGAAATTCAAGGAATTTTTCAAGAAAGGAGAAATGAAAATTGCCCACGTTTAACCAGCTGGTGAGAAAAGGCAGAGAGAAGTCGACTTACAAGTCCAACTCCCCCGCAATGCAGAAGGGTCTCAACACCCTGAAAAATTGCGAGACCGACCTGAGCTCCCCTCAGAAGAGAGGCGTCTGCACCGCAGTTCGTACCTCCACCCCCAAGAAGCCTAACTCCGCACTGCGTAAGATCGCCCGTGTGCGTCTGACCAACGGTTACGAAGTCACCGCTTACATTCCCGGTGTCGGCCATAACCTTCAGGAGCATAGCGTTGTTATGATCCGCGGCGGCCGTGTTAAGGACCTTCCCGGTGTTCGTTACCACATCATTCGCGGCACCCTCGATGCTCAGGGTGTTACCGGTCGTATGCAGGCTCGCTCCAAGTACGGCGCGAAGAGACCCAAGGCTGCAAAGAAAAAGTAATTTCCAACAAGCAAAATTTTGCCCTGTTGTCTACTATATATTATTAGACCTCGGGGCGCAGACGGAATGGTGCAAATCCGTTCCGAGTACCTGTGAAGTCATTTTTTAATGAAGGAGGGAAGCACAGTGCCCAGAAGAGGTAATGTTCCCAAAAGAGAAATTTTACCCGATCCTATGTACAATAGTGTTCTGGTGACCAAGCTCATCAACGCTATCATGCTGGACGGCAAAAAGGGTGTTGCTCAGAAGGTCGTTTACGACGCTTTTGACATCATCAAGGAGAAGACCGGCAAGGAACCCCTTGACGCCTTCACCGAAGCAATGAACAATATCATGCCCAGCCTCGAAGTTAAGGCTCGCCGTGTCGGCGGTGCAACTTACCAGGTTCCTATCGAAGTAAGACCTGCACGTCGTCAGACTCTCGGCCTGCGTTGGCTGGTCGGCTACGCCCGCAAGCGTGGCGAGAAGACCATGAAGGAGCGCCTTGCAGGCGAGATCATGGATGCCTGCAACAACCTCGGCGCATCCGTCAAGAAGCGCGAAGATACCCACAAGATGGCAGACTCCAACAAGGCCTTCGCACACTTCAGATGGTAATCTTTACAGGAGAAGATTATGCCAAGACAGTACTCACTTGAAAAAACCAGAAATATCGGTATCATGGCTCACATCGACGCCGGCAAGACTACGACGACCGAGCGTATTCTTTACTATACCGGCGTAAACTACAAGATCGGCGAGACCCATGAAGGTACCGCGACCATGGACTGGATGGAGCAGGAGCAGGAGAGGGG
>CECF01027660.1_pt1 | contig 18692 bp, 7 predicted proteins | sample 554751 | NCBI WGS metagenome assembly CECF01 (sample SAMEA3182099, study PRJEB8094) | gut metagenome | biome: human; feature: gut; material: Stool; isolation source: human stools | place: Canada | collected 2012-06-12 | reverse complement strand
GAGGCGAGTTGAAGCTCGAGGGCTAATTTAGCTACGATAGCTATTTAATAAAAAAGCCCGGCGGGTGCCGGGCTTTTTTTATTGGGGGAATTTTGATTAGCTTTTGGCGCGCATGATGCCGTCGATGGCGTAGGTATTGATTGCGGTACCGGTTGTGCGGTTGATGTCGCCGCCGGTTTCCCAGTAGCAAGGAACGCACTCGTTATGGAGAGCAGCGCGTGTAACGACCTCATTCCAGTAAGCGCGAGAAGCCTCATGCTTAGCGACATCGAGATCAGCGTATTTGTCAACGGTGCGAATCATCGGGGCATACTCGCCGAGGATTACGGGATAGCCATTGTCAACAAATTTAGCTTTCATCTTGGCAAACTGACCTTCAATCTCTGCCTCGTTCATGTAAGTGCCGTTGTTGTGGATGCTGCCGGCAACGTGGTTGTCGCTACCGTAGTACCACCAAGTCTTGCCCCAGTCGGCATCGTCTTCCATGAGAGCGAACTGATAGGGATCGTAGAAGTGAATCTCAACCATGAGACGGTCGGCAACAGCGTCAACGGGCATCACGTAAGAGTCAGCGACAGTAGCGTCGATGTTGGTCTGCGGGCCCTGCACGACGAGAGTACGGGTAGCGTTGTTACCGCCGGTAGCACGTACAGCGTCAATGAATGCCTGCTCGTATTTGGTAAGAGCCTCAAGAGCGGGAGCACTAATTGTGCCGTTCATGCCCGGCTCGTTCAGACCGGCGAACACGAGGTGCTCGTCGAAGGCGTTGAACTCGTTGGCGATCTGAGTCCATACGTCGGCAAGCTGCTCGGCGAGTGAAGAGTGATAGCCTTCTTCAAGACGGTTTTCAATCCAGCCACCATCCCAGTGGTCGTTGAGGATGACATAGAGGTCATTGTCGATACAGTAGCTAACCACCTGCTTAACGCGAGCAATCCATGCAGGATCGATGGTAGTAGTGATTGAATCATTACCCATCACGTCTTTAACACGCTGATAGTGAGCAACCCAAGCGCAAGGAATACGAACAGCGTTGAATCCCATAGCCTTAACACCGGCGATGTAGGTAGGAGTAACGGCAGGATTACCCCAAGCAGTCTCGCTTCCGGAGATAACACCATTAGATACATTTGCACTTTCGAGAGTGTTACCTATGTTAAGAGCGACACCCATCTTCTTTGCAATCTCAGCAGCAGTGCTCTGCATGGGGAGACTACCGTAGTTAAGATTGTAGTCGAGTGCGCCTTCCTGGCTAACAGTAATGAAGCGGGCTGAATTGAACGCGCTGATGGCTATAGTAGCAGAACGGGGAGCCTGCATATTGCCGTTGGCATCCTCATTAGGCTCGATTACGAAATTGAGCTTGTAGGTGTTATTTTCACCGGCAACGGGGTCGCTGACAACAATCCAAGAAGCATCGGCAGAAACGGTAGGGCGAACCGATGCAGTCACATCGATTGACCAATCCTGACCGGCAGCGGGGACAGCAAGCTCGGTGACGGGGACAGCCACCTCATTTATGACGGTAGTGTCGTCGTCATCGCAGGCGCCCATGGAGAAACCCAGGGCGACTGCCGACGCAGCTAATAAAAATGATTTAAATTTTATCATTGCAAAAATTAGATTTAGAGATTAATAAAGACCAAGAACAGTACACTTTAATGCAATCGAAGAAGAGAAAGCAAGACCCGGCATTATGTCACCATTATTGGCACCAAAAGCACAATTTTCTCTTGTCGAACCCCAACAGTTGAAAAGTTCAAAACGATGATTTATACCCTTTCCATCAGCTGAAGTATTCACAAGCTTGGAAGCGTCCCATCCGGTAAGGACATTGCCGTCAAGAGCTATCTCATCAAGGCGATATTTAGCCCCCGGGAAAAGAAGCGCAAGATTGTTAGTATCAATATAAGTGAGTATCGGACCGGCAGCAAATCCACCATCGTTAATCGAAATAGCGAATTTATCGGCAGACAACTCATACTTACCATCATTAATATTAACAGTAAACGAATCACCGCTGTTATCGCCCCAATGCTGAGCGCTCCAATCACTGTTTACCAGGATAAGACCGGGAGTGAAAGTATTGTCAAGAACAATAGACAAATCGAACTCAATCTTCTGACTGAAGCTGATAGCCGGTTCAGCGCCGAGGTCAACTCCATCGCTAAACGGAGACTCGGGCACTTTATTAGCAACATTACCCTTACCGTAAGCATTGAAAAGCTGAATGCGGAACTTACCATTATTCTCAAGGTCACCGTAGTAACACTTGGAAGCATCAAAAGGAATAGACTCGCCGTCAAGACGGATGTCGGTGACAGTAGCGATAGCATTGGGGTATTTAGCAGCAAGATCTTTTATGTCAAGAGTAAATACCATAGCCTCGGTAGCAGAACCTTCATAAACAAGAGTGTGTTTGCCTTCAAGTTCATCGGGGATGATAGAAGCAAGTTCTGCATCCCAAACTCCACTCCAGTCGCTTCCGGCAAGATTCAGCAATACCGGCAGACCGTATTTCTTGCCCTGTGGAATCATGTTGACGCTGACAGTACCGGGATCGGAATCGCGGAAGAAACCGAGCTGGAACTTATCAGCCTCAAGAGAAAGAATCTTTATTTCAGTCTTATAGTTGGCATAGCCTGCCATAGCAGACGGGTGAAGGAGGTCGATAGTAGAGGTAATGGTCTTGTCAGCCTCGTTGACGGTATAAGTACCTTCAACCTCTTCGCCATCCTGCATCTTCACGATAACCTTACCATCTTCGGTAAGAGTCATGTAACCGGTGCAGTCACCGAAAGCCCAGGTAGCATCAGTTCCGGCTTCCCATCCCCATACATCACCAACGAGGGGTTCCTTGTTGGTTACAGTGCGCCAGCTGTCGTCAACACCATAGAAATGCACGGGACCAGCAAAGCGGATAGACTTGCCTTCGTTGAAGTCAATCTCCCAGGTATTATAAAGAAGCGACTTGTCAAAGGGGACGTTGCGGGCTGTGGAGACAGCACGAGCAGAGAGACCCTGATAAACGGGAGCGTTAATCTTACCAGAAGTAGATGAAGAGAAGTTGTAAGCCACGGCAAACTTGCTGCCCTCGCCTACGATTGAACCGGTAGCGTAGTTACCGTCGATGCCTTCGCCAGTAATGTCGTTGACAGTACGGCTACCTGCAGCGGGAAGGAAGATAGAGTTACCGTTAGGACCGGTGAAACGATATCCGTTAACGCCGTCAACAGAAGTCCACTCCTTAGTACAGTTAGTGAAGAGCTCGCGGAAATCGTCGGCAGAAGGGAGAGTGGCACGACCGCCATAAGCATTGTAAGCCACATCGGAAGCAGTGCGGTAAACATCGGCAGTAGCATACTTGCTGATGATAGTTGTGTTCATGACACCGTGGATATCACCGAATCCGAAATAACCGCCAAGCTCGCCTTCAGAATGGGCACCGATATTATATTTAGCCCACTTCACGGAAAGACCGAGGTCAACGAGGTCATTGTCAACATCAAAAGTAGATGCAGCGGTGGCAAATGACTTCACCTCACCGTAGATGACACCTGCGCCGAGGTCGGCATAAGCGGCATACTTATAAGAAGCCTCAGGAACGAGACCCTTCATTGAGACAGCAAAGTCAGCGGCATCGGCAGCAGGCACGATAAGACCTGCGCGAACATCCTCCTCAGACTCAACAGTTGCGGGAGCAATCACGATACCGAACGTAGCACCCGAGGGAGCACCCGAAACAGAACCGCCGAGAGTAGCAACGATGTCGGAGATTTCAGCAGCATCCTTAGTGGTGACAACAGCATCGGTAGTAACGATACTCTTCACATCACCGGTAAAGGTGACACGACCCTGAAGCTTGGCAAAAGCCTGATAGTAGATGGTAGTGCCATCGGCAAGACCGGTAAGCTCAGCAGTGATAACACCGTCGACAATCGAGCCGGTGATATCCTGATTGAGGTTGCCCTCCTCAGTACCGTAGTTGAAACCTACGGTATAAGAGGAAGGAGAACTGTTTTCAAGCCCTGCGACAGTACCGTGCAGGGTAGCGGTAGTGGCGGTGACATCAGCTGAACCGGTCACAACCGACTGCTCGTCGAGAATGGGGGTTGTGTTGACGGTGATGTCGTCATCATTACAAGCCGTGAAGGCAAGCCCCGCAAACAGCGACAAATAAAGAAATATCTTAGATTTCATTTTACTGTTTCTTTACAAGATTATTCAATAGTGATTGAGTTGATAGTCACAGTAACACCGTCAAGAGTGGTCGCTGCAGTATTAGCAGCAAAGTCAATAGAAATCTCAATGGCGTCATTGCCCTGGAAAGTGTATGTACTTCCGGTTTCGTTGGTAATAGTAAGAACAGTCTCACCATTAGTATTAAGATCTTTTACAAACGGGCTTCCTGCGTAAGCCGTAGCATCCCAACCGTAGCTATTGAAGTTCTGGGCACAGATAACAGCCTTAGGAGTAGAAGTCCATTCAACGCCGCTGACAGTGAAGCTGACAGTCAAAGTCTGGTTTTTCTTCAATTTCAACTGAGCCGGGTCAACGGGCCAGTAAGAATCTTCCTTGCCTGCCCAAGTATTGTACAGAGGAACACGCATGAATGAATTAGCTTCAAGATTCATGTTAACCTTAGTGTTGTCAAAAGTAAGGACAGTAGGACCTGTAACAGCTCCGCCCACAGGCTCGGGCTTGAGGTTAAGGACGATGTAACGATTGACAGTGCCGTTCTGGTCAGTTCCGCAAGGAACGCCGAGCTGGAGACCATCATCGACATTACACTTGAACACCCGGAAATCGGTGCCTGCAACCTTTGCATTGCCTGACTTAAGAAGGGTCACCTCATCGTTGAAATGAATCTGACCATCGGCGGCAGAGAAAGAAGTAGTGAACGCTTCACCAGAGTAAGGCTTGTAGAAATCATTTTCAATGACAGCCTTAAGACCTGTACGGGTAAGAGTAAGGGCGAAATCACCTTCGTAAACGGGGAAGTCGATAGTACCGTAAAGATTCTGAGCGACCCACTTGTTAGCACCTGTACCATCCCACTGGATAACATCGTAAGGAGCCTCCTCGTCAAGATGATAGATGACCTCTTCAGCCTGATAGGTAGTGGTAGCCCCTGCAACAGTGAAGAGCAGACGCTCAAGGATATCATTCTTATAGTAGTCTTCGTAAACGGGGAATTCGGGCTTAGCCTCCTCAACAAGCTCCGGACCGAGGGGAATGGTCACGGTGCCATCCTGCACATCGGCAGCAACGAAGTTCCATACAAGCCACCAGGGACCCTCAGAGTTGGTACGCATGGTAGCGAACTGGAGCACGTAAGGTGTACACTCGATAATCTTGATGTCCTGAGTATAGTTTTCACATACACCGTCGAAGCCCTGATTGTGCATGGCGTAGGTGCCGTTATTGAAGGTGATTGTGGGACGCTTGGGGTCGGAGATGTTAAGAGAGAAAGTACCCTCGGCAACTTCTTCGCCGGAAGCGGTCTTACGCATCTGGGTAAGAGTACAACCCTTGACGGGGTCAAGACCGAAAATCATATAAGACTCCATATAGGGGTCGTCGGCGGGAATGAGCCAGCTCTGGAAACCGGGGTCCCAGTTAGGCGCCCAGTTGTCGCTACCGAAAAGGAGGTCCTTATTTTCGACACCGTCGTTTTTCACATGGTCGGGGTCCAAGTACATCACGGGAGCGGAGCCGTAGCCCACACCGTAACTGCGATCCATGGGAACCCACTTCTTAGGATTGCCGTTGCCATTCTCGTCGACACCGCCTGCGAGGTTGGTCCAGATGGGGTCGGAAAGCATCGAGAAGTCATTCTGGGGCACATTGAACTTATAGGGATTGCCATACACGGGGCCAGCCTGAGTCATGACACCGAAGGTGACCTCGTAGTCGCCTGCAAAAGGCAGGTCGATAGTATAGTCGGAAGACTGGGAACGCCCCTGAGGAGTAACCCAGAGGGGAGTCACGCCTTTCATCTTAGACGTGAGATGGATGACATTGGGATTTTCCGCGTCGGGCTTCACCTCGAAAGCATTGCCCTGCACGAGCTGCGCGGGGTCAACGGAAGCGGCATCCAAGCTGTAGTCATCGTCGGAGCAAGCGGTAGCCACACATAGCATAGCCGACGCTGCAAGAAATGAATAAAAACAGTTTAGCTTCATAGTCTTTTTTTCTGGATTTAAATTTCGCAAAATCAATAAAGTGTTAAAGAGGGAATGAGGATAAAGGGATTCATCATAGGAAGAGTGGAAGGAGTCAGGCGGTGCATATCGCCTTGACGTATAGAACAATCGTATGCTTTCAATCTTCCAAACGATGAAATCGCGCGCATATTGCGCGTAACCTTTTATTTTATAACCTTTTAACTTTTATTTGCGAAGTTAATAATTTATGATTAATACCAGCCTTCGTTCTGTTTAAGGACACCATTGGACAGCGTTATCTGATCCTGGGGAATCTGGTTGAGACCCTTGGTCTTGATAATTTTGTCTTTGTTGTAAGTCACAGTACCGGCAACACCACCGTTAAGCACATTGCCTCCGGTAGCAGCTACAGCGTCGGCGAGAACCTGCACACCCTGGCGGAGGAGGTCCCAGTAACGGATGCCCTCGAAAGCAAGCTCGCGAGCACGCTCATCCATGATATTCTGCTGAGTGAGGGCGAGAGCGGGGAGACCTGCGCGGCTGCGCACGGCGTTGAGATGATTGGCACCCTGTGCCGAACCAAGCTCTGCAGCCATGAGAAGCACGTCGGCGTAGCGCATGAGCACCCAAGGCTGAGCGTTACACTCCTGGAAGCCCTGTGTACCTGTGGGGTTGGTAGCGGGAAGCCCGTTGCCGAATACGAGGGGAGTATATTTCTTGACGGTGTAACCGGTGTATTCGCGCCAGTCGTTGACAGAAGTCTGCCATCCGTCGATCTTCACGCAGCCTTCAGCCTCGAGGTCGATGACCGAAGCGGTGTAGCGGGGGTCGCCGCTGAGATACTTATCAAGGAAAGCGGGAGTGATGTTGCAAGCGCCCCATCCTTTGCCGTAACCCTTATCGGTGTCGTTGAGGCTACGCATACCCATCATTACGAGCCAGCGGTTAGAGTCGTTGTTGCCGTTATAGTCCTGAGTCGGGGTGAAGTTCTGGGCAAGAATCACCTCAGAGTTGGCGTCGCCGGCATAGGTAGAAGTCTCAGCCCATCCGAGTTCGCCGGGTATCGGGTCGAGAGAAGCAGCAGGCCAGAGATTCTTGAAGTTGGAAACGAGCGAGTAGTTGCCGCTTGCAATCACATCTTCCACAGCTGCGAGAGCCTCAGCCTTAGTGCAGGCACCGGTAGTCTCGCCAGCCTCGTTGGTGAAACCGGGGTCTTTTCCGTAGTAACCGCTATAGAATAAGTACACGCGCGCAAGCATAGCCTCGGCGGCATACTTTGTGATACGGCCGAAATTGTCGGTGCCGAGATTAGCGTTAGCCGGGATATTGGCGATTGCATACTTGAGGTCGTCGACAATGAGGGCATATACCTCGGCGGGGTCGGCTTGTGCACGGTTTTCCTGAGAAGGAGCAGTGAACAATGGAATGTTGCCCCACATGCGCACCATGTCAAAGTACAGGATGGCGCGGAGAGCATGAGCCTCGCCCATATATAGACCTTCGTTGGCGGGATTGCTCCACACATAGGAGTGGGTGAGCATCTCATTGCAACGATAGACGGCGGCGTAATATACCTTCCAGTTGGTAGAGAAATACTGGAGGTCGGAAGGAGACTGTGCGGGGTCAAACTGGTCGAGCATCTGGAATCCGCGACCATCGCCATTACCGGTAGAACCGTAACACTCATCACTCATGACTGTAGCCTGGAGGTATATATTGGCGCTTCCGGGATTGGAAGAAATCTGACGCCATCCGTCGTAGCAGCCGATGAGGGCGCGCCAGGCGTCGCCTTCGGTGCGATAGAAGTTGCCGGTGGTGGACTCGGTCTTTGACGAGACGTCAAGGAAGCTTTCGGAGCAAGCCCCGAGGCTGAGCGCTGTAATCACCACTCCGGCGGTCAATATGTTGGATTTGAATCTTTTCATTGTATATTCAAAGTTTTTGTAGTTTTCAATCTTAGAAAGCAAGGTTAACACCAATCAGGAATGTGCGGGGACGCGGGTAGTAACCGAGGTCGACACCCGATACCCAGCTCTGAGTACCGTAACCGATTTCGGGGTCCATACCGTCGTACTTTGTGAAAGTAAGAAGGTTCTGGGCCTGGAAATAGAGTCGGCACTGGCTGCACCATTTCTGGTTCATGAGCGGAGCGAAGTCGTAGCCGAGGGTGACGTTGCTGATGCGGAGGAAGTCGCCGTCCTGGAGATAGAGGTCGCTGAACTGCCAGTTGATGTTGGTGTTGGTGACACGCGGAATCTTGTTGGAAGTGCCTTCACCGGTCCAGCGGTCGAGGATGCGGGTAGTGTAGTTGGCTTTCTGGTTAACCTGGTTACGGTAGCTCTGCACGAGCTTGTTGCCGGCAACTCCTGTAGCCACGATGCCGAGGTCGAAGTTTTTCCAGTAGAGATTGATATTGAAACCGTAGGTGAACTTGGGCATACCGTTGCCGAGGTTGACCTTATCGTTTGAGTCGATGATACCGTCGTGGTTAACATCTACATATATAACATCACCGGGCTTTGGAGATTCCTGAAGGATACCGTTGCCGGCAGCCGCCCAGTCGTCAATCTGTTTCTCGTTCTGGAAAATACCTGCTGTCTGGTAGCCCCAGAAGTAACCGATAGGCTGACCGTTTTCGGCGCGGTAGAATTCATCGGAGTTGTCGTAGAGTTCGTTGGAGTTACCGTGGATGATACCGTCTTCGGTGGGGATTGAGCCTACCTTGTTCTTGTTCCATGCGCCGTTAACGCCTACGCTGTAAGAGAAGTCGTTGCCGATTACGTCGTTCCAGGTGATGTTGAACTCGACACCGGTGTTTTTCACGCTACCGCCGTTGATGAATGGAGCGTCGGTACCGGCGGTTGCAAGCACGGGAGCCACAACGAGCCAGTCTTTAGTATTCTTCATGTAGAAGTCGAAGTTGACGGCAAGACGGTTGTTGAATAGACGTGCGTCGAAACCGAAGTCGGTCTGTTCGGAAGTTTCCCAAGAGAGGTCGTAGTTGCCGAGACGGCTGGGATATGCACCCCAGTTGGTGCCGAGCACTGTGTCGTAACCTGTGTTGTAGACACCGTTAGGTCCGAGATACTGACCGAAGAAGTAGTGAGTGTTCTGGGTCTTGATAGGAGCGAGGAACTGGTAGGGGTTGATGTCCTGATTACCCACGCGACCCCAGCTTGCACGAATCTTGAGGAAGTCAAGCCAGCCGCGGGTAGCTTCCATGAATGACTCGCTGGAGATGTTCCAACCTGCGGAAACAGAGGGGAACCAACCGAAACGGTGACCGCGGGCGAAGTTGGAAGAACCGTCGCAGCGGAGAGTGAGGTTGATCATGTATTTTTCAGCCCAGTTCCATCCGAGACGGCCGAAGTAGCTGACACGGCGTTTCTCATCCTTGGGATATCCGGAAGCACCGAGACCGTCACCGGCAGAAGCGGCAGTACCGTTGCTAATCCAAGCATAGGGCCAAGTGTCGAAGCCTTCCTTGAGGTAAGCCTGGTTGGCACCGAGGTAAGTTCCGGAGTAGCGGTTAGCCTCCATACCGATGAGGGCGTTGAAAGCGTGGTCCTTGATGGTCCAATCGTAAGAAGCGGTGTTGGTCCATGTCATGTCGAGGTCATGATTCATGTTCTGCGACACGCGGGTCTGCGAGAGGTTCTGGCTGTAGGGCGAGAACTGATAGAGGGGCGTGAAGCTGCGGTATTCCGAAGAAGAGTAGTTGACACCATATACAGTGCGTATGCGCAGATTCTTGATAGGCTCTACCTGGGCATACACGTTAGCAGAGAAGCGAGCCACCTTGTTACGGTTGTTGGTGTTGGTCATCATTGCGCCGTAGGGGTTGCCTTCGTTGGCATACCAGTCAGAGTCAGATGTGTCGTTGAAGGGAGAGCCGAACTTGCCGTTGTCGCTGTAGACGGGAGCAAGCGGGGTCATGTCAAACGCACCGCGGAGTGAGTTGTTGTACTGGTTTCCGACACCGATGCCGACGCTCTTCACATAAGAGAATGAAGCCTGCTCGCCCACGGTGATGATGCCGTCGAATAGCTTGTGGTCGGAGTTGATACGGAAGTTGTAGCGTGAATAGTTGGACACGTCCTTGCCGCCCACGATACCTTCCTGGTCGATGTAGCCGAGAGAAAGAGCATAGGTAGAAGTAGCCGAGCCGCCGCTCACGCCGAGGTTGTAGCTCTGTGTGATGGCGTTGTCCTTGAACATTGTGTCGATCCAGTCGGTGTCGATGACGCTTGTTGGCTGACCGTCGGCGTTATAGTTCCATATGCTCTTGAAGCTGCCCCAGTCGTAGGGAGCGGCACCGGAGTTGAGCATTGACTCATCCTGGATGGTCATGTATTCGTAAGCGTTGAGCATATCCATCTTCTTGGCTGCGCTCTGCCATCCGAAATATCCGTCGAAAGTGACTTTTGCGCGACCTTCCTTACCCTGCTTTGTTGTAACGAGAACAACACCGTTTGCAGCCTGCGCACCGTAGATGGCTGCGGAAGCGGCATCCTTGAGTACGTCGATTGACTCGATATCGGCGGGGTTGATAGTGTTGATGTCGCCGGGCATACCGTCAATAAGGTATAGAGGGCTTGAGTTGCCGGTGGTACCGAGACCGCGGACAGTCACCTTCATGCCTTCACCGGGCTGACCGGAGCTTGAAGCGATATTCACACCGGGAAGCTGGCCCTGCATAGCCTGCAGCGGGCTTGTGGTGTTCATCTTGGCGATGTCGTCGCCCTTGATCTGTGCGGTTGCACCGGTGACGAGCTTTTTCTTCTGTACGCCGTAACCGATCACCACCACTTCGTCAAGCACCTCGGAGTTCTCGGTCAAAGCCACGTCGATGCGTGGACCGGTGACTGTAATCTCGCGCTGAGTCATTCCGACATAAGAGAAAACGAGAGTCTGGCCGGTTTCCGCCTTGATAGAGTAATTGCCGTCAATGTCGGTGCTGGTACCTGCGGCGGTACCCTTAACCTGCACTGTCACACCGATGAGAGGTTCACCGTCGGATGCAGAAGTCACCGTACCGGTCACTGTCAGGGTGTCGGCGCTAATGAAGCCGACACTTGTCAACAGGCACAGTGTCACCAATGCAGCCCGGAAGAATCGTGACTTCCGGCAATGTTCCATTAGTTTTTTTCCCATTGAAAAATGAATTAAAGTGTTAGAATTAAAGTTTGTTTTAGGTTTGACTTATTCAGACTTAAAAAAGGCTAAATTTCTCGAACGTAAAAGTAGATTAAATCCTATTAACTTACTTTATGAAATGTGTCGTGAATGGGTACAATTACTCACGCGAGAGGGTTAAAATATTACGTTAAGATGTATAAAATGTTTACTTAACATTAAAATGTGTTATATAGCATAGTTTTAACAGTGCAAAAATTGCGAAAATAACGCTACTTTTGGGTAAAATAATATCTGACATAGCACAGCTTTGTAAAATTTATGAAAATTCGTGAGTTATTAACATTTCTACTGCTTGCCCTTATAACTGATGCCTACGGCGCAAGTCTGCGCTTCAAACATATCGAAGCCACCGACGGACTGTCGGACAACAAAATCAACACGATTCTGAAGGACCGCGACGGATTTGTGTGGATAGCCACCGTGTCGGGTCTGAACCGTTATGACGGCTACAATATAAAGATATACCGCAACGACCCCGCCGACTCAACCTCCATCACCGACAACTATGTCGACGACATAGTGCAGGGAGCTGACGGAAGACTGTGGGTGAATGCCGGGAGCCGATATATAATGTATGACCCCGAGACCGACACATTTGACAACCACCCTGAACGGCTCCTTGTCACCTATGGTATTAAGGGACAGCCCACCAAGATTGTGGCTGACAACAAGGGGGAATGGATATATGTCAGGGAAGAGGGGCTTTTCCGTCATGCGGGCGCCAAGACCATGAAACTCGATGGCATCGCGTCGGGTAACCGTGAAGTGACCGATATATGTCCCCTCAACGACAGCATCCACACGGCGATAATCGACAACTTCGGCGCGATAACCATCATCGACAGCGCTGGAAAGGTGACACGCCGCGACGAGACGATTGTGTCGGCGGCAAAGGGCGCCACACAATTCTGGCTCTTCGCTGACCGCGAAGGGCTTCTATGGGTTTACGGAAATACCGGAGTGTGGGTCCTTGACACGCACTCCGGAGGATGGATCCATCCTCCGCTGCCCGAGGGCATCCAGGGGGCGACAATCCGCGCTATCGCGCAGGATGACACCGGCAGGACATGGATCGGGCTTGACAACGAGGGAGTCGCGGTCATCGACAAAAGCGGAGGCGTGATGAGACTTGTCAACAACCCCAACGACATCTATTCGCTCGGCAACAACTCGGTGACATCGCTTCTCGCCGACAACAAGGGCACAATGTGGGTCGGCACCCAGAAGAAAGGCGTGTCGGTCTACAATGACAGCGAGTTTAAGTTTGACCTTGAGGCGATGCCCGATGTCAACTGCGTCGTGGAGGCGTCGCAACCCGGACAATACTGGATCGGCACCGACACCAACGGGCTTATGCTATGGGACCGCAAGACCGGGTCGCTCACCCCGGTCAACGACCCCACAGAAGGTACACGTCCCCATGCCATCGCCACAATCCTGAAAGCCCGCGACGGCTCGCTCTGGATTGGCACTTTCAACAACGGTCTGGTACATTATACCAACGGACGGTTCATCCATTACAACAGCGCAGACGGACTACCCAACAATAATGTGTGGGCGATAATCGAGAACAACGACGGCACCCTCTGGACCGGTACTCTCGGCGGCGGTCTCGCGCTCATGAATCCGGCGACACACACTTCGGTCACCTACAACACCGAAAACAGCGAGCTTCCCTCCGACTATGTGATGACAATGAACCGCGGAGGCGACGGGAAACTCTATATCGGCACCTCCAACGGACTTGCCACTCTTGACCCCGTAACCAATAAGATTGTCGCCGTCAACGGCACACGCGACAACGGCACACAACTCGAGAAGAGGGCGATAGGACAGCTCTTCACCGACAGCCGCGGGCTGCTCTGGATAGGAACCCGCGACGGGCTCTGCGTCTATGACCTGAAGCATGACCGCATTTATGAAGTGCCCCTGCTCCCCGACCTCTCTCGCCCCTTTATCCTGGGCATGACCGAAGACTCGGCGCGCAACCTCTGGATAGGGGTCGACGGCAGTATAATAAACGTGACGGTAGCCCCCGACATAAACAATTCAGGCTACAGTTTCACGCCCCACGTGTATTCGGGCAAAGACGGGCTGCAGAACAGCACATTCAACCAGCGGTCTATGGCGATGCTCGACAACGGCGACATCGTGGTAGGCGGGCTATACGGACTGAACCGTGTATCACCGGGCAGCATACGCTACAACCTGTCGCGTCCCAAGGTCATCTTCACCGACCTTGTGCTCCAGGGGGGCGAGCCGGTGAAGCCGGGAAAAGAATATGACGGTCATGTGATACTCACCAAGACACTCAACCACACATCCAAAGTCACCCTTACCTACCGCCAGAACAGCTTCAACATATATTTCGCCACCGACAACTATATACTGCCGGAGCACACCACATATTATTATAAGCTCGAGGGCTTCCGCGACGAGTGGCTCGAATGTCCCGCCGGGATGCATCATGTCACCTACACCAACCTCAGCCCCGGCAATTACCGGCTGCTGATAAAGGCAGTCAACAGCGACGGCGTGGAAGGCGACTCGGAGCGGTCGCTCGACATCGTGATCACCCCGCCGATATGGGCGACAGTCTGGGCTAAGATTATCTACGTGATTCTTGCCATAGCCCTTGTGACCATTCTCTTCATAGGACTGAAGCACCACGAGCACAAGCGCTACATAAAGCGCCAGCAAGAGGAGTCGGCGCGCAAGCAGGAGGAGCTGAACCAGATGAAATTCAAGTTTTACACCAACGTGAGCCACGAGCTTCGCACTCCCCTGACCCTCATTCTCTCCCCGCTCGAATCAATGATGCGCGACAATAACGACGAGCGCACGGCAAAACGCCTCAACACCATGCATGCCAATGCATCCCGTCTGCTTTATCTCGTCAACCAGCTCCTCGATTTCCGTAAAAACGAGGTTGCAGGACTCACGTTCAACGGGTCCACGGGCGACGTGATAAGTTTCCTCCGGTCAGCCTTCAACTCCTTTGCCGACGAAGCCGAGAAACGGGGTATCGACATGGAATTTCACGCCAATGCCGAACGGCTCGAAATGCTCTTCGACGCCGACAAGCTCGGCAAGGTGATAGTCAACCTGCTCTCCAACGCCATGAAGTTCACCCCCTCCGGCGGCAAGATAGATGTCGACATCCAGGTCGTAGGTCAGATGCTGAGGATACGTGTCATCGACACCGGCTGCGGAGTGCCTGACGATGAAAAGACCCATGTATTCGAGCGTTTTTACCAGGGAGCCAACAACAAGGGCGGAGAAAGCGGCTCAGGCATAGGGCTGAGCCTTGTGAAAGAATACATAAGGCTTCACGAAGGCGATGTATGGGTGCAGGACACCCCCGGCGGAGGCGCCACATTCAGCATAGACATCCCCGTGAAAACGGGAGTCGCCGCTCAAGCGACATCGATACCCCAACCTGACACCGAACAGCTTCCCGCCTCCACCGGCACCGATGCTGCCTCACAGCACCCAACCGCACTCCTGGTCGACGACAACCACGACCTTCTCGAGTTCATGCGCGACGAGCTCAGCCCGGAGTTTAACATACTCACCGCCTCCGACGGCACAGAAGCGCTTAAAACACTTGCCGAGCGGAAGGTCGACATCATAGTCACCGACCTCATGATGCCGCGTATGGACGGCATCGAACTGTGCCGGCGGTTGAAAACCGACCCGAAAACCATCAACATCCCGGTAATCGTGGTCACTGCGAAACAGGATGTGAGATCGGTGGTAGAGGGGCTTACCGTCGGAGCCGACGACTATGTGACCAAGCCGTTCAACAACGAGGTACTCCGGCTCAGGATGAAACGCCTTGTCGACCTTCGCCGCAAGGGAGCGACGCGCACCCCGCTGATGCCCGACCCTGAACAGGTTAAAATCACGTCGCTCGATGAAAAGCTTATCGAGCGCGCCGTTAAATATGTCGAGGACAACATCTCGCGCAGCGACCTCTCGGTAGAGGAACTGAGCAAGGCACTCGGCATGAGCCGTGTACACCTGTATAAAAAGATACTCCACATCACCGGCAAGACCCCTATCGAGTTCATACGCATACTGCGTCTCAAGCGCGCCACGCAATATCTGCGAGAGAGTCAGCTCAATGTGTCGGAAATAGCCTATCAGTTAGGTTTCAACAATCCGAAATATTTCAGCAAATATTTCCAGGAAGAGTTCGGCATATCACCGTCGGAATATCAGAAACGCGAAGGCATATAACATTTTGTACCCATAGGCAAAACAATTTCTGCGCCGCAAAATCATTTTTTACGCCAACAATCAACATAATAGCCACGTATCACCAACCGACGATGCGTAACTTTGTAATGATAAAACCAAAGTCACAAACCAATAAATATGAATCCAAGACATCTAACCTTAACACTCGCCTCAGCGCTTCTGGTGACCTCATGTGCCACCCGGCCGTATGAGAAGTCTGATACCGGAGTCACTGTAAATGTCAGGGATGTCAACCCTGACGGCGCGCGCCTTGTAAGACTACAGGTACTTGGCGACAAGCTGATACGTGTCTCAGCCACCCCCGACAAAAAATTTGCCGACAATCAGAGCCTTGTGGTAGTGCCGCAAGAGTCCACACCCAAATTCGAGGTAGTAGAGACCGACTCATCGGTACAGGTTGTCACCTCACAGCTGATTGCCGATGTGCTTCTGTCGACCGGCGACGTGAAGTTCTACGACAGCGAGGGCAAGCTGATTCTCGCCGAAGACGAGGGGGGACGCCGTTTCACCCCGATTGAAGTCGAGGGCAAGAAAGCCTATACGGTAAGACAGCTCTTCGAGTCGGTCAACGATGAAGAAGGTATCTATGGACTCGGTCAGCACCAGGCCGACGAATGGAACTATAAGGGCAAAAACGAGGAACTGTTTCAATACAACACCAAAGTGTCGGTGCCCTTCGTGGTGTCGACCGACAATTACGGAATACTCTGGGACAGCTATTCACTCTGCCGCTGGGGTAATCCCGACGATTACAAGCAACTTGGCGGAGTGTTCAAGCTCTACGACAAGGATGGCAAGGAAGGCGCACTCACAGGCACCTACGTGCCGGCACAAGGCGAACCGCTCGTGCAGCGTGAGGACTCCATCTACTTCGAGCACCTGATACGCGGCGACCTCGCCCATGTGGTAAATCTACCGAAAGACTTCAATTTCGCAGGGTCACATGTGACCTACGAAGGCTCTATCGAAGCCGACAAGACCGACCTGTACCGCTTCATCCTCTACTATTCGGGCTATCAGAAAGTATATCTTGACAACGAACTTATAGTGCCTGAACGCTGGCGTACGGCATGGAACCCGAACAGTTTCAAGTTTTCCGCCGAACTTGAGGCAGGCAAGCGCATACCAATCAAAATCGAGTGGGAGCCTGACGGGTCTGTGGCATATTGCGGTCTGCGCGTGTACAGCCCGACCGACCCCGAGGACCAGCTGAAGATGAGCTGGTGGGGCGAGATGCAGGAGCAGATTGACTATTACTTCGTCTACGGCGAGTCGATGGACGATGTAATCAGCGGTTACCGCACCCTTACCGGCAAAGCTCCCATCATGCCGAAATGGGCAATGGGCTACTGGCAGAGCCGCGAGAAGTACAACACCCAGGAAGAGGTGCTGTCGACATTCACCGAGTTCCGCAAGCGCAACATACCTATCGACAATATCGTGATCGACTGGCTGCACTGGAAGGAAGACTCATGGGGAAGCCACGAGTTTGACCCCGCACGATTCCCGACCCCCAAGGCGATGGTAGACTCCATCCATGACATGAACGGACGCGTGATGGTGTCGGTATGGCCAAAATTCTACGTCACCACCGACCATTATAAGGAATTTGACGAAAAGGGCTGGATGTACAAACTCGCCGTGGAAGACAGCATCCGCGACTGGGTAGGTCCCGGCTATCTCGGCTCATTCTATGACGCATACGACCCCGAGGCGCGCAAGCTCTTCTGGCAGCAGATGTATGAACACTATTATCCCCTCGGCATAGACGCATGGTGGATGGATGCTTCCGAGCCTAACATCCGCGACTGCACCGACATACAGTACCGCAAGGACCTCATCACCCCCACCGCCCTCGGTCCGTCGACCGAATATTTCAACGCTTACGCCCTCATGAATGCTGAGGCAATCTACGACGGGCAGCGCGGCGTCGACCCCGACAAGCGTGTGTTCCTTCTCACCCGCAGCGGATTTGCAGGCGAACAGCGTTACTCCACCGCAACCTGGAGCGGCGACATCGCTACCCGCTGGGAAGACATGGCGGCTCAGATTTCTGCCGGATTGAACTTTGCGATGAGCGGTGTGCCTTACTGGACAATGGATATCGGCGGCTTCTGCGTTGAAAACCGCTACGTCAAGGGTCAGCAGGAATTCAACAAGACCGGCAAGGAGAACGCCGACCTCAAGGAATGGCGCGAACTCAACACCCGTTGGTATCAGTTTGGAGCATTCGCACCTTTGTTCCGTGCCCACGGACAGTGGCCTTTCCGCGAAGTGTTCAATATCGCACCCGAAAGCCATCCCGCCTACAAGTCGATACTTTACTACACCAAGCTCCGTTACCGCCTGATGCCCTACATTTACTCTCTCGCGGGCATGACCTACTACAACGACTACACAATCATGCGTCCGCTCGTGATGGACTTCCCCGCCGACAAGAATGTGCGCGACATCAAGGATGAATACATGTTTGGTCCCGACCTGCTTGTGGCACCTGTCTACACTTACGGTGCGCGCAGCCGCAATGTATATTTCCCCGTCTGCGCCGGATGGTATGACTTCTATACCGGCAAGTTTATCGACGGAGGTCAGACACTTGACATAGCCGCACCTTACGAGCGCATGCCGCTGTTTGTCCGCGCCGGCTCAATTCTCCCCGTTGGCGGCGATATCCAGTCGACTGCCGATGTATCGACCGAGCCGGTGACCCTCTTTGTAGCCGCCGGTGCCGACGGAAGCTTCACCCTCTATGACGATGAAGGCATCAACTATAACTATGAGAAGGGCATGAAGTCGACCATAAAACTTACCTACGACAATGCTACCTCAACGCTTACCATAGGCGACCGCGAGGGTGAATATCCCGGAATGGTCAAGGAGCGCAAGTTCAATGTGGTTAAGGTTGACGCTGCTCACCCGACAGGCTTCGACAAGGCTGCAAAGGGAAAAATGGTAGACTACACCGGAAAAGAGATAAAAATAACCCTTGACTGAGTATAATTTCTTTGTAAAAAAGATTTTTGGGTTATAATCTGCGGGCGACTCGCGATGAGTCGCCCGCTT
>CECF01023288.1_pt1 | contig 18705 bp, 15 predicted proteins | sample 554751 | NCBI WGS metagenome assembly CECF01 (sample SAMEA3182099, study PRJEB8094) | gut metagenome | biome: human; feature: gut; material: Stool; isolation source: human stools | place: Canada | collected 2012-06-12 | reverse complement strand
GGCCTATATTTAAACTGCGTCTAATCTTCCTCAAAAGCCAATCCGCCCGCTACTCCCTCGCGATTCTTTTCAGATTCCATTCTTATTTCGTCACTTTATACTGTGTGTTTATTGTTTGTTAACGTTCTGCTGCAAGATGTTGGCACCGATGGGCGCTAACTTTGCATTGTCGCTCCGAGGCAGCGGCTCATTCCCAGTCTCAACTCAAAACAGAAACAGAATTATGATGGAGTCTACACGCAACAGTCAATCCATGAGAATCGGCGACCGCGTATACGCGCGCCTCACAATGTGTGGCAACACTATAGCCGAGATCACAGGCGACCGGTTCGCCGGCATCACCGACGTGCTCTCGTCGCTGCGCCACAAGGCAGCGAGGGTCCGTGGCCTCACAAGCCTTTATGTCCGCAATCAGTCGCAGGGCTGGAGCGTGGAGCGCCCCCTGATGCTCTACACCCGGTCCGCTCCCGGCGCCCCGCTACGGGGCCGCGACTCCGCCTGCGCCACGAGGCCGGCATCTCTCTTCTCTCCCTCCTGCGGCATACCCAGACCGGAGATGCAGTTTCCCTGGACTCTGTAGCCCGGCAGCCTTACGGCATACGGCACCCCCTGATTTACCTTTCCCTTGAGCGCGATTTTAAGAAATTACACCCCGCATCGCACCGCATTATAAATATTTTTGTTACCTTTGTAGGTTACTCTCTCTTATTTATATCATAGCTTTAAAATTTCGCGCCATATATGGAAAGCATTAAGGTGAAAATCATCAACAGGAGCGGCCATGAGCTCCCGGAATACGCCACTCCGGGAGCCGCCGGTATGGATGTCAGGGCATATCTCCCCGACGGCCCGGTCACCATCGGCCGTTTCCAGCGGGCCCTTATCCCCACAGGCCTCTTCATGCAGCTCCCCGGAGGATACGAATGTCAGATCAGGCCACGCTCGGGGCTCGCCCTCAACTACGGCATCACTGTGGCCAACACTCCGGGAACCGTCGACGCCGACTACCGGGGTGAGATCTGCGTCATCCTCATCAATCTCGGTGAAGACGATTTCGTGGTCAACGACGGCGAGCGGATCTGCCAGATGGTGATCACAAGGTATTCACACATAGAATGGGAGCCTGCCGGGCGCCTCGACCGCACTGTGCGCGAGGACGGCGCCTTCGGGCACACCGGCACCGAATGATTCCGCCTTCCCATCCCGCTGCATTATGATGAAAAGAAACTGGCTCTCTGTTCTCCTTCTTGCCATGGGCTGTCTCGCCGCCACGGCTCTTGCCGACGCGCCTGCTACCGACAGGGCCAAGGCCCGGTATTATTATATCGAGGGAATGCTCCGCGAGGCCACCGGCTCCGACATCCAGGCCCATGAGTTCTTCAAGCGTGCGGTGCTCGCCGACTCCACCTACAGGGAGGCCCTCTATGCCCTCGCCACCACGAGGCTGATGGTGCGCAACGACTCCCTGCAGACACCCTCCGGAATGCTCGGCAGCCTCGCCCTCATGCGTCCCTTTGTAGATGCCTATCCCGACGACTTCAACGAAAACCAGTTTTACGCCTACGCCGCCCGCCAGCTCGGCGACCCTAAGGAGTCCGTCAGGGTCTTCGAGCGTATCGCCACCCGCCTTCCGGCCAAGACCACAGCCCTGCTGCAGCTCGGCGACGCCTACATGGCCGACGACAATCCGAAGGCTGCCGTCGACGCCCTGTCGCGCTTCGAGGCCATTGAAGGGGCCTCCCCGCAGCTCGCCATGCGCAAGCTCGGGTATATGGCCACCGCGGGCGACACCGTCGGCGTCCTCGCCGAGGCCGACAGGCTGATCAGGGAAAATCCCAAAGATCCTGTCTACCGCATTCTCAAGGGCGATGTCCTCAGAGTGATCGGCCGGACAGACTCCGTCGAGAAATACTATCTCGAGGCCGAGATGGTCAATCCCGAATACGGCGCCGCCAAGCTATCGCTCGCCAACCTGTATCTCGAGCGCGGCGACAGCACGGCCTATGACGCCAAGATCTACGAGGCGCTCATCTCCGAGGATTTCGGCATGGAAGACAAGAGAGACCTCCTCGCGGAATACCTCCAGACTCTCATCAGCCAGAAGAACGACACCCGCCGCGGCGACAACCTCTTCAAGGTGCTCCGCGAGCAGTATCCCCACGAGCCCACGGTGATCAATCTCGAGGCCCGGTATTCGGCCGCCAAGGGTGAGCTCGACTACGCCGCCGAGCTCATGGGATACGTCACGGACCTCGAGCCCGACAAGGAGCAGAACTGGGGACAGCTCATGAGCTATTTCTCGGCCGGGAAGCATTTCGACGAGGCCGACAAGGCTTACCGCAAGGCGCTCGACCACATCACTCCCACCCGCGACCTGAGGATGCTTCACGCTATGGTGCTCGCCCTCGACAAGCGTTACGACGACGCGCAGCAGGCATATGCCGACGTAGTGAGGCAGATCGCCCCGGGAGCCCCCATCACCGAGCCCGTCACCGACCCCGCACTCAAGAACCTCGACTACAACTCCCTGATGGCCCTCAGCGACATCTATACTGCCATCGGCGACATGTGGTATCAGGCCGGCGACCTGCAGAAAACTTTCGGAGCCTACGACAACGCGCTCTTCTTCAATCCCATCAACGCCATGACGCTCAACAACTACGCCTATTTCCTCGCCGAGAACGACGGCGACCTCGAGAAGGCACGCACCATGAGCCGCAAGGCCGTTGACCTGGAAAGCGCCAACGATACTTTCCTCGACACCTACGCCTGGGTCCTCTTTCGCCAGGGCGATTACAAGGAGGCCAGAAACTATCAGCAGAAGGCCGTGGAGATTGCCGAGCAGAACGGCGAGCCCAGCGCCGAGCTATATTCCCATTACGGCGATATCCTCTTTATGGACAAGGAGCCCGACAAGGCTCTCGACTACTGGAGCAAGGCTCTCGAGCTCGAGCCCGACGACGAGCTGCTCCAGCGTAAGGTGAAACAAAAGACTTTTTTCTACGAATGATCAGACAATATGTGTTGGCCGCCGTCATCGCGGTCTCGCTTGCAGTCACTTCGGCTTTCGCCGCCCGCCAGGTCTCGATTCCCATGACGGATGCCCGGAAGCAGGAAGCGGCCCGCACCATCAGCGATTCATATTTCCAGTGGCAGTCGGTGGAGATCGACGGTAAGCTCCGCATGGACGGCCTCCCCGTGTCTCCTTCCGTCAGGATCTTCATGCAGAAGTCGAAGCTTGTGGCCATCTCCCTGCGGGCTCCGTTGCTCGGGGAGGTGGGCAGATTCGAGGTGGATGCGGATTCACTCCTCGCCGTCAACAAGATGAAGAAGGTGTATGTGAAGGCTCCGCTCTCGGAGCTAACCGACATCTTTCCCGTGTCGGTCGACGATCTCCAGGCCCTGCTCCTCGGCAGGGTGGCTGTGGGCTCGGCCGGTGCCCTCGCCCCCGACAACGCCGGGCTCGTCGACATATTCGACGACGGCGACGGCGGCTGGCTCGTGGTGCCTGTCGACGAGATACAGCCCGACGTGGCGGCCTACGGCTATCAGGTGGCCCTCACCGGCCGCCTCGCCGCCTTTCTCGCCACTTCCAGCGGCGGCTCCACATCCGTGGCTCTCCTCTACGACTATCCCGACGGGGGCACCGACATCGACGTAATCATCGACACTCCGAAACGCAAGTCGGAGGCCTTCTTGAGCCTCGATGCTCCAAAGCAGAATCCGAAGCCACTCGCCCGCTTCAGGTTCTCGCAGAAATACCGGCAGGTCTCCTTCCGTGATTTCCTCAAATCGTTCTGATTCCTATCATTCAATCCTCGACTTATCATCATGCACCGTATATTCCCATCCCGCCGCCTGATGGCCCTGATCCTGCTCGCAGCCATGACCGCCGCCCCTTTCCCGGCGCCGTTCCACGAATGCATCGTGGCCCAGTCGACGCAGACAAGGCAGAAAGGGAAAGGGGGCAAATCGACATCAAAGAAGAAAAAGACATCGCGACGTAAGAGGGGGAGCGGCAAGTCGGCTTCCTCCACGCAGGCGCCACCGACACAGTCGGCCGCCGAGATGAAGCGCCAGCAGTCGGAGACCAGGCGCGAGATACAGCTCACCCAGGAGCAGATAAGGGAAAACGACCGCTCGATCAAGAAGAGCCTCCTCGAGCTTGGCCGAATCGAGTCTGACATGGCCGTCACCCAGCGTCAGATCGACGCCACGAGCCGCCAGGTGGGAGAGCTCGACACACGCATCACATCGCTCCAGACCAAGATATCAGACAACGAGTCGCATCTCGCCAACCTACGCGCCCAATACCTCAAGGCGGTCAAGAAGATGAGGGCAACCCGCAGGAATGCCTCGACGCTCGCCTTCATCTTCGCCTCCGAGAGCTTCAACCAGGCCTTGCGCCGCATGCGCTATCTGCGTCAGTTCTCCGAATGGAAAGACCGACAGACCGAAAAGATCGCCGCGGCGACGTCGGAGCTGAAGAAGCAGTCGACGCAGCTGGCCCGCGTGAAGGGAGAGAAGGACGTGGCCTTGCGCCGCCAGCGCGACGCCCGACAGAAACTCGAGTCGCAGCATCGCAGCCAGGACGCCATCGTGGTGGAGCTCCGCAACAACGGGCAGGCCCTCGCAGCCCATCTCGAGCGCAAGAAGGCGCAGGCCGCACAGCTGCAGGGCGCCATAGCGGCCGCCATCGCCGAGGAGCAGCGCAAGGCGCAGGCCGAGGAGGAGGCTCGCCGAAAGGCGGCCGCCGAGAAGGCCGCGGCCGAGAAAGCGGCTGCCGACAGGATAGCGGCCGAGAAAGCCGCCGCAGCCGAGAAGGCCGCGGCCGAGAAGGCTCTCGCCGAGAGGGCGGCCGCGGAGAAGGCGGCTGAGGAGAAGGCGGCCGAGGAGCGTCGCCGGCTTCTGGCCCGTCAGGAGGCCGAGCGCCAGGCCGAGATCGCCCAGAAGAAATCGGAAAAAGAGCGCCGCGAGGCCGAGAAGCGCCGCAAGGAGGAGGAGAAGCGCCTTGCCGAGCAGCAGAAACGCGACCGCGAGAAGGCTGAGAAGGAGCGCAAGGCCGAGGAGAAGCGCCTCGCCGAGCAGCAGAAACGCGACCGTGAGAAGGCCGAGAAGGAGCGCAAGGCCGAGGAGAAGCGTCTCGCCCGGCAGAAGAAGCGTGGCGCCGGCAACGACGCCGGCAGCTCCTCCGAGAGCTATGCCGACGTCAGGAAGCGTCGCCCCAGAGGCAGCTCCTCCTCAGCATCGTCTTCCTCGTCATCGAATGCGGCATCGTCGGCTTCGCCGGCTCCCGGCAATTTCGCCGCCATGCGCGGACGCCTTCCGCATCCCTCCAGCGGTGGCTTCCGCGTGGTGAGGAAATTCGGACGCCAGTCGCTACCCGACCTCCCCGACGTGGAGGTCGACAACACCGGTATCGACGCCGAGGTGGGCAGCGGAGCCTCCGCGCTCGCCGTCTACGGCGGCCGGGTGTCGAGCATCTACCGCCTCGCCGGCTACAGTAATGTCGTGATCCTCAACCACGGGGATTATTTCACCATCTACTGCAACCTCGGAAACGTCAACGTGAAGAAGGGCGACATGGTGAAGGCCGGACAGCCCCTCGGATCCGTGGCTCCCGATGAGGACGATCCCTCGGCCCACATCCTGCATTTCGAGCTTTGGAAAAACCGCAGCAAGCTAAATCCCCTCGAATGGATACAGTGACGACCTCTTCTGAATGGACGCTGCGCGTATATTCCCCTGATATGCGGCGTGAATGGGATGAGTTTGTCCAGACATCCCGCAATTCCACGTTCCTCTTCCGACGCGCATATCTCGAATATCACGCCGACCGGTTCTCCGACCATTCCCTGCTGGCCTTCAGGCGCGGAAAGCTCCGCGCCCTTCTGCCGGCCAATATCACCGCCGACGGCACTCTCCATTCCCACCAGGGTCTCACCTACGGCGGCTGGATACTGCCACAGGCTCATTTCGACTCCGCCGACATGCTCCTCCTCTTCCGCGAGTGGCTCGCCTGCTGCCGCGGGGAGGGGATAAGGGAGGTGGATTATAAGCCGCTCCCGTGGATCTACGCCAGCCGTCCCTCGCAGGAAGACCTCTACGCCCTGTTCCGCTGCGGCGCTGCCCTTACCCATACCCTTATCTCCACCACCATCGACCTGCGCGTGAATCCCGGCTTCAACACCATGCGCCGACGTCAGCTCCGCAAGGCTTCGGATGTCGGTGCCGTATATGAGGAGCTCGTCGACACCGCTGAGTTCATGGCCCTCGTGTCGGCCTGCCTTCATGAGCGCTACGATGCCTCGCCGGTGCATACTCCCGATGAGATGAGGCGCCTCCGCGAGGCGTTTCCGGAGAATATAAGGATGTTCGGGGCCCGTCTCGGCGGCGTGCTGCAGGCCGGAGTCATGATCTACGACACTCCCGCAGTGGCCCACTGCCAGTATATCGCCTCCACTCCGCTGGCGAGGGAGCTTAACCTCCTCACTCCGCTTTTCCATAAGCTGATAACGGAGTGGTGGACCCATAAGAGGTATTTCGATTTCGGTACGTCGAATGAAGACGGCGGCCGTTTCCTCAACGATTCGCTGCTTCGCCAGAAGGCGTCGATGGGTGGCAGTGGCGTCGCCTACCAGAGGTTTTTGTTTTCCACCGATGTGAATTTGTGATTTCCAGATGGAGACGGATATTGATAGCAGCCATAATGCGTCGGCGGGGAGCCGGCAGTCGCTGCGGCCTCCGTGCCGGCTGGCCATTGTCGTGCCCTGCTACAACGAGGAGGAGGCCTTCCCCCTCACCAACGACAGCCTGCTGACCCTCCTCAGTATGATGGCAGAGCGTGGCCTCACGAGCCGCGACAGCCGCGTGGTGTATGTCGACGACGGCAGCCGCGACGCCACCTGGTGCCAGATGGAGGCGGCCGTAAGCCGTTCGCCGGAGGCGACGGCTCTGAGGCTCGCATGCAACGCCGGCCATCAGAATGCCCTCATGGCAGGCATGGCGCTCGTTGATGACTGCGGCTTTGACGCCGTGGTCACCGTAGACGCCGATCTCCAGGACGACATCTCGGTGATTCCCGACATGGTGGAGGCATGGCGTGCCGGAGCCGATGTGGTCTACGGAGTGAGGCGCCGCCGCGACAGCGACTCCTGGTTCAAGCGCGTCTCCGCCTCCGCCTTCTACCGTCTTCTCCACTCCTTGGGTGTGGTCACGGTGGGCAACCACAGCGACTTCCGCCTGCTCGGGCGCCGGGCACTCGCCCGGCTGCTCCGGTATGGCGAGCGAAACCTCTACCTGCGGGGCATCATGCCCCTGCTCGGCGGCCGTCAGGTGTGTGTGGCCTACGACCGCAAGCCACGTTCGGCCGGAAAGACCAAATATCCTTTCGGCAAGATGCTCAATTTCGCCATCGACGGCATTACGAGCTTCACGGTGCGTCCCGTAAGGATGATTTCAGTGGTCGGCATCATATTCGTGGCGGTGGCAATCGGCGTCTTCATCTACACCATGATACGCCATTTCCAGGGGGCGACAATCGAAGGATGGACCTCGCTGATGCTCTCGATATGGTTCTGCAGCGGAATCCTGCTGATGGCCCTCGGCGTCATCGGCGAATATGTGGGCAAGATCTACACCGAGTCGAAACACCGGCCCCGCTATGTGGTCGACCGTGTAGTCGGCCTCGGGTCATTCAATGGTCAGGATGCCCCTGATTCTGTCGCGCACCCTGAGCCAGCCGAAAAAGACCGGGAGACCTGCTGAGAGAAGCCACCTCTTCATCACGCCTGATTCCTCGGCCACGACATCCATGTCGATATGCCGGAGTGACTCCCTCAGCCGCTTCCTCACCTCTTTCTTTATATCCTTGCCAACCTTCTGGCGCCCTGCGTAGTCTATGCAGTAGTCCATCCACTGGTAGTATTCCTGGAGCCTGGCGAGGCGGCATTCACGGCTATCCTCGCCGTATTCCTCCTTCATCATCTCGCGCAGCATCCGGTTGGTCTCCAGCCGGTCGAAATACGAAGGCCTCACCGCGTGGGTCACTGAAGTCCCGCTCATCCGGTAGTGATAGCGGGCGTCGGTAAAGGCCACTTTCCCGGCTTCGAGCAGGAAATAGCGGGTGAAGATCTCGTCGGCGTTCATGGCTTGCAGAGACGTGCCCCGCTTTGCCAGTGTGGCGAGCGCCATGCTGCGCCGAATGGCGCATCCTCCGGTCCCCACGTGCCAGTCGAGAAGCGTCATAGCCACCATCTCGCGCCCGGCATACACCCGGGAGGTGTCGACATCATCGGCCGGAAGACGCCTTGTCTCCCGACCATGATCCACCCATATCATCCGGTTGTAGACGATATCGGCGTCGGTCTCCTCGATGCGCCGCCTTATCTTTCCGAGCATGTCGGCGTCTACGTAATCATCGGCGTCTATCCACACCACATATTCCCCCCGGCCCTCCGCCATAGCCTTGTTGCGGGGCATGAACGCGCTGCCCGACGCCTCCTCCATCGCCAGCACCCGAAGCCTCGGCTCCCGCTCCGCGTATTCGCGCAGCAGCCGCAGGGTATCGTCGGTGGAGCCGTCGTCGACGGCTACTATCTCGTAGTCGCCGAAGGTCTGGGCCGCGATACTCCGCAGCGCCTCCCCTACATATCGCCCGGCGTTGTAGGCCGGCATCACGATGCTGAAATATGGCTGTTTCGTCTCCATGTCAGCGTCTTCCGAGCTTTCTTGCCTTTCGTCTTCCTCTCAGCCAGGCCTTCAGGTAGGTGGTCAGCGGCATGTCGCCGCTCCGGGCGCTCCTCATGGCCAGCAGCAGCATCCTCAGAGGCCAGCTTCCGGGGTAGAGCAGCGGCACGATGGCTCCCTTGGCCTCGATTAGCGACGGGGAGCGTCGCAGGCGGTCAGCCGTTGTGTCTCCGTCGTGACGGCAGATGTCGGTAGGGAGGAAACGCCCCCGCAGTCCATGGCTCAGCGCGTCGTGGAGGAAGAGGTCCTCCTCGCCGCTCGGAAAGGTGGCGCCGATGCCGAAATTCTCGTCGAAGCGCAGCTCCGGCGGCAGCGATTCCCTCCGCATGGCGATCTCGAAAGAGGTGGGATAATACCCCTTGGCGGGATGGCTGAGGTCGCAGCTCCCGTCAGGATAATATTTAGGCGCTTTGGCCGAGACGTAGCGGAAGGTCAGTATGTCGCAGTCGGGATTGGCGTCGAAGGCGTCGATGACTCTTCCCAGCCCCTCTTCCGTATAGTCTACGTCGTCGTCGCTGATCAGCAGTAGGGGAGCGGTGGCGTGGCTCAGCGCCACGTTGCGGTTGCGGCTGAGGCCGCGTGTCGGGGTCTTGGCCACCATGAAATCATCTCTCCGAAGCTCCTCAGGCGTCTCCTCGTCGCCGTCGGGAACCTGCCACGCCACTATATATCTCACCCCCTTCATCCGGGGGTGGCTCCCCGCGGCCACGCGCCTTATTCCGTCGTGGCCCAGGGTGCATATCATCACGTCGAGGAGTGCCCCTGCTTTTTCTGCTTTCATTTCCGTTCAAGTGTTTTCTTCCAGTGGTCCTCGAATTTTGTAGCCACCACCTTCAGGTCGTTGTGCCGCTCCACAATGTCGCGTCCCTGCCGGGCCATGAGCGGAAGGAGAGCCCGCTCCTCGAGCAGGCTCTCGAGGGTCTCCTCGGTGTCGAGCAGCGGCGACAGCTCCACCACGGGGCGCGTCTCCTCGCCGATATAGCTGTAGTATTCCGGTTGGGCTCCCGAGGCCGCCACCCTTCCCATGGCCATCGCCTGGAGCGCGTTGGTGGCCGGCGAGTAGGAATAGAGCTGGTCGAGCACTACATGGGCTCCACGCATCCGCTCGAGATACTCCTTTAGGCTCACGTTGCTCACGCAGTCCACCTCCACCTCTCCCGGATGGCGCCCGGCCACGGCCTGCGCCGCCTCCAGCAGCACGCCGGTGCCTTTCTGTAGAGCCGACTCACGGCGTATGCCGACGAAGAGCCTCAGCGGACCGTCGGTCGTCAGCTCTGAAAAGGGGAGTGTGGATAGGTCCACGGGGATGTTGGTGAAGGCGAGGCGGTCGCCGAGCAGCGGCCGCGACGCCATGTCGTATTCCGGGAGCACCGACATCGCGCCGTCGAGATGCGAGTAGACGTATTCGCGGTAGGCGTGCATCTCCTCGGTGGTCCAGAGGCTTCCGGCCACTCCTCCACGGTTGTAGGGAGTGGGAGTCCGGCCCGTCATGAATTCCGAGAACCGGAACATGTCGCCCGACACGCATGCCTCCACAAAGGCGTTGTCGTTGCCGGCCAGCGTGCAGAAGAGGGAGCCGTTGTTGCGCCGCAGCATGTCGAGGAAGTATTTGTTGCGGCCTGGGCGCAGGTCGAGGAATTGCGGATTGATCAGCTGCACCACGTCATACCCCTTGAGCCCGGGCAGCACCGAGAAGAGCCGGTAGAGGTAGCTCAGCGACCCGCGCAGCCCCGGCTCCCGCGTGATGTTGATGTCGCACTCCGTGTCGAGGTAGCGGCCGCCGTCGCTCACCACCGTCACCGTGTGGCCCCGGCGCCGCAGCTCCGTCGCCAGGCAGGCGTGGAGATTGGAGTAATCGCCGAGAAAGAGGATCTTCATACGCCTTCCTCCTTCCTTATCTCGGCGAGCAGACGCCGGTTGAACTCCCGTCGCTGGGGGTCGTGGAGCCATCCCCACTTGTTGAAATACTTTATCATGTTGGTGATGTGGATGCGGAGCATGCGGCCGTTGTGGCGTGAGGCAGCGGCATGCACGTGGTAGATGCTTGCTTTTGGATATAGCAGCGTCCTCCAGCGGGCGTGCAGCCGGCGCGTGATGTCGATGTCTTCGGGATACATGAAGAAGCGCTCGTCGAAGAGACCGCAGTCGCGCAGGGCCTCCAGCCTCATCATCATGAAGCATCCGTGCATGTAGGGCACGTTCATGATTTTCCGGTACCCCGTGTCCTCGAGCTGGAAGCGGTGCATCCTGCGGCGCGTCATCCAGGAGGGGAGGAAGCGCTTTATGATGAGGTCTAAAGGCGTAGGCGAGAGCTTGCAGGTATATTGCAGCGACCCGTCTGGGTTGAGCACCCTGGGCTGCATCATACCCGTGTAGGGATGGCTGTCCATATAGTCGGCCAGCTCCTCCACCACACGTCCTTCCCAATAGATGTCGGGATTGAGCACGGCATGATATTTCGCGCCCTCCTCCATCGCGCGGCGTATGCCCACATTGTGGCCGGCGCCGTAGCCGGTGTTCTCGTGGGAGATATATTCGGTGTCGCCGATGTCGGAAAGCCAGTCGTAGCCGCGTGGAGCGGGGGAGTGGTCGATGACGTAGACCTTCTCTATGGCGTCGGCGAAAGCCGACGTCAGCACCTTCCGCAGCTCCTCGTCAGGGGTATTGTAGACCACGATTGAGGCGGTTGTCTTCATATCGTATCCGGTTTATTTCCCGCAAAGTTAGCAAAAATCCCCCGATTCCCCCGCTATCCCTATTGATTTGTTTCCTTCATATCGTTCCGGCAAGACGGCATAGCAGTATCACTGCCAGATAGGCCTCCGGGCCGAGCCTCTCGCGCAGCATCGCCAGCCTCACGCTTCTTCGCCGTGATCTCACAAACCAAGACCCAAAAGTGGGATTTTGCAGAAATTCTGTGATTCATGACACAGTTCCTGTAATATCATAAGTATTGGAGGGGCGAGACCGGTTGGCCTCGCCCCTCCTCTCGGGAACACTGATTCCTATTCACCACTATTATGCTTATGCTGATGATTGTCAAGGATTGACGTGCGTCTTCTCCGTCCTCACGGAGCCATCAGACATGCGGGTGACCTTTATCACGAAGCCCGAAGGACAACCTACCGGGCATCCCGTCAGATCATAATACTCTGTCGACAATGCCTCCGGAGCATCGTTTGTGATGCCATCCACACCATTGCCGTTCCATTCTATAGCTGCCTTGGCAGAGTTCTCCACCCGGCATGAACGTTTGTCGTGGGAATCATAGCGATGTACGAATGCAATCACCTCCATGTTGTCGCGGTTGTATTCCTCATTCATCGGCAGCGAGCAGGAGTACGTGAATTTCTCGTCGGCGTCGAAGCTCAGCTGCTCGCCCCATGTGGCATTGTATTGCCTCACTACATGCTGGTGTCTGTAATCCGCATCGCCTCCGGCCTGCTTCTTCGCAGCCACATCGTTTTCCATCAGATAGACGGTGGCGTAGAGTGGATCGGCGCTTTTGTCCCAGTCGCAGCCGCCGTCGAGCCTGACGTTCACAGAGTCTGACGCGGGATCATAACTCGCATTGACACTGAAACTAACTCCGCCTTTCACAGCCATGCGCTCGTCGATAATGGCCGCCACCGACCCGGTGTCTCCCACACTCTGCACTGTCGAGGTGCGGTCGTAAAGTATGCCCGGCGCAAAGCTTCCGCCGTCGTAAAACCAGAGGTAGGCGTTGTCGGCGTCATTTGTGAGGTGGTCTGTATAATAGCCGGCATGATGACATGCCACGTTCACCTTGCCGGCATAGTCAGGGTCATGGATCACTTCTGCTATTGTGGCTGCCGCACGGGGGCAGTTCACACATTTTTCCGTCGTGAATTCCTCCACCAGCACCGACCTTGTGAAGTCGAGCTCGTCGAAATCGAAAGAGCCGTTACTGACGTTGTCCGAAGGATTCTCGTCATCGGCCAGCGGATTGACCACGGTGGCTCTGATCGCCACATTTCTTGCCCGTTTCTGCAGGTCGGGCGTGAACCGGAACGTGAAGTCGCGGTGCTCGCAGGGGAGCAGTGTCTCGTTCAGGGTTATGGTCTGCTGCGGAGCGCCCTCCACATCGAGCAGTATGTCAAACGACTCCACGGTTACTGATGCCTGGTTGGTCACATGCACGCTCCAGTCGTCTTCCTTTCCCTTGCTCACAAGCGCCGGAGCTCCGAGACTGTTGAGCGCCAGGTCGAATTTCGGCAGGTTGTCGGCCTCGATGATGGTCTCTATGCTAAGACATCCGTAGTCGGCTCCGTAGAGGTCTTCCCAGCCGGTGCCTGTATTCATATACAGGGCGCCGCTATGGTCGTCGCCAACCGCCGATATGGGATAGCTGCCTCCGGTCTGGGTGATGGTGTAGCCCACATAGAATCCCTGGTTGCTCACCGACGTCGGTGCGTCGGCCGTCAGCAGGTTCCACCCCTTGGCGAGCCCCCCTCCTTTCGACACGCTGCATTCCATGATGTTATGGCCATCAAGACTCTCGCGTATCCATACTGTGAGCGTCTGCACGTTGAGCTTCGAGGCGAGGCCCGCGCGGATAGCGGCCACACGCAGGTTGCGGTAGCTCGACACCATTCCGGCCGGGATGTAGCATGCCGCCTCCACCGTACCCTCATTAGGAGATCCGAGACTGCTCGACGAGGCCACCTGGCCGTCGCAGTAGCTGAGTTTCATCTGCCCGTTGACCTGGGCAGCCGCCGTAGCCGCCGCCATCAGGGCGACGACTACGGCCATTGCCAGTCGATATATGATTTTCATCACTTACGTATGATTTTTGATACGATTATCGATCCGTCGCTCATCATCGCGCGGCGTACGTAAACTCCTGCCTCCGGACTCTCGCCTGCCGGAAGCCCCTCAGGCGTGAAATATTCAACCTTTACGGGAGTCTGTGCCTCAACAGAGGCATCCACGCCAGAACCGGGTGCGCGAACCACCATCACGTCATCGATATAGAGCCAGTCGTTGCAGTCATAGGCGCAGTGGCAGAAGATGATGTTTTTCTTCTGTCCGGCGAAATCCTTGAGCGAAAGAGTCTTTTTGTTCCATCCTGATTCCGTCACTTCTCCTTCGTAAAGCTTCACATATGTGGAGAGGTCATCGCCATCACCTACGTATACCGCGTATGCTTCCATGTCGGAGGGGGTATTGGCTTTTACCCAATATGTCAGCTCCGGCTTGTCAGCCGGTATCTCGATAGCCGGCGAGGCGGCATAGTTGCAGGGCAGACTCCAGTCGGAGGTCCATGAATTGGAACCGATCATTCCGCTGCCGCCGTGGGCGTCGCCATCGGTGATTAGCGACCACTGCTCATCCGGATTCTCGTCATCGTCGAAGAATGTCCAACCCTCCGCGCCGTTTTCGAAATCCTCGATATACACCACGTCTTCCTTGCCCGTGACGCTTGCCGAGCACTGGATCTCCACATCTCCGGAAGTGGTGGAGACCACTACTGTGCCCGACACCAGGCCGGAGACGCCGGCCGGATTGCAGACAACCGTAACAACCGCTGTAGAGAGTGAGGTCACCTCTTCTCCCATGTCAGCGACTTCCGCTGTAAACACTCCGTCGGCCGACGGGGTCACTCCTGTCACGCTCATGGCGGAAGTGCCGGTGTTGGCGATCTGTATCAGCCTGCTTGATGCCACCCCCTCGTCGATGTCACCGAAGTCGACACACCTGTCACCCCAGATTTCCGCACGGGCTTCGGGAAGCGGATCGAATGTCAACGATATATCTGACAAGGTCAGGGTGCCTGTTATATCACGTTCGTCATCACCTTTCTTGCAATATACCAACAGCACACTGTGTTCACCGGGAGGCATTGAAAGCACCTGATAGGGATAGAATGTCTTTTCTCCGGCGTAACATCTGTCTTGATATATGACCAGCAGATCCATGTCAAGCATCGCGAATGCGTAGTCTGCCGTGCCGTCGGAGTCGAACGTGCCGTCCCACCTGAGATTCCCGGTTTCGCCGTCGGGCACCTCGAACGTAAACATTATGAACGACATATCCTCGTTGTTGTCCTTCAGACGGCCACCGTTGCTGTTGTATGCCACATCGCCGTCTACCACAAACGGGCTCAGGCGGTAAGTGTCGATGTTGAAGTCGCCAGCCGAGATGATGGCCGAATAGTCGGGCATCTCCTCGATCAGTGCATGGCAATGGATCACGATATCTCCGCCATTGGTCTTCACCACTACGTCTGAACTGTAGTCGCCCGGCTCCTGTGTGTCGAGCGAGATGTCGATGGTGCCTGTCTGCTGGGAGCCTATTGAGTTGACCGCGCAGGTAGCGCTGAAGGGATAGTTGTCGTTGATTGTCTGGATATCAAGAGTGTCCCAGCCGAGGTTGGTGACTGTCACACTCTGGGGATGTCCATGAAATTGTCGCCTACATAGCTGTCGGAGAAATGGCGTCCGAAGTCAACCGCGTCACGGTCTGTTTCTGTCTTGAACTGCGCGATCTCTTCCTTGACCAGCTTCAGCGACGACAGATACACGATATCCTGACCGTATTCGAAATTCCATGCATCGACTCTCGGCCCCTTGTCATATATGAAATCGACCGTATGCTCGCCGGGGCCAAGCGTGATATCGCCCCCGACCGGGCCGTTCTCTCCTGATCTGAATATCTCGATGCCGTCGGCTTCCACTGTAAAGGGATCGTAGCTGTAGAACCTCGGGTCGTAATAACCCTCCCAGCTCAACACAGCCTTTTCATTATCCGCAACTGTGCATAAGGCTCGGAGCGTGGAGGTAGACTCGAAGATGCCGGCGTTGTCTGACATGGCTACGGGGGCTCCGTCAATCTCCTTCATCTGCCAGGGATAGTCCGGGGTCATGGCGAAAGAGAGTTCTCCTTCGGCTATCCCCGAGTAGTCAACATCCGGCAGACATACCGCTGTCAGGGAAAGCTCCACATCCCTTTCGGCGTCAGACTCCACGGTCACTGTCGCCGAGAAGTCTCCCTCACTGTCGGGCGTGAACAATACCGTGATGTCCTTCCATTCACCCGGCTTCAGGTCGCCCGACGGAATATCCGTCTTGAAGAGCTCGTTGTCGGTGTAGACTATGAAGTCGGTCTCTTCTGAACCGGTATTATAGATACGGAACTGGCGCTCATAGCCTACGCCCTTGTAGGTAGCTCCGAAGTCAAGGCTGTTTTCCTTCGCCTGAAGCATGACGCCCTCGTGGTTTCTGAACAGCACCACATCATAATACACGTCGATAGCGCTGCCGAATCCATAGTCATCGTAATATTCATATCCCGTGTACCCTGAGCGCGGCACTATCTTCTCGCCCCCGTCATATACGTCCATCACAAGACCGTCGACATTCTCGAGATAGCCGATGCCGTAGGCATGGGTGGCGACCAGCTTTACAGGATATCCATCGCTGTAGCCTATGGTCTGGAATCTGTCGCCATCCTCAGTGTCGGCGGGAGACTCGATGGTGATTGTAGAGCTTTCCGGATCATATATGCCCTTTGCATACTGCCCGTCGAGATCTTCGGTGTCCATGAGGTTGAGCACGCTCGCCTCGCCTGTGGTTTCGTCAATCTGTAGGTCTACCCAGTGGGAGACGGGATTTCCACCGGATTTGAATACGTTCTCACCATCCTTGAACATGGATTTTCCGTATAGGGTGTACTGCGCTGACTCGGGAGCTGACTCTGCGCGTGCGGCTGTTCTTGCCGCCTTCTGCTGAACGACTGCTTCCTGCCGGGAGGATGCACGGGAGTCGTGTCTGGCATTTATCTTCTGAATCACGGAAGTCACTGATGCCACTGCAAGCGTCGCTGCCATTACTCCTCCAATTGTAAAGAGATGTTTCATGTTGCTATGTTTTATGTTTAGCTGCTGCAAATTTATAAGCCACCCCGACATGCACGCAAATAATCCGGCACCTCATTTTTCGCTTAATTTTATTCGTAAGTGTTACGTAAAAGATACTTCATTTACTTTTATAGCTATGAATCATAGTCAGTTATATCTGACTTATTACGAGGGTGGACATTATGGGTACGTAGGAAAAAGATGCCTCGGATGGCTTGTGGCTGAAAAATATTTATTAACTTGCGCTATCAAACAACAGGTAGGACGATATGATGCGAATAAAGATGGCTCAAACGAAGGTTTGTCTGATGATGGCGTCATTAGTGGCATCATTATGCATGACGCTATGCATCACTGCGCAAGCCAACCCAAATACGGTGGGAAACCAAAAAATAAAGGCAGACTTTTTCCGTGACAGGTTGAAACGGGAAAAAGATAACCCTATGCTGAGACCGGCATTGATTGACTCGCTTCTGAAATATAGCGACAGCGAGAATGAACTTCAGCGTCTCGTTTCCATGAAGGCCGACGCGCTCCTTGAGATTGGAAACTACAATCTCGCCCTTCCGCTTTACGAGCAATTATGCAACGAGGGTAATTTCAGGGATGACATGGCTTTGGAATTGCACGACAAGCTCTCCTCATGCTATTATTATGCCGGCCTCTATGATATGGTCATCGAGAATGCCGCCAAAATGCTGGAGATGCCTAAGCGCGACTCGCTTCGCTACTATGATATCAAAGCCTATACTGACATGGCTAATGTCTATATAAGGTTTCAGGATATGGAGACTGCAACCCACTACCTCGATGAAGTCTATAGATTATTGAAAGACATTCCGGATATCGACAAAAAAAAGAACGACGAACTAAGGATAAGGTACTGGCTGTCGTCGTCCGGCGTCAACATTCTGAAGAAGGATTATGAGGCAGCCTATTCCGATCTCCAGAATGCTGGCTCTTTACCCGGAGACCCTCAGACCGATCTGCTTCTAAATATAAATAGGGCTGTAATCTACATTGCCATGCAGGAATACGAGCTCGCCGATGAATGTTACCACAGAATTAGTGCGTTTCCATACAATCATTACAATAAGCTTCTGGGTATCAACAACTACGCCGTCAGCAAACTTTATAACGGCAATCTCGACGCGGCGCTCGCCATCACCGACCGTAATCTCCGCGACATCAGGGAGATGGGATTCGACCATCTCATGACGCAGGTCTATCTGATACGCTCGGCGGCTTTCGTGGCGAAAAATGACTACCGGCGTGCCTACGAGACCCTGGACTCGGCGAAGATGGTGACCGATTCGCTGATATCATTCCGTACGATGCACAACATCATGCTGTCTACCTCCAGATACGGCCGGACTCTTGACGCACGAGAAGTCAGAAAACATCAGCAATGGGAGAAAGCCAAGGATGTCGCTATTGTCGTCCTTCTGGCAATCGCCCTGGCGTTGGCGGTATGGATATGGATGAGGCAGCGCAAGGTCACGACTCTGCGGCGGGATCTCGAGCAGCAGACCAGGAAATATATGCTTGCTGAAAAGCACGGTAATGAGCTTGACATGGAGGGACAGCGTGTCAGGCATGAGCTTTCGGAATGCATTCTGGAGACCGACAGGATGAAGGAGGTGGTACGCGATTCCATCCTGAGGCTCTCGACTGCCGGAGTGGCCGAAAAACATCTCCGACAGCTGAAGGAGATACTCAACGATGACGGTGGCGACACGGCCTCCCGGTCGCTCGAAGTGGCCAATCATGACTTTATCCAAAGACTGGGCGAGGCGCATCCCGACCTGACGCGCGGCGAGATACGCATGGCAGTATACATTTCCATGGGAAAGTCGACGCGTGAGATAGCCGAAATGCTTAACCGCTCGGTAAGGACTGTCGAGACCGTGAAATACCGTCTCAACAAGAAGCTCTCCGACGCCCTCGGCGAGCGTAGCCTTCCTCAATACCTCTCCACCTTCGGCTCCTCCCCCACAGACTCCTGACCCTTAACCTTTCACGAACTCTTGACTCTTCACTCTTGACTCTTGACTCTTGACTCTTCACTCTTCACTCTT
>CECF01023845.1_pt1 | contig 18842 bp, 10 predicted proteins | sample 554751 | NCBI WGS metagenome assembly CECF01 (sample SAMEA3182099, study PRJEB8094) | gut metagenome | biome: human; feature: gut; material: Stool; isolation source: human stools | place: Canada | collected 2012-06-12 | reverse complement strand
GTCTTGCCATAATAATCTGTTGATTTACTATTTATTGTACAAAGATACAACAATTTTTTGATATATATGGTTGGAAATCAAAATTTTTATTTATCACAGATTGTCTATTCATCATCAGAAGATGCAGAGGCCGCGCGGACGGTTGCTGCGGAAGGTGTAGCCGATGCCGAGCATCAGATTGTTCTGGCGACTGAAGTTCAGCAGCTGATAGCCGATGTTCACAAACAGACCTGGCGTGGCATAGATCTTAAGGTTCGCCATCTGGTAAGAGCCGTGTGTCTCCTCCGGCCCGGCGAGGTTGTAGCCGATGCCGAGATTCACGGAGAAGATCGGCATCACGAGCTCCGCCCGCGCCGACACCCCGGCGCACACCTGACTGATGAACGGCGGCCTGTAGAACTTCAGGTCATCGGCATCGCTGCCCTCATAGTAATGTCGCCTCAGGTCGGTGCTCTGGTCCCACTGGAAATCCGCCGAGATTCCGGCGCGGAATAGCCGGCATACGTCATACATCACTCCGAAGTCGAGTCCGGCTAAAGGGAAATGCCCGTTCATGAGCACCGGCTCGTCGCCACCACGATACACCCTCTTGCGCCAGCCTCCGTATGCGGTGAGGTCGAATGTTATGCTATGACGCAGCGAGGTAGTGTCCGGAGCATATTCAGTTCTCGCGGGAGGAACGCCGAATGTATGCGTCAGCCCGACGCGTAGCCCGGCGAGATTGACTCCCGGATTCGGAAACGACGTGTTGCCGTTGGAGAAATGTGTCACCTCGATGCCGCCGGTTACCGACCATTCCGGCGCCACACGCCAGTTGAGCAGCAGTCCGAGGTTGATGTAGGCGTTCACCGGCGAGCCGACTATCAGGTTGGAGTGGGCGATCTCGCCGTCGCAGCGCTTCCAGCCGGCGGAGAGTCCGAAGTTCCATTCGTAGTCGAGCGAGAGGTTGTGGCCGAGTCGGGCGATGGGCGCCCCTTGCAGCAAATAGAAGGAGAGGGGAGTGCCGAGTCCCTTCGGATTGCCCATGAAGTTGACGCCGACACCGATACCCTGACGGGCGCCGGGGCAGTGGCGTCCCGCTTCCGTGTCGGGACCGTAGGAGAAGGCATACATAAGATGCAGCGAGGAGGCGAGATGTGTGACATCGGCCGACTCCATACTCATCCCGTCGCGCAATATGTCGTCGCGATACGACGAGAAGGCATACGAGCCCCTTGCCGAAAAAGTCAGCATCGACAGTATGCCGTTCGATTTCCCCTCCACATGCTCTTGCCTCTTGTCACCCTCTTGATTGCAGATGCTGTCAAGCCTCTCCACCATAGCCGGCGATTCCGGCGCCGGTGTAACCGCATGAATCCGCATCGGCAGCGATATGTAGCCTGCAAGCAACGTTGTCCCTATCAGTAGTCTCGTTTTCACTCTGCAAAATTACAAATTTCCTTTTACAGCCCTACTGATTCGCGCTATTATTATTCTGATTGTCGCAAGAAATCATTATCTTTGCGCAATATGACCATCATCATGAATAGATTTAAAAGTATTTACACAACCCTTGCAATCTCTATATTGCCGGTGTTGATGTCGGCGCAGGTCACTGAGCGGCAACGCCCGGCCGAATGGGACAATCTCATTCTCGGCGCTCGTTTCGTCGACCGTTTCCTTCCTATGCCCGACGGCACTCCCTCATCCGATGTCTGGGGAGCGGCCGATGTCGTGCCCCGATTTGCCGACAACGGCATTGAGGCGCCCGACATCTCTTTCTGGGGTGGCAACATACTCCAGGACGAGAATGGGACATATCACCTATATGTATGTGGCTGGCCCGAGAATTCCCCCAAGGGACACATGACATGGCCGCAATCGACGGTCTATCATGCCGAAGGCACAAAGCTGCATGGGCCATACCACATCACCGACACCATCGGCCCCGGACATAATCCGGAGGCCTACCGTCTCGACGACGGCAGGGTAGTGGTCTATGTCATCGACGCCTACTATATCGCCGACGGCTTCGACGGCCCATGGGAGAAGAGGCATTTTGATTTCGATACCCGCGACCGCCGCATAATTGAAGGACTCTCCAACGTCACGTTCGCACGCCGCCAGGACGGTTCGCGTCTGGCTGTCTGTCGCGGTGGTGGTGTCTGGATCAGCCGAGACGGTGTGGCTCCCTATCGCCAGATCACCGAGAGCCGCATCTATCCGCCGGTAGAGGGTGAGTTTGAGGATCCGGTAGTGTGGCGGGATTCCCTGCAATACCACCACATCGTCAACGACTGGCTCGGACGCATCGCGTTCTATCAGCGCTCCCTGGATGGTGTGCATTGGGTCACGGAGCCCGGCGAGGCATACGTGCCGGGAGTCTCCCGTCATGAGGACGGCAGTGTGGAGCGCTGGTTCAAGTATGAGCGTGCAAAGGTGTTCCAGGATCGGCAGGGGCGTCCCGTGCAGATGAATTTCGCCGTCATCGACACCATAAAGTGGGAAGACCTTCCCAATGACAACCACAGCTCGAAAAACATCTGTATTCCCCTGCGTCGCGACCTTCTCCTGGATGTGCTCAACCGTAAGCCAATCACTTCCTCAACAGAGAAGATCGAGCTCTGCATAAAAGGTGAGGATGATTTCAAGCCTGCCTCACGGCTCGACATAGGCTCCCTGCGTTTCGGCTCGTATAATGAAGTCAATTACGGCAGGGGAGCCCGCCCCGTCGCCTGGCGCAGTGAGGGTGATGACCTGATAGTGACTTTCGATGGCAATGGCAGCGGCATCGATGCAGATGAGTTCGCTCCGAAGCTGATAGGAAAGGACAAGGATGGAGAGCCTGTGGCGGGGTATGCCCGACTCCCATACGTCAACTATCGCCCGGCAATACTTTCCCCGCGAAAGCCGGTATACGACCGGGATTCCGGTGTCTGGCAGGTGGTGGTGGAGAATTTCGGCCTGTCTCAATCGGAAAAGACCGAGATCCGCATCATCAGCGGCAACCGCCTCTCCGGCACTTCCATCATTAGCCCCATAAATCCATACGATACGGTTACGTTGTCAATCCCTTCCGACGGTACGCCCGCAGAAGGTGATATCCTGGAAGTCCGACTGTCTGCTGACGGTAAGGAGATCGGCTCCACCCGTTTCGATTGATGACTCCATTACATCATACGCGGAAGTAAATCCGAAGTCAGAATCACTTTATCCACAATAAAGAAGAGGCTCCGTCATGATTTATTGACGGAGCCTCTTTCTATGGTTAATGTTCGCTATCTCTTAGCGCATCACTTTATAGACTTTGTTGCCTACGCGCAGCATATAGATGCCGCTGCGGATGCCTCTGAGCGAGATGACGGCGTTGCCGCCATTGTCTGCCATCACATTCCCGGCGATCACACCGTTAGCTGTGTAGAGTGTAAGGGGCTGCCCGGCTATGGCGCCGCTCACAGTGATGGTCTCTTTGCCTACAACCACCTTGGCCGGCTCTACTGTCACATTCTCTATGCCGTCGAAATCGGCATCCTGGGTCACGGTGATCGTTATCGGCTGAGCACCGATTGTGGAGATAGTGACTTCCTTGCTGCGCTTGCCCTCGCCGAGAGGCTCACCGGCAAACTTCAGGTAGCGGTGTCCGTCGCGCTCGTATGCCGAGATGGTTAGCCATTCGTCGGTCACAGGCGCGGAGAGCGACCGGTCGCCGGCGGTTGTCGCCACGTTCCATTTCTCCGGAGCGTTTCCGGCCTCTATCTCCATCTCGCGGCTGTAGCCCTCTTCACCAGCGATTGTGAATTCCGTCTGCGGGGAGTGGAAGAAGTTATAGCTTCCCTTAACTCCAATTATCAGGGCGTTGGAGTAATCTACAAGCACGTCGGAGGCCTTGCGGTAGCCGGTCCAGCCGTCGTTCTTGTCATAGAATTTAATCCATGCGTAGTTGTGGTCGGCATCGTTGAGCTCCCCCTGGGTCATGGCGCCGACGGCGCGTACTTTGGGATTGTCGAGGAAGCCGCTGACAAGCATCAGTATCCTCCTGTCGAGCACGAACTCGGTGGGAGCGCCCTCGGCATCCTTCAGTTTGAAACACATGTTGTAATATGGAGCGGAGCCTTCGACGTCGGCGCCGGTGCACCTGCTGGTGAATATCGGTTCCGAACCCGCATAGCCATAGTCGTCGATCTCATATAGCTCGAGGATGAACTCTGCATCCGGATCAGCATCATAGACACCCAAAGCCACATTGACTTCATTGATGGTGAGGGGAGCCTGCGGTGTCTCAAACAGGTTGCCGAAGCCCGTCTCGGCTCCCAGAGAGCCCCATGTGCCCTCCTTGCATGTGCCGAAGCAATAGCTGCCGGCTTCGAAGGCGGGGGTTATGATTCCTTTCCTGATGAAATCGTAGTTGCCGAGATTCACTGCCTTGCCGTCGATGTCGGGCACCGAGCCGGTGTAGCGGATGCCGCCCTGGTCCTCATCGTTTTCTCCGAACTGGAACGTCATCGAATTGAATTCGTTGGAGGCTGTAAGCACAGGATACGGGATAATCTCGTCGCCTGAATATACGCCGGTGTGTATCACTTCCTGCGTGTCGTAGACATTGCTCATCTCGCCGCTTTCCGGGTCGTAGAATGCCCAGCTGTAGGCTTCATTGCTTGTGCTGCTCGTGGCGCTCCAGGTTATGCCTGTGTAGGGAGGCAGCACGAGGATATGGCGCGGGTCGGCATATCCGTCGTTGGTGATGCCCTGGAGGAGCGAGTGCTCCGGCACATTATACTCCGCGAAGGATGCGGGGGTATCGACCATAACGGCATCGATGGCCATGGAGTTGCCGCAGCTGTGCTCCGGGGTGCTGACGTTGATATAGCGGAAGGCCAGTTTCACCTCTTTGCCGAAATAGTCGGCAAGCGGTATGGAGACAGTGTGGTATTTCAGCTGGGCCATCAGGCCGTAGAGCTCGCTGTCGGTATATCTGCCGTCGACCATATCGGAAGAGACCTTCCACAGTGGGGTCCAGCTCTCGCCGTTGTCGGTCGAGGCCAACACCTCAAGGTCGTTCTCAAGCCGGTCGTAGTCATACTGGGATGTGCTCCAGTCGTAGTAGTAGACGGAACCGAGGTCCACCTCGAGGTCGAAATAGAGCTTGTGGCCCTCCTTTACGACAAACTCCGGAGTGATGAGCCATTCATCCTGGGGCGCGATCGGTATCACGGTAGTCGGCGTGTCGCCTTCGTAGTTGTATTCCACCTTATAGGCGAAATGGATGAAGCATTCTTTCACTCCGTTGGTGGTGATGGCTGTCCAGTAGCCGTCGCCGGTGTCAGTCACACGCCAGTTGTTGCAGCTCAGCCAGTAGGGCATGTCGTCGCGCCAGAGGTTCCCCTCGGTGTTTATTTCCGACCATCCTTCAGGTATGAAGTCGGGGTTTTCCGAAAGGTCGGGAGCGCTTTCGAAATCCTCGTAAAACGAGGCGTCGGCCGATGCCTCGCGACGTATGGTGCGCGTCTCTGGAGCCGGGGTGGCGATTCCATTGCGAACGATGTCGCGATACACCTTGCCTTCGGCATTGCATACTGTGCGGGTCAGGATGCCATCGGCCACTTTATGCTGTTCGAGCACTTTCAGCTCTCCTGTAGGACGCATGCATGTCGGGAGAATCGTTTGCCGACCTAAGGAGGTATGCGCGGTATATGTGCTCACGGAGGTCTGTGCGGAGACAGACGCTGCCAGTGAAGCCGCGGCCAGCGAGATCATTACTTGGTGTTTCATGTCGGTATCGGTATTTGCTGTTTTACATTATCTTGTTCACTCGGGTGCCTGTCTTAACGAGATAGACTCCGCCAGCCATATTGAAGGAGACATTGCCGTCGGCATCGGCTTCTGCGCGGGCCACTATGCGGCCGTCGATTGTGTACACTGTGATCTGCTGTCCAGCCATAGCGCCGCTCACCATGATTCTGCCGTCTCTCCTATATACATGGGTATCGGCGTCGGCTATGTAGGCTATGCCGCTTGTCTTGGGCTGCCTGATCAGAAGCGTGAGCTCATTGCCGGATGCGTCTGCGATAGTGACGTTCATCTCGCGGTCGGTCTCCGTGGCGGCTGCCTCTGCGGTGAGTATGTAGCGGCCGTTTCCGTCCTCGCGTGCCGAGAGGGTCAGCCATCCGTCGGCTACGGGAGCTGCCAGCGAAGACTCGCCTGCGATGTCCTTCATGTGCCATTCATCGGGGTCGCATCCGGCTTCTACTGTAATCTCAAGGGCGTTGCCGGCTGTATCGAATGAATATTCCGTCGCATCGGCATGCAGGTAGTTGTAGCTGCCGTCGAGAGCGATGCAGAGCGCGTTGGAGAAGTCCTGGAGCACGTCGGAGGCTGCCTGCTCGAATTCCCAGCCAGACCCCTTCAGCATAACGTATGCGTAGTTCCTGTCGGGAGTGTTGTTCTGTCCCTGGCCGTAGCAGGCGAACTTACGTATCTTGTCGCTCTCGTTATAGCCTTTCACGAAGACCACGAGATCTTCTGTGGTGGTATAGTTGAGGTCATTGCCCTCGGCGTCGACAAGCGGGAAATAGGGATACCAGAACCATGTGTCCTGCTTCGCGGCGTTGATTTCTGCGCCTGTCAGTTTCGATGTGCCGATGGGAGCGATGCTCAGGTAGCCGTAGCTGTCGCGGGTGTAGACCTCCACGTTGATCTCGGCGTCGTCGTCCATGTCCACTTCTCCGAGGCCTACATATATGCCCTTGAGGGTGAAGGGTGCGGCGCCTGCGGGGAAAAGATTGCCGAATCCGGTGCATATGTAGTCGCCCCAGGTGTCGTCGGAGCATGTGCCGAACACGTAGTTGCCCTCTGAGAAATAGTGGAGCAACAGCTCCTTGTGGACATAGTCGAGATTCATGAAGGGCACTTTGTTGAGGCCGTTCTCCGTCTCGATCTTCGGAAACTTTCCTGCGTAGACGATGCCGCCTTCAGGATTGTCGCCGGCGCCGAACTGATAGGTGTCCTCGCTGAATGCGTTGGCAGCCTTGATAACGGGATAGGGATATACGTCCTGACCTGTGCATACCATCGACATAGTGGCGTCGGATGTGTCGAAAGCAAGGTCCATCTCTCCGGTCTCGGGATTGAGGAATGTCCAGGTGGTGGTTTCAGCATACTGATTGTTGCCGCTTTCCCAGGTCACGTCGCGGTAGGGCGGAAGGATGGTCATCGAGCCGTTGAAGATATATCCCTCGCGGTCGAAGCCGGCCATCATGCCGCCTCTGGGTATGTCATATCCTGCCTTCACCTGCGGAGCGTCCACAAGAATCCCGTCGATCGACATGGAGTTGACGCTGTTGCCGTTGATGAAGTTGTTGATGTATTCGAAGGCGAGCTTCACGTCGCGGCCGTAATACTCGCTCATCGACACCGAGATACTGCGGTATTTCATGTCGCCGAGGATGTTTTTCAGCTCATCGTCGCTGAGCTTGGAGGCAATGCTCTCCGAAGCCTTCCAGAGGTCGCTCCAGGTCTCTCCTCCGTCGGTCGATATTTTCACCACAAGGTCGCCGTTGAGCTGGCTGCGGTCGTATTCCATGGTATTCCAGTCGAGGGGATATATCGAGCTGACGTCCACCTGGGCAAGGAAGAAGAGGTCCTGGTTCTCCTTTACGTGGAATTCCGGGGAGATTAGCCATTCGTCCTGCGGTGATTTCTCGATGTGGATCTCGTTTCCATCATCGTCGGTATAGTCGATGGTGTAGGCGAAATGGATATAGCATTCATATTGGCCGTCGGTGGTGATGTCGGTCCAGTAGCCGTCGCCTGTATAGTCGCCGTGCCACGTGTTGTCGATGTTGCGGTTCATCATGTCTTCCGTCGGCTGATTCTCCGGAGTGTTGATTTCCGTCCACCCTTCCGGTATCCAGTTGATCACTTCCGGCCACCCTTCGAATCCCTCGTAGAAGGAGGCGTTGGCCGAAGGCTCCAGCATCGGAAGCTCCGTGCGGTCGGCGAAGCCTTTGGATGCTTTCCCGTTTCTCACTACCTGACGGTAGACGCGTCCTCTTTTGTCCCTTACGGTTCGGAGCCTGATGTTATTGCCGACGGTCTTCTCACTCAGGATGCTCACCTCCGCTTCCTTCTGGGCCGGTGACGTGGTCTTCAGGGCTACGCGCTCTTTGCCCCCCGTGGTCTGCACTTTCTGAACGCTCTGTATTGATGCCACGGCTGACCCCGCCAGCAACAGAACGCCGATAGATAATGGTAGATAGTTCATATTTGATTCAATTATTGGTTTTGGTACTAAGAAAATTTTCTTAGCTGCAAATTTAGACATCCACCATATTCTTCACAAATCGGGCCGGTCCGGATTTATGAATCCATACCCCGGCGATTTGTATATTGCTGTGTTTCTGGGTGATCCGACATTGCGATCTTGCGGTATATCGAGGGGGTCATGCCGGTCGTTTTCCTGAACACTCCCACGAAAGTGGAGTGTGACCTGAAGCCCACGCTTTCTCCTATGCCCTTCACGGAGTAGTTGCCGTAGGGTTCTTTGCCCGACAGTCGCGCGCACGCTTCCCGGATGCGGTATTCATTCACGTAATTGCTGAAGCTCTTGCCGAAGGAGTCATTTATAATCTGTGAGACATACTTCACGTTGCTGCCCACTTTCTCGGCGAGCACTCCCAGCGAGAAGTCGGAATCGCAGTAGCATCCGTCGTCGCCTTCCATAACCTTGAGGATGCGCTGCGTGAGGATTCTCTCCTGCTCGCCGGCAAGATTGCTTGTGCTGTATTTCTCTTTAGCGGGAGTGTCTCGGTCGTTCCGTGGCCTGTCGTCCGAATTGGCATCATGGGCCTCCACAGCCTCGGCCAGGTCCCTCCGCAGCCTTTCGTTTTCATCTTCGAGAGCCTGTCTGGCTGCTGTCTCCGCGCGATGATTGTTCATCAGGGTCTGATTGAGCGAATATATGCTGCGGTAGCTTTCGGTGAGGCGCCTGTTCTGGGAAATGATATACCAGATGATTATGATGGCGGCGATAACGCCCAGCACTGTCCCGGCGATTATCCATCTCTGTCGCGCGATGACCTCGTTGTGACGCCGCTTCTCCTGCCAGAGCGCATTGATCTGGCTCTCGGCCTTGTCCATCTCATATAGGAACTGCCGGTTGCGCACGCCGTCGATCTGGCGCACATTGCTGATATATGCCGAGTCGGCAAGCTCGAGATACTCGAGCTTCCATTTCATCGCGCGCCCGTGGTCTCCCATACGTTGATAATACTGCGAGAGCTCCTTTATCTCATCCATGAACATCAGCGAAAGCCTATTGTCCTTCACGAGCCTGATACACTTGTTCAGGTAGTAACCGGCGGAGTCGTGCATCGCGGGCATCTCGCTGTATATCCAGTAGATCTCGTTGTAGATGGAGCACTTATACCGCGGGTCGGAAATCTCATTGTCGGCGCGTGACGCGAGCTCGTGGAAGCGCCTCAGGGCCTCTTCAATCCTCCCTTCGCAACGCACCACCATCGCCTGCGTGTAGTCTTTCTGATATTTCTCTTCCGGAGTGCCATGCCTGGCTATCGAGTCGAGCATACTGTAATAGCGTCGGGCCATTTTCGGATTCTTCGATGCCACGTATCCACGCGAAAGGTTGTTGAGCAGCGTTATCATGGTGGTGGTGTCGTGCTGCGCACGTGCCTTCTCGAGTCCGGTCTGTTCGAGACTCCTCTTCTTTTCATAGTCGCGGAAGAGGTTGTAGACCTGTGCCATGTTTTTATAGATGACTGCGATATGCGGCTCCCTGTCAGAGGTCTCGCTGATCTCGAGCCCCTTCATATACGCTTTCAGGGCAGCTCCGCAGTTGCCCTCTTCCATATGGATCTCACCTTGTCTTATACATGCCCTCGTCCTCATCTCTATGGCCTGTTCCGAGTCGTCGGTCGCAAGCTGTTCCGCCACCGACATATACAGCACCATGGCTTTCCCTTTGTCTCCCAGCTTGAGCTGACGGTCCGCCTCCTTCATGGTGTTGATGGCGCTCCATTCCACAGAGTTCCTGATCAGTGCGTCATACCGGTTGCCCTTGGCTGCCTTCAGCACCGACCCGGTGGAAATGAGTATCGCCACCGCTGCACTCAATAGGGCGACGGCCGATGTGATGAGGATGCTGCGTTTTATCGTAGATGATGTTCTATTCATGAGACATTTTATTGTGGTAAGCCACCAGCGGGTCTGGATCCGGGCAATATCCTTTATTTAACGGATATTGCCTTAACGCTGCAAAATTACAAATTTATTCCGACCTTCAGGCATTCCTGTTATACTATTATGCCCGATTGCGGTATTTTCCCGCCATTTTGCGGCAATTTCCCATTCTCGCCGGTCTCTACTGTCTGCTCGCCGAGCTTGAGCGAAGATGAATGTTTAATCTTTCTGCGGCCCGGGACGTTATAATTCAAATGCCCTGCGCTTATGAATTATCGAAAATCACCCGCTAAGATCAAGACTGCTCTCTCTGATAACAGACTCGTCGCACTCTTCGTCGTGGTGTGCGCCATCATCGCCGGCGCACTCCTCGCTTATTTCATCCGGGTCCAGACCGGAGGCATACGCGTCACACACCGTTTCGACAACGGCGACGTCTATTCAGGCTACTGGCGCTATGGCGTGCCCTACGGCGCCGGTTTCCTCGCAACCGCATCCGGTCGCCTTTACGACGGTGTCTGGGACAAGGACGGCCGGCTTACCCACGGCCTGATGGTGACGAAGGATTATTCCTACTCCGGCGCTTTCGATGACTATATGCCGCAGGGTTTCGGCGAGTGCCGATATAACGACGGCAACGTCTATTACGGTCATTTCGCCGCCGGACGACGTCAGGGCCTCGGCCGCATGGAGTATGCCGACGGCACCATCGACTTCGGTCACTGGGATAAAGGCAGGATACATTATCCCGAGGGGCAGAACTATCACACCGGCAATCTCGTCTACGGCATGGATGTCTCCAACCACCAGAAACGCATCGAATGGGACTCCCTGACTCTATACGCCGACGCCAACGGCATAGTCACGGGTAAACTCAGGTCCTCACCCTATCTCCAGCCCGTCCTGTTTGTGCTGATTAAGTCGAGCGAGGGCACCGATTTCACGGCCCACACTTTCGAGCGCAATTTCGCCGAGGCGAAGCGTTGCGGCATTGTGCGCGGCGCCTATCACTTCCTCCGTCTCTCCGACATCGACGGCCAGATCAGGAATTTCATCGACAACACTCCGCTACAGCCGGGCGACCTCCCGCCGGTGCTCGACATGGAGCTCGACAACAGCGTGATGGCCCGCGAGAAGGATAAGGCTGTCGCCTACGCCCATAAGTGGCTCGAGGCTATGGAGAGGCATTATGGTGTCCGGCCGATGCTGTATACCTACGACAGCTACTACAACAATTATCTGAAGGGGGAGGGCTTCGAGGGCTATGATTTCTTCATAGCCCGATACAGCGAGGACAACATGCCGCGTGTGCCTCATCTTGAGATCTGGCAGTTTTCAGAGAAAGGAAATCTCCAGGGCATCAATGCTCCGACCGACCTCGACATCTTCATGGGCGACTATGCCGACTTCAGGAAATATGTGTCGGAAAGCTGCATCCGCCGCCCCTCACCGGGGTCTAACGGCGGGAGGCCGGGCAGATGATGCGCTCTCCGATGTTTTTCGCCACCAGCGACCTTTTGGCCATCATGGCCCCCAGCTCCATCTGGAGCTCGTGCTCGCGCGCGATGTCTCCTTTCCCGGCGATCTGGCGGAATTCCGCCATCAGTTTCCCGAGCTTCTGGTCGAGGATCCCGTTTTTCAGCTCCGTCATAGCTCTGGGAAGCAGCGGGTTGATGCGGTCTGACTCCTGCTGTGCCGGGCGCTCCCTCGAGTAGATGTTGCTGAGCCTGTATCGCTCGCGCACGGCAAGTGTTGCTATTTCCCTTATTTCGTTGTCCTCGTGGCTCATCAGCCTACGCGACGGATAGTCGATGCTGTAGTCTCTCATCATCTGCGTCGCCGTCCGTTTCAGCTCCTCCTCGAGAAGCTGCTCCTCATGGCGTATGCGGCTCACGCTGATGTCCATGGCAGCGATTCTCGCAATCCCCTCCTCGCGCATCCGCGCCACCGTCTCCTCTATCTCGGCCCGTTTGGACGGTATGGTGGAGCGGTATTCGGGCAGCATCTCCCCGAGGATAGTCATGATGCGGGTAAAGGGCGGGAAGGTGAACCTTATGTTGTCTTCGTCGAAGTCGGCGTTGACAAATTCGAGCACGTTCACGATGAAGGGATGGTCGTCATCGTCATATGCCTCGCAGAAGTCGAGGTAGGCGTAACGTATGCACAGCTCCACCACCTTCTTCTCCAGTGGATAGAGCGGAAAGTCGGCCGGCTTGTATTGTGGATCCTCCGGGGTCGCAGTCTTTCCGGATTCCTGCGTCTGACCCTGCGTCTCAGCTCTCGGTGTGATGTCGCGCCGGCGCAGGTCATCCACAACCTTCTGTCTTGCCTTCGCGGTGGCCTGGGCTATGGTCTCCCCCTTGATGCCGAGCAGCCGCGAGCATTCCTGGATGTAGATGTCCCTTTTCACCCTGTCGGGGATATGGGCGATGGAGTCAACCACACTGTTGACGGCCCATGCCCGCTGCTGCGGGTTGTCGCCGGCCTGGTCGAGAAGCACCCTTATCTTGAAGCGGATGATGTCGCTCTGGTTGTCGCTGATGTATTTGCGGAATTCCTCGTTGCTCCGCGTCCTGGCGAAGGAGTCGGGATCGTGGCCGTCTGGAAGTAGCAGCACGTTGACGTCGAGGTTGTGGTCGAGCAGCATGTTGATGCCTCGCAGCGCGGCTTTGATGCCCGCGGCGTCGCCGTCGTATATCAGGGTCACCTTGTCGGTGAAGCGGTGTATAAGCGCTATCTGGCCGTCGGTCAGGGCTGTCCCCGAGGAGGCCACGACGTTTTTCATCCCGGTCTGCCACATGCCGATCACGTCGAGATACCCCTCCACGAGGTAGCAGCGGTCTTCCTTCACTATCTCCTGCCTCGCCTGGTAGATGCCGTAGAGCTCCTGGTTCTTCTTGTAGACGGCCGACTCGGGGGAGTTGATGTATTTCGCGGGGCCTCCCTTCAGGTCGCGGCCGCCGAATCCTATCGGCTTGCCGCTGCTGTTGAAGATGGGGAAAATCACGCGTCCGCGGTATTTGTCGTAGTAATGGCCGCGCTCGCTTTTGCCGAGAAGTCCCGTCTCGCATAGCAGGTCGCTCTCGAAGCCTTTGGCTTTCGCCGCGTTGGCGAGCGCGAAGCCTCCGTCGGAGTCGTAGCCGAGGCGGAACTGACGTATCGCTTCGTCGGTGATGCCGCGCTGGTAGAGATACTGGAGGCCGATGTCGCGCCCCTCGTCGGTCTGCGTGAGCTGCTCCTGCATCTGCTGCATGGCCCACTCGTTGGCCAGATACATGCTCTCTCGCAGCGTCTGCGCCTCGCGTTCCGCGTCGGTGAGCTGACGCTCCTCAACTGTGATGCCGTATTTCTTCGCCAGCTGGAGCAGGGCGTCGTGATAGGAGATGCCCTCCTTCTCCATGATGAAGTTGACGGGTGAGCCCCCTTTGTGGCATGAGAAGCAGTAGCAGAAGTTACGCGCCTTGTTCACGGAGAAGGAGGGCGTCTTCTCGTTGTGGAAGGGGCAGAGCCCCATGTAGTTGGAGCCGCGCCTCACAAGATGCACGTAGTCGCTCACCACCTCCACGATGTCGGCGGCGTCCTTGATCTTCTCTACCGTGGCCTTGTCGATCATTCGGCTCAGCTCCTCAGCGATGCCAGCAGCTTGTGGATCTGCTCGTTGGTGCTCAGCCTGGTTGGCACGAGCGGAAGCCTCAGCTCGTTTTCGCAGAGCCCGAGGGCGTTGAGCGTGCATTTCACGCCCGCCGGATTGCCGTCGACGAAGAGAAGGTTGAAGAGCTCGGTGAATTTGAAATGGATGGGGAGCGCTTCGGCGAATTTCCCGTCGAGACACAGTCTCACCATCCGGCCGAACTCCTTCGGGAAGGCGTTGCCGATCACCGAGATCACTCCCTTCGCGCCGAGTGTCATCAGCGGGTAGGTGATGCCGTCGTCGCCCGATATCACTGTGAAGTCTTCCGGCTTGTTCTTGATGATCTCCTCGATCTGCACGAAGTTGCCCGAGGCCTCCTTCACTCCGATGATGTTGTGCTCGCGGGCCAGCCGCAAGGTGGTGGCGGCGGTCATGTTGACGCCTGTACGTCCGGGCACATTGTAGAGTATTACAGGCAGCGGCGAGTTGGCCGCGATCTCACGGTAGTGGGCGTAGATTCCCTCCTGCGACGGTTTGTTGTAGTAGGGTACCACCGACAGGATGGCCGAGAATCCCTCGAGAGGGATGGTGTGAAGTTCCCTCACCACGCCGATGGTGCTGTTGCCTCCCACACCCAATACCAATGGCACACGCCCGCGCGTGTGCTCCACGGCAAAGCCGCGTATGGCCTGCTTCTCCTCCGCGAAGAGTGTCGGTGTCTCTCCCGTGGTGCCGAGCACCACGATGAAATCGGCATCGCCATCTATTATATAGTCGATGATGCGCCCGAGCGCATCGTAATCTATTGTCTTGTCGCTTTTAAACGGGGTGACCAGCGCCACGCCCATCCCTTTCAGTGTGAAGTTGTCCATTGGTCGGGGTGTTATTGATATCACAAAATTAATACAATCTCCTTTCTTTTCAAACTGTCGGCGCTAAAAAATTCATTCTACGCCCCGTCGCCCTCCTCTGAACCATCCCTTTTCCCGAAAAGTTATATATGTATATGGCAATTCTGAGGACGGCCTGTATGGACGCTTTTCAAAGCGCCCGCCCGGCGAAAACCCGCATTGTAGGGATGCACCCTGGTGCATCCGGCGCCCGGCGAATCCCCGCACGGCCTCCTCCGTTGCCTGAATCTATAAAACCAACCGATTCCACTTAAGTCATGAACATTCTGACAACCATCAAGGACGGAGCCGTCAGGCTCTGGTCGGATTTCGAGAAATATGTCAATGTCTCCGGTGAGCTTATTCCCCAGAACGAGGCAGAGCTCTCGGTGCGTTCCGGCGTCTCTTTCAAGGGCAGCAATCTCCTTGTGCTGATCTTCGCCATCATCATAGCCTCGGTCGGCCTCAACACCAATTCGGTGCCTGTGATTATCGGAGCCATGATCATATCCCCTCTGATGGGCCCCATCATCGGCATGGGTGTGGCCATAGGTATAGAGGATTACGGTCTGCTCAAACGCAGTCTGCGAAATATCAGCATGGCGGTCGTCGGCTCGCTGCTCGCTTCGGCCGTCTACTTCCTGATCTCTCCCATCTACGAGGGAGCCAGCCAGCTGCTGGCACGCACTTCCCCTTCGGTCTACGATGTGCTCGTGGCCCTTTTCGGCGGCGGCGCCGGCATCCTGAGCATTGCCTGCCGCAACAGAGGCTCCGTTATGCCCGGTGTTGCAATCGCAACCTCCCTGATGCCCCCTCTCTGCACCGCCGGTTACGGCCTCGCCACTTTCCAGCTCAATTTCCTCTTTGGAGCCCTCTATCTCTTTTTCATCAACATGATCTTCATCCTGTTCGCCTCATGGATCGGAGTGAAGCTCATGGGATACCGCAAGGTCGTCTATCAGGATTCCGCGAGATACAAGCGCATCAAGTTTGTGGTCTATACCCTCGTCTTCATCACTGTCGGGGTCAGCATTTTCCTCACTGTACAGATGCTGCGGAAGAACGCTTTCATAGCCCGTGCTTCCGAATTTGTCGACACGGAGATGGTATTCCCCAACACACAAGTGCTCAGCAAGAAGATTTATATGAAAAACGGCAAGCGTTATATCGATGTCAATCTGATAGGGGAGGCCCTGCCGAAAGACTCCCTCCAGCTTGCCATGATGCAGAAAATGGACTCGGTAGGTCTTGGGGGTGCCACGCTGAATATTACCCAGGGCTTCAGCCTCGGACGCGACCTGCCCGACACCCAGACCGACGACAAGGCGTTCTATACCCTCATGCAGGACCAGCTCGACCGCAAGGACAGCGCCATCGATTCCCTGAAGACTTTGCTTGAGCTTCATGAGGCATTCTCCGACATAGGGGTCACCGTCAGCCCCGAGGTGAGGGTGCTCTTCCCCAATGTCAAGGACATCGCGGTATCGAGGATGGTGGCCTCGGCTGTCGATACCAACCGGGTCGACACCGTCAACATGGCGTTTGTCAACGCTCCGGCCGGTCTTTCGGCCGCCGACCGCAGGAAGCTCTGCGAGTATCTCGAGATAAGACTGAAAAAGGGTAAGGTCGACCTTACCCTTAATCCCCAGGGTTTCCCCTGGCCGCAATGATATGTATTCGCTCTGTAGGGACGTGCCTTCGGCACGTTTCCCCACAGGCTTCACCCTTGACTCTTGACTCTTAGCGCGAAGCGCTTAGCGCTTTCATCGTCATGCCCACCGAGATGAAGGTGTCATCGTTATTACGTACCTGACTAGCGATGTAGTTATGGGCATTGCACATTGGCGTATCCGTATCTCCGAAGCACCAGCCGTTGAGAAACGACATCGACGATACATTTCGAAGTTCTATGATTCCGTCGGATTTCGAGAACAAGAATTCGTAGATTACCTGGTCTCCCAGTGTCGAATATCCTAATCCAAACCTCTGAGCTGCCAGTAAGTCGTTATCGATGCTGAGCCACTTTTTCTGCTTCAATGAGAATTCCGGATCGGCCATTAAGCCGATATAGCCGCCATTGACCATCGGCTTGTAGCTGAAATGTCCGTCGATTTCCTCATACAGTCCGTCGGAGTTTTTGCGCATCATGACTTTCATCGAGAGGTCGGGGTTGAAGGTGATGAGCGCCGAGTTGTAGCCTGAATTTTGCGAATAGGAGTTGATGATTCTTTTGTAGAATTCCTCTACCAGCTCATCAAAAGCCATCTTCTCACCGAAGAAGTCTGTTTTCACACCGGGCATGATGCCGACATAACAATTTATGCCGCTACCATCCAGCGGTATTTCGTAGGTCATGCCGACGTAGGGGAGTTCCGAGGCGTCGCATGTCACGTGGGCCTTCACCTTTTTCACTCTGGCGTCTGCCGCCGGCATCGTCCCCTCCACGGTATATGTCACGCCGTTGTCGGTGACGGACCCGCTGAAGGTCATCCCGCTTTGGTCACCCGTCACGGTCACCGGAAACTGCAGAGACTCAAGATCGATATCGGCATATTTGTCAATAACGCGTATCTTCTCCTTGTTGAAAGGATCCATCGCAAGGATCATCTCGTAGGTGTCGGATGGATTGCTGCGTTGCGCCGTGTCGCTCAGCAGGAAGACAGCGCGGCTCGGCACGGGATAGCCGTTTACGTCAAGGTCAAAATTCTCCGCCTCAACAAGTCCTTCGATCTCTGCCGCGGGGCGGAAATCCACTACATCGTCGTCGGAGCAGGCTCCGAGCGTCAGTGCAGCCATAGCGGTTGCAGTCAATGTGATATAATTCTTCATGTCATTGATGGTTTATGTTTCCTTTTGTCAGGTTTGAGATTGATTCTTTTATCAGATTAGTGGAATATCTTATCTTAAAACAACGCCTCTTCTCCCAATATATTGCACTCTCCATCCCTATAATCCCCGATTAATCATGATTAGTCATGATTAATCAAGTTTAATCCCGAGATCCTCGTGATTCTCTCGTTTCTCTCGTTAATATAGCTATCCCAGCTAACCACCCTTCCCTCTTGACTCTTCACCCCTGACTCTTCACCCTTCAATCTTGCGCGAAGCGCCTTGACTCTTGACTCTTGGCGGCTCCGCCGCCTCCGGCGCTACCTGTATCCTCACCGACTCCTCGTGGATCATCGACAGCAGCCGCCGCATGAACCCCGCGTCAAGCCCCTGCGCACTCGCTGCCGCCATGCGGCTCGCCTGCATATCGGAATAGCGACCGGGCTGCACCACCGGTATCCCGGCCGCCGCCTTGCGCCGCCCGATCTCCCGCGACACCTCCATCCTCCTCCCTAAAATCTCTATTAGCTTCGCGTCGAGCGTGTCGATCTCCGCCCGTAGCCCCTCGATACCCTCGAAATTCGCCGGTCGGTCGCGCACCACCAACCGCGAGAGGATGTCGCCGAGCTGTGCCGGCGTGATCTGTTGCGCCGCATCGCTCAGCGCCTCGTCGGGCGAGCAGTGCGACTCGATGATCAACCCGTCGAAACCCATGTCGAGGGCCTGGGTGGCCAGCGGCTCTATCAGGTCGCGGCGCCCTCCGATGTGGCTCGGGTCGCAGATGATCGGTATCTCCGGATGACGCGCCCGCAGGTCGAGCGGTATGCGCCACTGCGGACTGTTTCTGTACAGTGGATCGCCGTAAGAATAGAAGCCGCGATGTATTGCGCCGATGCGTGAGATTCCGGCACGCCTGATGCGCTGCATCGCCCCGATCCACGCCTCCAGGTCCGGGCTCACCGGATTCTTGACATACACCGGTATGTCGCGTCCCGCCTCCGCCAATGCGTCGGCCACCTCCTGCACGGCGAAAGGATTCGCCGTCGTGCGCGCCCCGATCCAGAGTATGTCGATATCGTGGCGCAGCGCCGCCTTCACATGAGCGCGGGTAGCCACCTCCGTAGCCACCTGCATCCCCGTCTCCTCGCGCACCCGCTGGAGCCAGGGGAGGGCGGCCTCGCCCATCCCCTCGAAGCAACCGGGACGCGTACGGGGCTTCCATACGCCCGCACGGAAAATGGTCACACCCGCCTCAGCGAGCTGACGTGCAGTGAGGAGCGTTTGTTGAAGGGTCTCGGCGCTGCAAGGCCCGGCGATAA
>CECF01041262.1_pt1 | contig 18968 bp, 13 predicted proteins | sample 554751 | NCBI WGS metagenome assembly CECF01 (sample SAMEA3182099, study PRJEB8094) | gut metagenome | biome: human; feature: gut; material: Stool; isolation source: human stools | place: Canada | collected 2012-06-12 | reverse complement strand
GTGAATGGTGGGTGGGTTATTTTTCTTCGCTTTTAATATTTTTGATAATGAAGGCGTCGGGAATCTTGTCCTTCACCTTTTTTAGTAACGTTTCAATCTCTGACTTGTTTTCCGACTCGCCGTAGGTATATTTATAGAGATTGCCCTCCTTGATGACGGATATCGGAGAGAGGCCCTGGAATCTGGGGCTGGAGGAGCTAATCTCATTAGGAGTGGCGAGCACCTGTATCTTGTAGACGGTGACCACCTTGTCGCGGCGCGCCTTGTGGCCCTTGTCTTTCTTCTTATCCTTTTTTTTCTTATCCTTCTTCCTGTCTTTCTTATCGCTCTTCTTTCCTGAGTTTCTGTCGGCCGACGCCTGGCCGTCTTCTGCCGATGAAGGCGCCGCGACATCGGTGGTCTCCCTTACGGGAGTGCGCGACTCGGGAGCCTCCGGTATGCCTGTGGTCTCGACATTTCGTGCGGAGGATGCGCTGCGGGAGCCTGCCGAGCGGCGGCGCCTCGAACGGGCTTTGGCGTAAGAGTCGTCGTTGCGGCCCGAAGAGACCGACTTACGGTCTGACTGGCGGCTCGAGCGGGCGAGCACCACAGGAGCATCGTCGGAGCCGGACGGCGTCCTGTCGACCTCTTCGTGTGTCTCCTCCACGGCGACATCCCGGGCCTCGCGGGAGCTGTCGCCGAGCTGCCGGCGCCAGTTCTTCTCGTATTTCACCACAGCCTCCGCAATGGCCGAGGCAAGCTCCTTTGCACCCTTGTCGGAGGAGATGTAGCTTGCCGACTTGGGATTGCAGATGAAGTCGAGCTCAACGAGCACCGAGGGCATCGACGTGGCCCACAGCACCCAGAAGCCGGCCTGATGCACGCCACGGTCGACACGACCCGACCTCACAAGCTCCTTCTGGACATCGCGCGCGAAGCCTACGCTCTTGGTGAGGTTCTTCTTCTGGGCTATCTCGAAGATAATATACGACTCGTCGCTCGACGGGTCGAAGCCGCTGTACCTCTCCTCGAAATCGCCTCCCTCGAGCTCGATCACCGCGTTCTCCCTCATGGCCACCTTCATATTGTTGGCATCCTTATGGAGGCCGAGGGCATAGACCGAGCTTCCCTCCACGTTCTTACGGTTCTTGTTGCTCTTGTCGAGCGAATTTGTGTGGATGGATATGAAGAGGTCAGACTTGGCCTTGTTGGCCACATCTGCCCTCTCCTGGAGGGAGAGAAACGTATCGTCGTCACGGGTCAGCACCACTTTTGAGTTCTTGAGTTTCTTGCGGAGGATTTCCGCAAGCTTCTTCGCGACCCCGAGGTTGATATCCTTTTCCCTTACGCCGTTGTCGACGGCGCCGGTATCCTTTCCGCCGTGGCCGGCATCGACTGTAACCACGAAATCACGCTTCTTTTCCTTGGCGAACGCCTCCGGAGCATGCATGGCCAACGCAACCATCAACAGCGCGAGCAGACATTTCAAATATATCGGTTTCGTCATTTTTCAGATATTTGCTGCAAAGGTAATAAAAAATCGTCAAACGCCACTCTCACAGCAGCCGCATAGCGATAGCCGCGCAGGCTTCGGCATCTGCGAGGGCGTGGTGGTGGTTGGTCAGGTCGTAGCCACACCAGGCGGCCACATAGGCCAGGCCGCAGGAGGGAATCTTTCCACGGAGCTGACGGCGCGCGGCCATCAGCGTGCAGTGGAATTCATATTCGGGATAGTCGAGCCGATAGCGCTCGAAGGCAGCCCGCAGGCATTTCTCATCGAAGGCCTTGTTGTGGGCCACGAGAGGGAGCCCCTCGATGATCGGCTCCACGCCGGCCCACACCTCGGGGAAATAATCGGCGGAGTCGGTGTCGGCCCGTGTGAGACCGTGAACCCTCACGTTGTGGGGATTATAATAATTAGGCGCGGGATGTATCAGGCTGTAGAACCTGTCGGCCACAACACCGTTTCTCACAGTGACTACCCCCACGCTGCACACGGAGCTCGGGTAGCCGTTGGCTGTCTCGAAATCGATTGCCGCAAAATCAGTCATCGTTTACTGTCTGTTTCATGTTCTTATTCTTCACAAAATTAATGAAAAAGTGCGTCATAATAATCATTTTTAACTATATTTGCATCTTTATGGACCCTAAACAACCTCAAGCCCCCCTGACTCTCCCCTATCATGACGATATGCTTGAAGCCATCTACCGCTTCGTGGAGGAGCACCGCAATGCCGACGCGACACGTCTGCTGCTCTCCGGAAAAACACCATGCGCGGAGTTTCCGCTCCGCTTCGCCGCCGTGCAGATCGACTGCCGGCGCAAGGCGGCGGCAAAGATTCCAGACTTCCTGCGCCACCGCGAGTTCCTCTTTCCCGACGCGGTAAGCTCCGAGCAGGCGAGCCATCAGGCGGTGGCGCGCTACAATGCCGGAGTGACGGGCCATGCTGTAAAGGTCCTCGACATGACGGCCGGACTGGGCATCGATGCATTGACCTCCGCCCTATCGGGCAACACAGTGACGGCCATAGACCTCGACGCGCGGAAGGCGGCGGTATTGCTCCACAATGCCATAGTGACGGGAGCCTCGTCGCTGACAGTGACGGCTGCCGACTCTGTGGAATGGCTGAAGGGAAGCCGGGAGCGGTTTGACGCCATATTCATCGATCCGGCGCGGCGTTCGGCCGGAGGAGGGAGGGTCTATGCGTTTTCCGACTGCGTGCCCGACATCACGTCGATCATGGACATGCTTCTTGGCCATGCGCCACGGGTTGTGGTGAAATGCTCTCCGATGCTCGACGTGGCGCAGGTGAGACACGAGCTTCCGGGCGTCACGCAGCTGCATGCCGTAGGAGTAAAGGGGGAATGCAAGGAACTGCTGGCAGTCGTCGAACGCGACGCCACAGGATATAGGGAGACGGCCGTGGAGCTCGACACCGACGGACACATTATATGGAAGATGGAGCTGAATCCTGACTCAGACCCCGGCATCCGGTATCTCGGGGGGACGCCGGGGCCGGGGCAATGGCTCTACGAGCCGGATGCCACTGTCATGAAATTCCAGCCCTGGAGAGAGCTCTCGGAGCGCTATCCGGCTCTGGCCAAGGCCGCACGCTCCACCCATCTTTTTCTGGGCGACGAGCTTTATGATGATTTTCCGGGAAGGATATTCCGCATCGGGGACATCGTCGATAAGAAAAAGCTGCGCGCCTTGAAAGGCACGCAGCTCAATGTCGCTGTGAGAAACTATCCCGAGACGGCCGACTCACTGCGCCGGAGATATCATATCGGCGACGGCGGCGAGGGCTTTCTTTACGGCTTCAGCTCGGCGGTGGGGAAACACCTCGCGCTGTGCCGGCGCCATCAGAAGCGGAATCCTGCCGAGAGCACTATCTGATGGTTGGAGAGGGAGAGAGCGGAAGTGGGACTCGGTATGCCTGGATTGGCCGGGTCTGACGTATATGCGTGATAGTCGGCGTCGAGATGCTTGTAGACATATGCGAGGTCGACATAGAATTTCTGATATCTGTAGCCGAGACCGCCGGTGATGTAGTTTGTGGTCTTGTTGAAGGTATAGTTGGGCATCGTGCCGGAGGTGTATATTATCTCCCTCCCCTCTCTCGCCTCCGACTTCACGGGCGACGACACGTAGGAATAACCGGCGCGGACGCTGAACTGCGGAGTGACGCGGAACTCGGCGCCGACGCGCAGCGTGTTCTGGCTGCAGTAATACTGCTTTATGTCGTTGTTGGTGTCATAATAGGGGTCGTTGGAGGGAGCCATCGGAGCTGGCTGCTTGCACTTACTGTACCAGGGATCTCCCCAGTCGTCCCAGCCGTAGTCCCAGTCGTCCCAGCCGTCATAGCCGTAGTTGGAGGGCTGTGAGAAGCGCATGGCGTGATAAGGCTGCCACTCATAGTCGGCTGAGAGTATGAAGCGTCCGCCGATCACGCCGGCGATGCTTGCGATGACACGCCATGGGCTGCGGAAGTTCATGCTGTTGTAAGCCATTTTCCCGTTATTGGTCCGGGCATCGCGTGTTGCGCCTCCGTCATAGCTGTAGCTGAGCTGCCCGGCGAAATTCTCGGTGAGCGAATACCATGTAGGGGTATGGAAGGCGAATCCGAGTCGCAGCTCCTGTATCGGCTTCACTATTATGCCGAGCTGATAGTTGAAGCCTGAGCCGTTGGCGTTGTAGTAGTTGCTTAGGCCGGTGTCGGCGGTGCCGTTGACGAGCGTGTTGTGGCCACCGGGGATATCGGCGTTGTCGAGGCTCTCGCTCCAATAAGTGTCGGCGGTATAGTTGAAATTGATGATATCGAAGTTCATGCCCCAGAAGACGACATTGCTGATGTTTCCGCCGAGGGCGATATTGTATTCATCCACGCTTCCCTTCTCCTGGACGTGGAAATATCCGTTGCCGGAAGTGCCGGAAGCCCACTGGCCGACCCAGTGGGGCTTGTCGGGATCGCCCTGGGGTGTGATCATAAATCCGTCGTAGCCGAGGATAGCGAGCCATGGAGCTGCATAGCCGCCGTCGGTCGGCTTGTAGGGATCGAAGCTGTTGGTGGTGGTGACGTCGCCCACGGTGATGTTTTCGGCGTTGGCGATGCCGGCGATGTAGTTGCTGAGCGAATTGCGCAGCCCGATACCACCTGCATAATCACGATTGAAGGAAGCTCCTTTATTATATGTGAAGCCGATATTGAAATTTGGCATCACGGAGCTCGGGAGCCTCATCGTGAATACGCCGCCGATATTGTTGAGGAGGAATTTGGTCTGGTCGGTGGAGAGTCGGCGTCCGGAGGCATCTGAAGTAGCCCTCTGGCAGTCGAGATTGAGGGTGAAGCCGATGTCGTTGTTGCGGTAGACACCGATTCCGGCAGGGTTCTGCGAGAGCGACGACAGGTCGCCGCCGAGGGCGCCGAAGGCTCCGGCCATACCCATGAATCGGGCAGTGCCCTTCATGTCGTATTGAGAGAAATTCAGCGCGTCGACAGCGCTCTGCGCCATAAGGCCCGCTGCTGAGAGGGCCGAGAGGCCGGTGATAAGGATTCGTCTATAGTCCATGATCTGCAATTATTCGTCTGTCGCTTTACATCACAACAAAAGAGGTGTATGTAAAGTTTTAATCATCTGTGCCTTCCGCGCGAGCCTCCCCCACCGCTACGGGAGCCGCCGCCGGAGCGGTGGGAACCGCCTGATCCGTAGCCGCTGCGCGAGGTGTTGTTGTAGCTTCGGTTCTGCTGGCGGGAGTTGTTGCGGTTGGTGTTGTAGCTGTTACGGTTGGTATTTGTATTTGTGTTGTTGTTGGAGACCCCGGTCTGTCGATGGGTATTGGTATTTCGGTTGGAGACTCCCGAACCGCGGTTGGCGGCGCCTGAAGTCTGCTGCAGCGTCCTGTCCTGGGAATTGCCGAGGCCCCACCCCGACACTCTATGTCCTGCATTGTCGGTGCGTCCTACAGCGCCCTGGCCGTATCCACGATGGGTGTTTGTGACAGGGGTTGCATATTCCCATTTGCCGTCAGGATTCATCACCACGCCGTTAGAGCCCTGCACTCTGTGGGGGCGTCCGTTGGAGGCACCGTTGTAGTTATATCCCGGGCGTGTATTCGATGCCCAACCACCGCCGGGGCCGGCGGGACGGTTGCCGTGGGGGCGATAGTCGGGTCTCGGTCCGGGGCGTCCGCCCCATCCGGGTCCCCAGCCCGGTCTCCAGTCCCATCCGGGGCCCCAGCCGGGCCCCCAGCCCCAGGATGGTCCCCATGCCCATGAGGGCCCCCAGCCCCAGTTCCAGGCCGGTCCCCATGTCCATGACGGTCCCCATGCCCACGACGGCCCCCAGTTCCAGTTGAAAGAGAACCATGGATTGCCGAAGGATATGTTCCATCCGCCGTAATATGGCCAGTTATAATAACAGGGGCTGTAGCTCCAGGGAGCGAAAACCGGAACGCCGGCATTGTTGATCACCACATCCACGTTGCCATAGGAATTGGCGAGGATATCGCCGAGCAGATCGGCGTTGTCGACCACAATCGTGGGATTGTAGTATTTCTGGATCTGCTGGGTATAGACGAAGTCCTCGGCATTTCCGGTGGCCTCGCCGATGGTGTCGACCGGAGTCGGGTAATACTGGCCGCGACGGTTGTAGGCGTCTACATCCATGTCGGCCATGTTGCGTATATAGTTGGAGTTGCGTTTGGTCTGCTTGTTGGAGGTGTCGCGCCTGGGATCATAGTAGATGTCGTCGTCATAGGCATTCTGGGCGAATGCGCCAAGGCAACATCCGGCAAGCATCAGTGTGGCGAAAAGTCCGTTTCTCATATTGTCATATTGTTGAGTGGGCGGCTGTCTGGGCGCGCCCGCGTGAATAACTATATCCAATCATACTCTCGTTATATAATAGACACTCGGAGAGGATGAAAGTTTAAATCCGGCGTAAAGATAGCAAATAATCCGCCAATAAGGAAATTCCGGCGATATAAATCGCATTTGATTTGCAACAGACGTCGATTTAGATTAATTTTGCAGTTTGAATTGCAGGCAACTGCACACAATCGCAGAATAAACGAAGAAAAACAACATCACGACATATATGACAGCTAACGAAATCAGAGAATCGTTTAAGTCTTTCTTCCGCGACCGCGGCCACAGGATCGTGCCCTCGGCCCCTATGGTGATTAAAGACGACCCGACGCTGATGTTTACCAACGCCGGCATGAACCAGTTTAAAGACATAATCCTCGGCAACCGTGTGCCGGAGTCTCGGCGCGTGGCCGACAGCCAGAAATGCCTTCGCGTTTCGGGCAAGCACAACGACCTCGAGGAGGTGGGCCACGACACATACCACCACACGATGTTCGAGATGCTCGGCAACTGGTCGTTTGGCGACTACTTCAAGAAGGAGGCCATCGACTGGGCCTGGGAGTATCTGGTTGACGTGCTGAAGCTCGACCCATCGCGTCTTTACGCGACGGTGTTCGAGGGATATGCTCCGGAGGGTCTTAGCCGCGACGACGAGGCAGCCTCCTACTGGGAGCAGCACCTGCCTGCCCCGCATATCATCAACGGCAACCGCCACGACAACTTCTGGGAAATGGGCGACGTGGGTCCCTGCGGCCCCTGCAGCGAGATACATATCGACCTCCGCTCCGACGAGGAGCGCGCGGCCGTCGACGGCGCGTCGCTCGTGAATAAGGACAATCCCCAGGTGATAGAGATCTGGAACCTGGTATTCATGCAATACAACCGCAAGGCCGACGGCACCCTGGAGCCGCTCCCCGCCAAGGTGATCGACACCGGCATGGGCTTCGAGCGCCTCTGCATGGCCCTGCAGGGGAAGAAGTCGAACTACGACACCGACGTCTTCACCCCCATCATAAATGAGATCGGGCGCCTCAGCGGCAAGAAATACAGCGAAGACGAGAAGGTGGACATCGCCATGCGCGTCGTGGCCGACCATGTGCGCACCATTGCGTTCTCGATCGCCGACTCGCAGCTTCCCTCCAACGCCAAGGCCGGCTACGTGATCCGCCGCATCCTGCGCCGCGCCGTGAGATATGCCTATACCTTCCTGGGCAGTCAGGAGGCGTTCCTCTACCGTCTCGTGCCGGTGCTCGTGGCGGAGATGGGGTCCTCCTATCCGGAGCTCGCCGCCCAGCAGACGCTGATCGAGAAGGTGATCAAGGAGGAGGAAGACGCCTTCCTGCGCACCCTCGACAACGGCATCAAGCTGCTCGACTCCCTGATGGCGAAAGCCAAGGCAGCCGGAGAGAAGGAGATATCGGGCAAGGACGCCTTCACGCTCTACGACACGTTCGGCTTCCCGCTCGACCTCACGGAGCTCATCCTTCGCGAGAACGGCATGACGCTGCGCCAGGAGGAGTTTGACGCCGAGATGAAGAAGCAGAAGGAACGCGCCCGCCATGCGGCCGCCGTAGAGACAGGCGACTGGACGGTGGTCAACGACGGCGACCAGGAATTTGTGGGCTATGACCTCACCGAGACGCCGGCCCGCATCCTCCGCTGGCGCAAGGTGAAGCAGAAAGGAAAGGAATACTACCAGCTTATCCTCGACAGGACACCTTTCTATGCCGAGATGGGCGGCCAGGTGGGCGACAAGGGCGTGCTCATCGCTCCCGACGGCGAGACAGTGGAGATCTTCGACACCAAGCGCGAGAACAACATCGGCGTGCATCTCACACACAAGCTTCCGTCTGATCCGTCGGCCGAGTTCCTGGCCCGCATCGATCTTGAGAGCCGCCGTGCCACATCTGCCAACCACTCAGCCACCCACCTCCTCCACCAGGCGCTGAGGGAGGTGCTCGGCGAGCATGTGGAGCAGAAAGGCTCGTTCGTGTCTCCCGACGTGCTCCGTTTCGACTTCTCGCATTTCCAGAAAGTGACGCCTGAGGAGATCCGTAAGGTCGAGCATATAGTCAACGACCGCATCCGCAAGGCCATACCTCTGGAAGAACGTCGCGAGATGCCCATCGCCGAGGCGCGCGAGCTGGGAGCGATGGCGCTCTTCGGCGAGAAATATGGCGACAAGGTGAGAGTGGTGAAATACGGCAACTCGATAGAGCTTTGCGGCGGCACGCACGTGGCCAACACCGGCAACATCGGCATGGTGAGGATTCTCGGCGAGAGCTCCATCGCCGCCGGCATCCGCCGTATAGAGGCCGTCACCGGCCGTGGCGTGGAGGACGTGCTAGACAGGATGCAGGACTCGATGCGCGAGATCGCGGACTTCCTCGGCGGCGCCTCCGACGTGCGCCAGGCCGTGAAGAAAGCCATCGACGAGAACGAGGACCTGCGCCATCAGGTGACGGAGTTTGTGGCCGAGCGCACGCGCAACCTCATCAAGGAGACCCTGGCCTCGGCAAAAGACGTACACGGCGTGAAGGTGGCGCTCCTCACCGGCCCGCGTATCCCCGACATCGTAAAGAACGTGGCCTTCGGCATCCGCAAGGAGGCCAAGGAACCTACGGTGTTTGTGGGCGCCACCGTCAACCTCGACAAGCCGCTGCTGACCATCGCGCTCACCGACGACCTCGTGAAGGAGGGGCTCAACGCCTCGAAGGTGGTGAGGGAAGCCGCGAAGCTCATCAAGGGCGGCGGCGGCGGCCAGCCGTTCTTCGCACAGGCCGGCGGCAAGGACATTGACGGTCTCTCGGCAGCGGCTGACAAGGCTCTCGAGCTACTGAACCTTAAATAACCTCAAAACATACAGAATTATGAAAAGACTCATTGCAGGCATTATGACGCTGGTGACGGCAGTCGCCGTCTGGGGCGCCGACTACACGGTGGTGGCGGCCAAAGCGAAGGTCTTCGACCAGCCAAGCGCTACGGGCTACGTGACGCAGAATGCCCAGAACCAGGATGTGACGGTGACGCCGGGGATGGCGTTCAAGGTCACCGACAGTGAGGGTGGCTGGGACGTGGTGGAGTACTCCCCCGGTCTTCGCGGCTACATCATGAAGACCATCGAGGCGGCACCGTCGTCGCTCGGTGCGCCGGCTCCCGGCAGCTACAAGGTGGCCAACCATCCGACAGAGACGGTGACGGTGAGCAACGACGGCGGCAAGTGGAGCATCCGTAGCGGCAACAGCCTGTGCGCGGGAGCCGCTTACGGCAAGGTGGTGGTATTCACCGACGCTCAGGGCAACCAGGCTTATACGCTGGTGTGTCTCAACGGCGTGCAGACAGTGATGACCTACAGCAACGCCGTGACCAAATTCTTCTGAGTCTCCGACCCCATACGGGGCATCGCAAAAACGGGTCGCCGGCGAGGATGCCGGCGACCCGTTTTTTGCGATTATCGAGGGTTTCTGACGAAGCCTTATATCATTGAAGCCTTATATAATTGTCAGAGGCGGACCTTGCGGACCACGCGGGCGGAGCCGTCGGTGACGCTCACCAGATAGATGCCGCTGCCGAATGCGGTGGCATCGAGTGAAGTAGCGCTGACGCGGCGCAGCAACATGCCGTCGGTAGAGTAAACCTCGATTGTCGGGTTCTCGCAGCCGCAGACGGTGATCCTGCCGTTGGCGACGGCCACGCCGATCTCGGAGCCTGCGACCTCATTCACGCCAACATTGGCCTCGATCCAGAAAGCGGGCGAGAGCGTCTGCTCCTGATAGTTGCCTGAGGCGTCGGTGAGCCTGATGCGGACGTCAAACCAGCCGTTCTCAGAAGGACGGTCGACACTCGCGAGCGAGCCACGGTAGAAGGAGCCGAAGCCGGGCATGAAATCCTGCTCAGGAATGTTCTCCACCTCGAGAGGAAGGAAGTCGTTGGTGTTGTAGGGGGCATACTCCACCGATACTTCGGATGCTGGCACCTCCGTATACCAGCTGATCCATGTCTCCGGATTATTATGACAAATAAAGTCTCCGCCGTAGAACTCAATCACACCGTCCTTACCCTCCGCATAGCGGTCTGTAAAATTACCGTCAACGTCTATGAAACGGACCAGCTGCAGTGTGGGAGGGCACCAGTCCTCACGCTCCATATCAAACTCGAGCTTTGAAACATTCTTACCAGCAATATTATCAATCATGACATTGGAGTCTGTAAACTCGAAATTGATCTTTCCTTCCTGAGGCAATTGGCCATACTGGAGATTCTCCAGAACCTCATCTGAAGGAGCTTCACCGTTTACTGAGACATACCCGACCGTCGCGAGCTGATCAACCTCACGGCGTTCGCCAAGACGACCTATATAAGAGAACGAGAACGATTCACCCCAGTCGGCAGCCGCAGTGCGGAAAACCTGAGTCGGACAGCCGTAGTTCCATACATGCGGCTTATCTGCATCGAAAGAAAGCCATGGATTCACAACTTTGTCAAGATATATATCCTTAATATACTTATTTTGACTATCAGGCAAATCCAGATAAGAACTGAATTCACTGTAATTATTCAAAGCCAAGACACGGAAGGGATTGACTTCTGAATCGACAGCAAGACAAACGTTCTCATTATTCCAGTCTTCAACAATGGTTGGAACAGCCATGACCTGATACCTGTCAATATTTGCCGGATCTTGACAAACATATATCCATCGGTGCTCGTACTCTTTACCATTAAGAGTCACACAGCCCAATCCAACCCAAGACCCATTCACAACATCACAAGATACCAAAGAAAAAGCCTTGGCCTTGTCAAATTCATTAATCTCCTGATCTTCGCCAGCTCCATAAATCTGTGGCTCCGGCTGATATGGAGTATACACGAATTCTGGCTTTATAACCTTATAATTTTCAGGATTATTGAAAAGGTCAGCCGACTGCAGCGCTTCCGACATCAACGCGGAGATATATCCACCATTGGAACCAATAACATGCGTTTTATGATAGAAATTATAGTCATTACTTGGCATCGTCCTTATACTGCATGTGCCTGTTGTTATTTCATTATCCCCTATAATCATTGTTGTTTCAACACCAAACGAGATCGATCCAACTCCATGTTTGGTATTCTGAATACGTATATAGTTACTAACCGATTCGCAGTTACCTGGAATCTGCTCAAGAACCTCAAAGGTTTCCGGATCAAACTTATAAATAAGGCCATGTGCTTTCTCGCCAGTAGGAAGAAGTGTGGTCCAGTTGATCTCTACATTGGCGTCAGTGGCATCAAGTGTGATTTCCTTATCGCCATCTATAATCGTTTCAGGACTCAACAGAATGATATAGCCACTAGTAGTTGCCAGCTGTACCTCTATGTCGAAGCTGCCATTAGGAAGAAGGAATTGTATAACATCCGGAAGATCGTCATCAGGGCGCTCATTAAAAAGACAACTACCTTCCTCCGAATTACTGTATGCAATCCCAATATTGAAAGACATCACTTCCTCCTTGTCGTATTTGAGGTTGACGGTGAGGGTGTAGGTCTGTTCGCCTTCGCGAAGAGGCGATTTCTCCGGATAGATCCGGCCGTCGGGGGTTTCCGGGAAACCCATCGACCGGGTGACCTTGATGCCCTTGCGGGCGAGCTGGTCATCCAGCCACTGAGGGGTCATGTCCTTGCAGTAGACAAGGTTGCTGGGAACTGAGGTTGTCACGGCCTTTTCGGTCTTGACCTTGAACGGGAGCGCCTTGGGCGTTCCAACGGCTGATGGCGGGGTCGCCATCGCTGCGAGGCACCATATCATCATCACGATGCCTGCAAGTAGAGATTTTACCATGTTTGGTTGTGTGTGGTAAAGGTCTTCCCATGGTTCCCTGACAGGAAGGGGTAAAAGAAAAAGGTGTGGAAACCTATTGTCTTTTCTCCACCTGGTCTTGGCCAACCTGACACAAAAAAGCAATAGACGTCCACACCGCTATTGCTTCTCTCGTCATCGAGATGGGATAAAGCAATCACGGCGCGGGCATGTACTGATTGTTCCTTGTGTCTCAAACGGCCAAGTTCGGTGGACAGAAAAATCAATAACACCCCGTGTTATTTATAGGTTGCGAGGCATGGAGCGCTCTCTTGCGCCTGCCTATGCAACTCGGTAGCAAAATTATGTGAATATTTTTACAAATCCAAATAAATTTTAATAAAAATTTTCAGAAATCCGGGATTGTGCAATTCATCGGAGAGGAAGGCGGGAGGTCTCCCCTCCTCTCGGTGCCCTTGAACGATGAATTTCATGGGATATTCCGATAATCTCGAAAAAAAGTTGTAGATTTGCATTAGTATAACTCAAATCGGGAAAGCATGAGTGAGTCAAAGGAATATCCGATAGGCATCCAGAACTTCGAGAAGATAATCCGCAACGGTTATCTATATGTAGACAAGACAGAATTCGTCTACAAGCTCGCCAAGAAGAGCGGCTACTATTTTCTGAGTCGTCCACGACGGTTCGGCAAGAGTCTGCTGCTGTCCACCCTCGAAGCCTTCTTCCTCGGAAAGCGCGAGCTCTTCAAGGGTCTGGCCATAGACCGCCGTCATGACGAAGTGGAATGGATGCGCTATCCGGTGTTGCACCTTGACCTCAATGCCCAGGATTATACCAGGGATGACAGTTCCCTGTTTAATCAACTCGACAAATACCTGCAAAACTGGGAAAGCGTATATAACGTCAAAACTGACGTCAAGGACCTTGGTATAAGATTCTCCAATGTGATAGAAGCAGCTTATAAAGCGACCGGACGCCAGGTTGTCATCCTCATCGACGAGTATGACAAGCCTCTGCTACAGAACCTATCTAAAGACAGACAGGAACGTCAGGATCGATTCCGCGACATCCTCAAGGGATTCTACGGGGCGCTGAAAAGCTGCGACGCCTACATCCGGTTTGCCTTTCTGACAGGAGTCACTAAATTTGGCAAGGTAAGCGTCTTCTCCGACCTCAATAATCTCCGCGACCTCTCTCTGGAGCCTGACTACAACTCAATCTGCGGCATAACGGAGTCGGAACTCATAGCGAATATGAGTCCCGGTATCGAGCGCCTCGCGCAAAGGCAGAAGCTGTCATTTACCGAAACCTGCGAGAAGCTGAAAAGGAACTATGACGGCTACCGGTTCTCGGAAGAGGAGACCGAAGGGATATATAATCCCTTCAGTCTGCTCAATGTGATGGAGTCTCGGCGCTTTGCCGACTACTGGTTTATGACGGCCACACCCACTATGCTGATAGAATTATTGCGCGACCGTGGGGTTGACCTCACCAGGATAGAGGGAGCGGAGCGGTCTGAAAGCGAGCTTCAGGGTATTGATCCGGTATACGAGGATCCTATTCCGCTTCTTTTCCAAAGCGGCTATCTCACAATCAAGAGCGCGAGGCCCGAAGGAAGGAAAACCGTTTATCGTCTTGGCTTCCCAAACGAAGAAGTGACCGACGGCTTCATGGAGGCCTTGTTTCCATATTATGTGAATAAAAACGAGGGCTCGGATGGAGTCAGCTTAATCTCGGAATGCGTCAGGTCTCTTGAGGATGGAGATGTTGAAAGATTCATGACAATCGTGAAATCCCTTCTTGCAGGAGTGCCATATAGTGAGAGCGGGAAGAAGGTGCATGAAGGAAGATTCCGTGATGTAATGTACATATTGAGCCGGTTGATAGGGATGAGTGTCCACTGTGAGATGCATACCGGTCTCGGGCGCATAGACATGACAGTGGAGACACATCGCTACGTCTATATCATGGAATTCAAGGTGGATAAATCTCCGGAGGCAGCTCTCTCCCAGATAGCAGATAAGCATTATGCCGACCGTTATCTCTCCGACAGACGAGAGATAGTGAGAGTCGGCGTCGAGTTCTCCACCTCAGAACGCAATATCGCCAGGTGGCAGGTGATGTAAAGCTTAACGGGTCTCCGGCGAGGATGCCGGAGACCCGTTTTTTTGACTGTTTTCTATTAGATTTCAGAGGTGAACTATGCGGACGACACGGGCTGAGCCGTCATAGTTTGTTCAAAAGCTCTCTTTGAACCAGATCATAGGCGGTATCAGCATTGAAATCCATCTCTGGCCGAAGCAATAATGCAGTGTCTCCAAGAAATTCATCGTCTGTCACCTTCTCTTCCATATTGAGAAGGAACTGCTTCTTTGTAGGAGGTTGAACCACGCTGAATCCTATATAGCGGTTGTAGCAACGCATTATTTCATCGGTGTCAACGTCAGCCTTGGTCAGTGCCACATATAGGTCGAATAAATCTCTACCCTTTCTCCGCTGATATAAGGCTCTTAACTTAGTGCCTAGTAATTCATTAAGTTTATAAGTTGTGATTTCACACCTCCCGGAAAACCATGAGTTGTTGACTTCAAACGGAACTTTGACCAAACCAAGTTCATTGAAATGCTCAAAGCAGTTTATTTCAATCTTGAGGCGCATAGGCACTACCGGAGGAATTTCTGATTCCAACCTAAAAAGCATAGTATTGTTATACCGTTTCTGTTTGGTAACACGATTTGGCAAGAAGTCCAAAACTTCACCAAGACGATACATAATAGGCTTTATCGGCCCGGCAGTGACTTGAACGAGATCAATATCCTCGCTGTAGCGTGGCTGAGGACTAAGATATAGTTTATGCAGAGCTGTACCACCGCGAAAAGCAAGCTGTGAAGCAAGAAATTCGTCACTGTAAATCGCTACAAGAGCGCGTGAAATAATCAAGTCCTGCTCCACCATAGCCTTGTCTTGCCATGGAAGAAATTCATTCCATTCCAAAATTGCTTCTCTCTGTATCATATATCATCAGGTTCTATTTCAACGTTTACATATACTCGCCATCGCTTGTCAACGGTATCTTTAACGCGTTTATGACTATTGCTCAGATAACAATATTGTATTTTCTTTCTATATTTAGTCATTTCACGATATATCGTATCTGCCTGCAATTCGTCTTCAAGTATGGCGTCTACAATATATCCAAGCCGCTGAATAGTAGGAAGGGTGGTGTAAGAAAACAATTCATTTGAGGCTCCATCAAAATTCGTATTCTCCAAAAGTTCAGAAAGCACTGTCGCGGCTCGTGACAACCCACCTATATGCTGTTCAAACTGAACTAAATCCAAAGCTGTCAATTCTGCATTGGAATACTTAACTGAAGACGTCTCGGTATTCTTTTCAAGGAGAAATTTTTCCGGGATTGATTGCCGATAGAACCATAGCAACAGATTGTTGCGGTTTTTAGACCGTTGAAATTTAGGAGGAACAGTCATTACAGAAAATTGTTGCGGTCTCTGATGCGCCGCTCCCCAGAAAACTGCGGCACTCAACAATCCGACATAGTAAGGCTTTCCACAATATGTCATTAACTGATTTACGTAATAAGATGGCGGCAACACACCATGGAGCGCGTACTGTGACGGTATCACGCAATAGAATCCCTTAGCCGGTAGTGTCAATACTTTTCGGCTTACAAGACGACTAAGGGAGTTGGCTATCGTTTTATCGGATGACATGGGAAATGCTTCCCTTACTTCTGCGAAAGAGAAGCATGGTTTACCTGTCATATCACGATGACGTATCCAATCAGTAATAGTCATATTCCTAATTTTGATGCAAAGGTAATCATTTTATTGGGAACTTCGCAACTTTTTTAGTCCATTTCTCTCCATCTCATACTCATTCTTCGATATGGCGGCGATTTGTCCCATCACATTGGCATAGATAACCGCAAAAACGGGTCTCCGGCGAGGATGCCGGAGACCCGTTTTATGATTATCGGGGGCTTCTGCCGAAGCCTTATATTTATCAGGAATAATCTTGATTGATAAGCATTACTCCTTATTATAGAGCATTCCTACTAATTAGAGAGCATTCCGCCGGATATCAGTCGGAGAGGCGGCGGAGGGTGTCCAGAAGACGCTCGCCGAGGCCGATGGTGTAGCCCTGCGAGACAGTCACCACACGGTTGAAGCTGTCGGCGACGGCGAATACCGGGCGCTCAGGGCTCGTGAGATGCAGGCTCTCGCGGAGCTCACGCTCCACTACCCCATCCTTGTCGACGCCAAACACCACACAGTCGGGAAGCCCCTTGAAATGGGAGGCATCAAACCGCGAGGCGGCATCCTCGTCGGGGAAGAGGAGGATGATCTTGCGCCCGACGGCATCCAGATGCTTGGCCACTGCCGCGATATCGTTGAGCGTATGGGCCGAGGGCTCACTGCCCGGATCGATCAGACCGACCACATAATATCCCCTACCGGCCGTGGCCAGAAGACTGCGGTCTTCATTCAGCTTCAGGTCGTGGTAGATGTCCTCGGCATTGAGCGAGCCGATCACAGAGAGGGCGTCGGGGTTGCGGCGGATTTCGAGCGGGATGCGCACGGTGTCGCCGGGAGCCACCGTGAAGACGCGGCTTTTAGCAAGCACGCCCCCGTCGGCGAGACGCTGACCGGTGGTGAGCACATACTGCCCGGCGTCGAGTGGCACGGCCGAGGAGAAAGTGGAGCTCCATGTGGCGTCCTCCGGATACTCAAGCTGACGGGGCACTCCCCCGTCGATGCGGCTGATACTGAACGAGGAATAGTATTTCGGATCGACATTGAAGCCTTCGGGACTGAACTCCAGCTGAAGGGCACCCCCTTTGACACGGCGCTTCTTCATCGGGCCACCGATCTGCACCAGGTCGACATCGCTCCATTCATCTTCCGACATGGCATACTGCGTCTTGCCGGTGACCGGGTCGATGCGGGCCGGAATGCCGAGCGAGCGGGCAGCCGCCACATAGAATATGTCGCGGCTCAGGCGGTCGGTGTTTCTCAGCCGCCACACAGAGGCGGGCGACATGCGGAGGCCCGAGGATGGCTGGTCGGAGAGGGTGATGTTTCCCGCTGTCCAGAGGGCGAGCGCCGCCGGATCACCGTCAACCTCATCGGCGATCTCCTGAAGGGCCACCGAAAGGTAACCCTTGTAAGGAGTCAGCGCCTCGTTCTCCACGCGAGGGTTGAGCACATAACGGTCGTAGAAGCCGTCGGACATATCGAAGACAGGCTCCGGAGCATGGGCTATTCCATCGCCCACCACATCCATGGGTATGTCGCGGCGGTCTTTCTCCGAGACATTCTTCAGGAGACGGAGGGCCATAGCCCGACGGGATGTGTCGAGCTGACGGAGCATCTCCACAATGGCTGCATGATTGCCGCGCGACTCCACAAGCACATCGGCGAGAGCCACGCTGTCGAGGCCGAGGCTCTCCGCTATCGCGGCAGCCTGCCCTCTCGTGGCGAAAGTGGAGGTATAGGCATTGCGTATGCTGTCTTCCTGCGCGAAGCGACGGTTGTTGATGGCACGCTGGCCGGCAGTGACATTCGGGATGAGGCCGCCACCTTTCGGCGGCGTGAGGTCGAAATCAGTGACGCCGGAATAGGAACCGTCCTTATCGAGCACCACCACCGTCTCCCCGGAGCCGGGCTGATATTCGGAGAAACCGAAGCGGTCGCCGTCGGTGGCCCACACGAGCATATCGCCCTTGCCGGCGAGCACACCGGCCTTACCTTCGGCATCGGCCACACGCTGCGCCACCGGGTAATACTCGGCGTAGTTGTAGATGCAGAAACGCACATCAGCTCCGGCTGCCGGAGTGCCGTCGGCATTCCTTACGACAGCTCTGGCGTAGTCGACGGGCGCGTAGTTGCGGGTGACATTTATGCGTGTGGAGAGGGGCTGCTGCGCAAGCACCTCCTCCGGGCCGTCGTATTCGCCAAACACATTGGTGTTCATGAGCATACCGCGAGAGGCCGGAGCGTTGAACCATGCGAGGTCGAGCACCGGCTCAGGCTCACAGGCTCCGAGGAAATGCCATTTGCCGTCGGCCCACACCTCGACCCATGCATGATTGTCGTCGGTATGCGCCCAGCGCGGGGTGTAGACCTGGCGAGCCGGAATGCCCATGGCGCGGAACGCGGCGACGCCAAACGTCGACTCCTCACCGCAGCGGCCGATGGCCTGGCTCACAGTGGAGAGCGGTGACGAAGTGCGGGCGTCGCTCGGCTTATATGTAGCCTTCTCGTGGAGCCAGTGATTGATCTCAAGGATCGCCTCCTCCATCGACAGGCCCTGGAGACGCGGCTTCAGTTCCTCGTAGAAGGCCGAGCGGGAGAGGTCGAGGCTCTCGTTGTTGACCCTGACGGGGAGCACGAAATGACGCCATTCCCTGTCGCCTACCGTCTTGCCCCAGGGCATCTCACGACGAGCCTTCAACGCGGCGTCGATATTCCTCAGATAGAAGTCGAAACTATAGTCGGCGAGGTCGGCGTCAGGCAGATAGGCGTAGAGAAACTCGACGGCTTCCCTCTGCTCTGGAGAGAGACGGGCCTGGTCGATTGTCTTTTTAAGCGAAGCGTTCTCCGGAAGCGCCATCCTCTTCTCGAAGGCCACACGGGCCTGAGGAGTCAGCACCTGCGCCGATGCAGACCCAGACAGAAACGGAGTTCCCGCAATGGCCGAGAGCATCAGCCAGCCGGCGGCGAAGCGGCGGAACGGATTAAGCGATGTAGGTGTCATTGGCGGTTGCGTACTTTCTTGATTACCGAAGCCACCTCGTC
>CECF01014786.1_pt1 | contig 19197 bp, 14 predicted proteins | sample 554751 | NCBI WGS metagenome assembly CECF01 (sample SAMEA3182099, study PRJEB8094) | gut metagenome | biome: human; feature: gut; material: Stool; isolation source: human stools | place: Canada | collected 2012-06-12 | reverse complement strand
ATCGGCGTGGGCGGCGGCGGCGGCAACGCCGTCAACTACATGTACCAGCAGAACATCCCGATGGTGAACTTCGTGGTCTGCAACACCGACAAGCAGCATCTCGAGATGTCGCCGGTGCCGAAGAAGCTTCTCATCGGCTACGAGCTGACGCGCGGACTGGGGGCCGGCAACGACCCCACGGTGGGCCGTCAGTGCGCCGAGGCCGACGAGCAGCTGATCAAAGACCTGTTTCAGCCCCCGATCGAGATGGTGTTCATCACCGCCGGCATGGGTGGTGGCACAGGCACAGGCGCCGCTCCCGTGGTGGCCCGTCTGGCCCACGAGGCCGGCATGCTCACCATCGGCATCGTCACGGTGCCCTTCATGTTCGAGGGGCAGAAAAAGGTGGTGAAGGCCCTCGAGGGCGCCAACGAGATGAAGAAATATGTCGACGCCCTGCTGATGATCAACAATGAGAACCTCATCGAGCTCTACAAGGACCTCAACTTCTTCAACGCCTTCGGGAAGGCCGACGACACGCTGGCCAACGCGGCGCGGAGCATCTCGGAGATCATCTCGGAGAAATGCTATATCAACGTCGACTTCCGCGACGTGAAAAGCACGCTGAAAGACAGCGGCACGGCCATCATCTCCACCGCCTACGGCGAGGGCGAGCACCGCATATCGAACGCCATCAGCAACGCCCTGCACTCCCCCCTGCTCAAGAAGCACGACATCAACTCCTCGAAACGCCTGCTGCTCAAGTTCTCCTGCTCCCAGCACAGCGCCAACCCCATACGCATGGAGGAGATCAACGAGATATATCAGTTCACCTCCCAGCTCTCGGCCAACATCGATGTGAAATGGGGTATCGCCGACAATCCGGAGATGGGCGACAAGGTGAAGGTGACGGTCCTGGCCTCAGGCTTCGACATGCATATCCAGGACAAGGTGATAGAAGGCGACAAAGGCAACCGGGTGGCCGACAGCGGGGGTGGCAACACCATCGACTTCGGCGGCGAGGGCGCCGCGAAGCCCGAGCCGGCGGCTGCGGCGCCTGTTGAGCCCTCGGTGACCATGGGCCAGGTGATCGACATCTACGGCAAGGACAAGGTGATGAAGCAGCGCCGTATGGCCGCAAAGATGAAATACGCGGTGCTGAAGCCGTCGCAGTTTGACGACCACGAGGTGATCGCGCGCATCGAGAGCGTGCCCACCTTCAAGCGCGACAGCCGCTTCAACGACGAGCTGCAGAAGCTCTCCGACAACGACAACAACCGGAGCCGCGACGAAGAGGAAAGCTCGGCGGCGACAATCTCATTCACTTGAATACCAACGACAAGCAATGGACAATAAATTTCAAATGGTGGCCAAGACATTCGGTGGCCTGGAGGAGGTGCTCCGCGATGAGCTGATAGCCCTCGGCGCCGGGAATGTCGAGATGGGAAAACGCATGGTGGCCTTCGAGGGCGACCTGGAGATGATGTACCGTGCCAACCTATGCTGCCGCACGGCGCTCAGGATCCTGAAGCCTATAGCAAAATTCACCGCCGACGACACCGACGAGCTCTACGACGCCGTGCGCGACTACGACTGGAGCCAGGTGATGGGCCCCGACTCCACTTTCTGCATCGACTCGACGGTCAACAGCCGTGAGTTCACCCATTCCAAGTATGTCAGCTATAGAGTGAAAGACGGCATAGCCGATCATTTCTCCGACAAATACGGACGCCGCCCCTCCGTGAGGCTCACCGGCGCCGACGTGCAGCTCAACGTGCATATCCTCGACAACCGCATCACCATCTCGCTCGACTCCAGCGGCGAGCCCCTGAGCAAGCGGGGCTATCGCGTGGAGCAGACCGAGGCTCCCATCAACGAGGTGCTCGCCGCCGGCATCATCATGATGACGGGATGGCGCGGCGACTGCGACCTGGCCGACCCCATGTGCGGCTCCGGCACTTTCCTCATCGAGGCGGCACTCATCGCCGCCAACATCAACCCGGGCATCTTCCGTCAGGGTTTCGCCTTCGAGAAATGGCCCGACTTCGACAGGGAGCTCTTCGAGCGCCTCTACAACGATGACTCCGCCGAGCGGGAGGTCAATATAAAGATCTACGGCGGCGACATCGACCCGGAAGCCGTGTCTATCGCGCGCCGCAACATACGCTCGGCCAAGGTCGACGACATGGTGGAGCTCGTGTGCCGCCCATTCAGCGAATGGACCGACAACGCTCCCGACGGCGTGCTCGTCACCAATCCGCCTTACGGAGAGCGCCTTAAACCGGAGAACATCACCGCCCTCTATAAGAGCATCGGCTCCACTCTCAAGAACTATTTCAAGGGATGGCACGCCTGGATCATCGGCTACCGCGACGAGCATTTCTCAGCCATAGGCCTCAAACCCACCACGAAGATTCCCCTCGACAACGGAAGCCTCGAATGCTCGCTGAGGGAATACGTGATGTTTGACGGCTCCTATTCCGACTTCCGCGCCTCGGGCAACGACCTCGGACGCGACGACGAGCAGCGCGAGGACCGCCGCCCCAGAAAGATGAAGCATATCTCCAACGACGAATGGAAGAAGGAGACGCGTAAGTTCCAGGGCATGCGCCACAGCAAGCCCCGCCGTGACGACCGCGGCGACCGTGAGGAGCGTCAGGACCGTAAGGGGCGCTTCGACCGCGACCGCCGCTTCGACCGCGACGAGCGCCCGCAACGCAATGGCCGTTTCGACCGCGACCGCCGCTTCGACCGCCCTGACCGTAAGGCGCGCTTCGACCGCGACGAGCGCCGCGACAGCGCGTTCGCTCCCGCTCGCCACGTGGCCAACCGCGGCCCCAGGCTCCCGGAAGATTCCGCCGTAGTGTTCGATGTGCCGCGCCTGCGCAAGCGCAAGGGCTGGAAGAAACCGGGCGAAGCCTCCGACGCGGAGTCATGAATCCATAACAAGTCTTAATCCTGTGAAAACATCAGCCGTATGAAAGAACGTCTCAACATATTGATACTCGGGCATGGCGCCAGAGAGTCGGCCATAGCCTGGAAGCTGCAGCAGAGCAGCCGCACCGCAACGCTCTATATGGCTCCCTACGGCATACCGGGAGTGGAGGGAGTGCGCATCGACCCTCTTGATTTCGACGCTGTGGCCCGGTTTGTGGGCGCCAACAGCATCGACATGGTGATTCCCGGCGGGGAAGGGCCCATAGTGGCCGGCATAGCCGACGCTCTTTCGGAGGTGGATGTAAAGGTGATAGCTCCCGACAAGGCATGCGCCCGGCTGGAGGGAAGCAAAGAGTTTGCCAAGGAGTTCATGAGCCGCCACAGCATCCCGACAGCCCGCTTCATGACGGTGACTCCCGACTGGCTCGAGGAGGGGCTCAATTTCATCGACTCGCTCCACGCGCCCTACGTGCTCAAGGCCGACGGGCTGGCCCACGGCCAGGGCGTGATCATCCGCGAGACGGCCGACGAAGCCAAGCAGACGCTGCGCGAGATGCTCGACGGCATGTTTGGCGAGGCTTCGTCGACGGTCGTCATAGAGGAGTTCGTTGCCGGCCAGGAATGCTCCGTCTTTCTCGCCGTCGACGGCGAAGACTATCTGCTGCTGCCGGCGGCAAAAGACTATAAGAAGATTGGGGAGGGCGACAAAGGGCCCAACACGGCAGGTATGGGCGCGGTATCGCCGGTGCCGTTTGTCGACGCGGAATTCATGGAGAAGGTGGAGCGCCGCATCATCCAGCCCACGCTCAGAGGGCTCAGGGAGGAAGGCCTCGACTTCCGCGGATTCCTCTTTCTGGGGCTCATGGAGCAGGAAGGGGAGCCGGTGCTTATCGAATACAATGTGCGTCTGGGCGATCCGGAGGCGGAGGCGATACTGCCGCGCATCGAGAGCGACATCGTGGACGTGCTGGAGGGAATCGCCGACCGCACGCTGGCGCTCAAGCGCCTGCAGACCTCAGACCTCTGCTCGGCGGCCGTGGTGCTCGCCGAGAGAGGCTATCCGGGGCCCGTCGACGCCGCCAAGCCCGTCGAGGGACTCAACGCTCCCGATGCCGGCTACACCGTGTTTCCGGGAGAGATCCTTTTCACCACCGACAACCTCGCCTTCTCCGACGGCGGCCGCGTGGCTACGGTGGAAGCGCTCGGCGCCAGCCTGCCTGAAGCCATCGGCAAGGCCCTCGCCGGAGCCGGCGACATACATTTCGATGGCAAATACTTCCGCCGCGACATAGGGTTCGACCTGCTCGGCCCTTCACCCGTAATACCCTCAGCCGATGTATAAGCACGAGATCGGAGCCGAAGGGCTCGTAATGGCCGCCATACTCGCCGGGCTCATGATGGCCGGCGCGCTGCTCTTCGCGGAGCTCCCCGTCGTGGAGACGCCGCTCGGCGTCTGCCTGCCGTCGCCCAACCAATGGCATCTCGACCGCTGGGTGCCGTGGGGCATCAACCTTACGCTGACCGTCGGCATCGCATGCGCACTCTACCTCATCAACAAGCATTTCAACTTCATACGCACCACCGACACAGTGCTTCCCGCAGCGTTTCTGGTGCTTATGGCGGCAGTGCCGCAGGTGTCGATGCGACTTGACGCCGGCGTCATGGTGAGTTTCGTGTGGGCCGGTCTCCTGCCGCTTCTCTTCGCCGTCTACCGTCGCCCCAACGCCACCCAGCAGATGTTTGTAGCCGCCACGTTCATATCCCTGGGCTCGATGATATGCTACGCTTTCGCGCTCTACGCCGTGGGGCTGCTGATTCTCGGCGCCATGATGAAGGTGCTCCGGATCAAGGAATTCATCGCCACGCTGCTTGGACTCGCCGCCCCCTACTGGGTAGGAATAGGATTCGCACTCATCAGCCCATCGTGGTTCCACATGCCGGAGCCCACCAATTTCATCATGAACTTCAGGCCCGACGTGGAGTCAGTGCTCCTCGCCTCAACCGTGGGCCTCACTCTGCTCTGGGTGGTTCCGCTGAGCCTGCGTAACTCCATACGCCTCTATGCAGGCAATTCGCGGATACTGGCCATGAACTTCAGCTTCACCGTGCTCGGAATCATAAGCATCCTCGGGATGCTCATAGACTACGGCAATATCGCCACATATATCCCCACACTGTTTATGAGCGCCGCCGTGACGCTCGCCGAGAGCATGGCCCTCTGGCCGCCGCGCAAGCCCTCGATTCCGCTTTCGCTCCTCGTGGCCTTCTATCTCGGCCTCAGTGTGGCCCTTATCTATTTCCTCTACTGATGAAGATCATAATCGACAAGGACATACCCTTTATCGACCGGCGCCTCGACGGGCTGGCCGAAGTGGTCAAGGTCGACCAGAACGGCTTCACCCCGGAGCTCGTGGCCGACGCCGACGCGCTGATGATACGCACGCGCACCCGCTGCTGCCGCGAACTGCTCGAAGGCTCGAGAGTGAGCCTCATAGCCACAGCCACCATCGGCACCGACCAGATCGACATACCCTGGTGTGAGAGCGCCGGAATCAAGGTGGAGAACGCCGCCGGATGCAACGCGCCGGCGGTGGCCCAGCACGTGATCTCCACGCTGCTCCACATGGGCTTCGATGGCTATAGGATGCCTCTCGGCATCGTGGGCTACGGACATATAGGCACCATCGTGGCCGACTGGGCGCGACGCATCGGATGGCAGACGCTGGTGTGTGACCCGCCACGCAAGGAGGCCGGCATGGCCGACGAGGACTATATCCCTCTCGAGGAGCTGCTCGCGAAGAGCGGCGCCGTGACGGTGCACACGCCGATGACCAGGACCGGGCGCCATGCCACGCATCATCTGATAGGGGAGCGGCAGCTCACACTGATGCCGGAAGGCTCGATTCTGGTGAACGCCGCCCGCGGCCCGATAGTCGACAACAAGGCGCTGCTCGCCGCCATCAGGAAAGGCAGGGTGAGAGCCGCGATCGACACCTGGGAAGGGGAGCCCGACATCATGCCGGAGCTGCTCGACGCCGTGGAATACGGCTCCTGCCATATCGCCGGCTATTCCCGGCAGGGAAAGCAGCGCGCCACGCGCATGGCGCTGGAGGCCCTCGAGCGCCATTTCGGCATCGAGATCGACAAGTCGGGTCTCGAGCCCGACTACAAGGCCCCGTCCACTGTCTCCGCAGAGGCAATAGCTACCTCCTACGATCCGGAGGAGCAGACGCGCTACCTGCGGAGCTGCCCGCAGCAGTTCGACCGCCTGCGCGCCGCCTACGAGCTTCGCGAGGAGCCCACATTCTAAAGTTCAGGCGGAATGGCAGGAAAATATTACGTAGTATGGGAGGGGAGAGTGCCCGGAGTCTACGACAACTGGGACGACGCCCGCGAGCAGGTGGAGAATTACGACGGAGCCCGCTTCAAGGGGTTTGGTTCGGCGGCCGATGCTGCCGAAGCCTACCGCAGGGGAAGCCCTGAGGCCGACACCGCGTCGCTCAGCCGCCTCGTCACCTCCGGAAGGCCCGCGCCCAGGCCCGGCCGGGCCGACTATTCCTCGTTTCCCGAGATCGACCTCACGGCATGGGCCGTCGACGCCTCCTGCCAGGGTAATCCCGGCATCATGGAATACCAGGGTGTGGAGGTGGCCACAGGGCGCGTGATATTCCGCATAGGCCCCTTCAGAGACGCCACCAACAACATCGGGGAATTTCTCGCCATCGTCCATGCCATGGCCCTCATGGCCCGTGAGGGCGACTACCGCAACATCTATTCCGACTCCGTCTCCGGGATGGCCTGGGTGAGGCGCAGGATGGTGAAGACGACCCTCGCTCCGACAGAGCACAACAGAAAGGTGTTTGAGCTGATGGCCCGCGCCCTCGCATGGCTGCGCACCCACACTTTCCCCTGCCGCGTGATGAAATGGCAGACGGAGCTGTGGGGAGAGATTCCCGCAGACTTCGGACGCAAATGACAAAGGAGGAGATACGCACCCTCCTGAGAGCCACAGGAGCCGCTGCCGTGGGCTTCGCGGCTGCCGCACCTCTCAGCGGCGACGAGGAGACCCGTTTCGACCGGTGGATCGCCCGCGGCGCCCACGCCGGCATGGGCTATATGGAGAGGCACGCCACGCTTCGCCGCAGCCTCGACAACGTGTTGCACGGCACGCGGACCGTAATCGCGATGGCCTTCAGCTTCGTGCCGCCGCAGGAGCGTCCCCAGACGCTTCCTGCAATCGCGCGCTATGCCTACGGCCGCGACTACCATAAAGTGATACCGCGACGCCTCGCACAGCCCTTAAAACAGCTTAGGGAGCTTTATCCGCAGGAAGACTTCCGCCTCTGCATCGACTCGGCGCCGGTGGCCGAGCGCTACTGGGCCGTCAAGGCAGGCATAGGTTTCAGAGGGTTCAACGGCTCGGTGATTGTCGATGGCTGCGGCTGTTACTGCTTCCTCTGCGAGCTGCTGACTACCATGGAGATCGAGCCCGACGCTCCCTCTGAAAGACACTGCCTGCAATGTGGAGAGTGCCTCAGGCGCTGCCCCACAGGAGCGCTCGGCAGCGCCGGAATAGACTGCCGCCGATGCCTCAGCTATCTCACCATCGAACACCGCGGCGACTGGGACGCGGAAGGGGAGAGGGCGATGGCGACCGACGCCGGGAGCCGGACCCTCTTCGGATGCGATATCTGTCTCGCCGCGTGCCCCCACAACAGAGACCTCACCCCCACTCCGATAGCTGAATTCCACCCCTCGGCGACCATGCTCTCGCTCGATACTCCCGCGCTCTCCGGCTCCGACAGCGAGCTCCGGCAGAGGCTCGCCGGCTCCCCGCTCCTCAGGGCCAGACCCGAAGGGTTGCGCCGCAACGCGGCCTGGAACAGGAACGGAGAATAATATTCATCCGTTGTTTCCGATCGATCTGTTTTTCAAGTAGGCCGCCCTTCGTTTTCGCATTTTGCGTATGTCGATGTTTTTTACTATCTTTGCAGTTGCGCATGACAAGGACCCGGAACGATATTCCCAAGGCCATGATGGCTGCCGTGCTGGCGCTGCTGATAGCGGCGGCAGGTATTTTCACGCTCCTTCCCCACCATCTGCACCATGCCGCGCTCCACCGTGTATGCTTCGCGCTGACGCCGTCGGGCCACCCGGCCGACACTCCGTGCGGTGGCTGCGAGGGACACGGCCTCGACATCGACGGCTGCGGCTACCGCCAGCCGGCGCTGCGCGCCGACTCCCAAAGCCACGATTTTTCCGATGTGCCGGTGATGCAGGCGATGGCTCTCTGCGGGGGCGCCGCGGTGCCGGATATATCCCAGACGGAACTTCACGCCTCGCCGGCGGGAGAGCGCCCGCCATTCACGCCGGCACCCCCATATCAGGCGGCATGCGCTCTGCGCGCCCCTCCGGCAGGAAATGATTTTTGAGACACCGACCGCCGCCGCGGCGGCGATATCGTTAACCCAGAATTCATTTCCTAAACACAACATGATTAGAAACAATTCATTCATACCGGCAGCATGGCTTGCAGCGGCTGCCTTACTGTGTCTCCCGACTTCGTGTGGACACAGCCATACATCCGGAGAAGACGGAAAAGAGAAAACTGAATCATCCGCCGACGGCCACGATGAGCACGGGGAGGAGATCAAGATGACGCCCGAGGCCTTCAAGGCCGCCGGCATAGAGGTGGGCACGGCCGAGCCGGGCACATTTTCGGTAGTGGTGAAAGGGCAGGGCGTGATCGAGAGCCCGGCCGATGGTTCGGCTACCATCTCGGCGCCGGCCAGCGGCATAGTGAAGGTGCGCGAGGGCATCGTGCCCGGCGCGGCCGTGTCGGCGGGCGAGCGGCTGTTTACGGTAAGCTCGCGGGGCACGGCGCAGGCCGACGCCACGGCAGGGCTCATCGCGGCCCGCGACGCTGCCGCGCGTGAGCTCAAGAGGGCCGAGGAGCTGCTTCCCGACAACCTCATCACCCGACGCGAATACGAGCAGGCAAAGGCATCCTACGAGGCGGCCAAGGCAGCTGCGGCGGGTGTGGGCGCGGCCAGCAGCAGGGGAGTGGCAGTGGCCTCGCCGATGGCAGGCCACATAGCCACGCTCGACGTGGCCTCGGGCGCATTCGTTGAGATGGGCCAGCCGCTGGCAACGGTGGCGCAGACCCGGCGCCTCGTTGCACGTATCGACGTCAGCGAGCGCGACCGCGCCCGTCTGGCCGGAGTGGCCGGCGCCAACCTGCGCGTGGCCGGCACCGACGAGACCGTAAGCCTCGCCGACCACGGCTTCCGCCTTCTCTCCGTGAGCCCGGCGACACAGGCCGGCTCACACTACGTGCCGGTGTATGTGGAGTTTGACAATCCGGGCACATTCGCCAACGGCAGCGTGGTGGAGGCATGGCTGCTCGCCTCTCCGAGAGAAGGTGTGATCACCCTGCCGAAGAGCGCCATCGTGGAAGACGGCGGCCTCTACTACGTCTACGAGGAGGTGCATCCCTCTGTGTTCAGGAAACATGAGGTGACCGTCGGCGCCACCGACGGCTCACGCGTAGAGATCACATCGGGACTTCACGGCGGCGAGAGGATAGCCATGAGCGGAGCGCTGAGAATAAAAATGGCGGGTATGGGAAGCGCCATCCCCGCCCATAGCCACAACCACTGATGACCGACCACAGCATGCTCGACAGGATAATATCATTCTCATTGCGCAACAGGCTGCTGATAGCTGCGGCGGCCATTGTGATAGCGATAGCGGGAAGCTACGTGGCCTCCCGCATGGAGGTCGACGTCTTTCCCGACCTCAACGCCCCGACTGTGGCGGTGATGACGGAGGCACCCGGCATGGCCACCGAGGAGGTGGAACAGACGGTGACCTACCCTCTGGAGACTGCTCTCAACGGCGTGCAGGGCATGAGGCGCCTCCGCAGCACCTCGCAGTCAGGTTTCTCTGTGGTATGGGTGGAGTTTGACTGGGGTACCGACGTGTATCACGCACGCCAGATGGTGTCGGAACGCATCGCCGGGGTCGACATGCCCACGGGCGCCGGACGCCCCTCGATGGGGGCGCAGACCTCGGTGCTCGGCGAGGTGATGTTTGTGGGGCTCACCTCCGACTCTCTGTCGGGGAGCGAGCTGCGCACGCTTGCCGACAGGCGAGTGGCCCCGCGTCTCGCCGGGCTCAGGGGCGTGGCGCAGGTCTCCGTGATCGGCGGCGACGTGAAGGAATACCAGATACTGCTCGACCCGGCCAGGATACGCCGGTATGGCGTGGCTGCGGGCGACGTCTACGCGGCCCTCGAGGGGATGAACGTGAACGCCACCGGCGGCTCCGTGGATGATTTCGGCAACGAATACATAGTGCGCGGGGTGCTCTCCACGCGCGATGCCTCTGAGCTCGGCAAGGCGGTGGTGGCGCCGGCCACCGGCGATGCCCCTGCCGTGCTGCTGGAGAACATAGCCGAGGTGACCACCGGTCCGCGGGCTCCCGCCATGGGGCGTGCCTCGGTAGCAGGAAAGAACGCCGTGCTCCTCACCGTCAACAAGCAGCCCGATACGGGCACCATAACACTGACCGAAGAGATCGACAGGGCTCTCGCCGAGCTGGCGCCCACGCTCCCGAAAAGCGTGGAGCTCCACACCGACCTCTACCGCCAGCAGGACTTCATCGACAGCTCGATAAGCAACATCAAGCGGAGCCTCGTGGAGGGCGCGGTGTTTGTCTGCATCATCCTCTTCATCTTCCTGATGAATCCGCGCACCACCCTCATCTCGATAGTCACCATTCCGCTCTCGCTCATCATGACGCTGCTGACGCTCCACCTCATGGGGCTCACCATCAACACCATGAGCATCGGCGGCATCGCCATAGCGATCGGCTCGCTGGTCGACGATGCCATCGTCGATGTGGAGAACGTCTATAAGCGTCTGCGCCACAACTCGCAGCTGCCGGAAGGGGAACGCCGGCGCAAGATTGATGTGGTGTTCGATGCCTCGCGCGAGGTGAGGATGCCGATCCTCAACTCCACGCTCATCATCATAGTGAGCTTCATTCCCCTCTTCTTCCTCCAGGGGATGGAGGGGAGGATGCTCGTGCCGCTCGGCGTGGCCTTCATCATCTCTCTGGTGGCCTCCACACTGGTGGCTCTGACACTGACGCCCGTGCTCTGCACGTGGCTGTTGCCCGAGAAAGGGCTTAAGGCCTCGGAACCGAGGTTCGTGGTGAAGATGAAGGATGCCTATTCGAAAGCCCTCGGTTTCGCTCTGGAGCATAAGAAAGGGGTGGCGATCGCCGCCGGAGCGCTCTTCGCGGGCGCCCTCGCGCTCTTCTTCACGTTCGGGCGCAGCTTCCTCCCCCCTTTCAACGAGGGATCGTTCACTGTCAATGTCAGCGCCTATCCGGGCATCTCGCTCGAGGAGTCTGACAGCATAGGACGCCAGGCCGAGGAGATTCTCCTCAGCGTTAAGGAGATAGAGAAGGTGGCGCGCAAGACCGGGCGTGCGGAGCTCGACGAGCACGCCCTCGGCGTGAATGTCTCGGAGATCGAGGCTCCCTTCAGGCTCACCGACCGCAGCAAGGAGGAGGTGGCCGATGAGATACGCCATAAGATGGAGGCCCTGCAGGGCGCCAATGTGGAGATCGGACAGCCCATCTCCCACCGCATCGACGCCATGCTCTCCGGCACACGCGCCAACATCGCCATCAAGATCTTCGGCCCTGACCTGGGCAAGCTCCAGTCGGCGGCGAAGAGCGTGAAGGAGAGCATCGAGGGGATCGACGGGCTCGTCGACGTCACTGTGCAGCAGCGCGCCGTGCGCCCGCAGCTCCGCATCATTCCGCGCCGCGACATTCTGGCCCGCTACGGCATGACGCTCGCCGACTTCTCGAAGACGGTGGAGATGATATCCGGCGGGGTGAGGGTCTCGGAGGTCTACGAAGACAATCTGGTGACCGACATCGTGGTGAAGATCGACCCGCGTCTGGCACGGGGGCTGGAAGGAGTGCGCGAAATGCCGGTGGCGGTTGGCGGGGGACAGGTGCCCCTCTCGACGCTCGCCGAGGTGAGTGTGGCCGACGGCCCCACGGAGGTCGGAAGAGAGAATCTGGAGCGGAACACGGTTGTCAGTGTCAATGTGGAGGGGCGCGACCTGCGCGGCGCCGTGGCCGACATACGTCAGGCCGTGGAGCGTGACGTGAGGCTCGACGACGGCTACCGGATAGAATACGGCGGACAGTTCGAGAGCGAGCAGCGTGCCTCGCGTGTGCTTCTGCTGGCGTCGCTCTGCTCCATCGCGGCCATCTTCCTGCTTCTCTACGGGCAGTTCCGCTCGCTGAGCCAGTCGGCTGCGGTGATGCTCAATCTGCCTCTGGCGCTCATCGGAGGTGTCGGGGCGATAGCGCTGAGCAGCGGTGTGGTGAGCATCCCGGCCATCATCGGCTTCATCTCGCTCTTCGGCATAGCCACGCGCAACGGCATGCTGCTCGTGGACCGCTATAACGACCTGCGTCGCCGCGGCCTCGGCATCGTGGAGGCCGTGCGCATCGGGTCGGCCGACAGGCTCAATCCCATAGTGATGACGGCGCTCACCTCGGCGCTGGCCCTTATCCCGCTGGCAGCGGGCGGAGCCTCTCCCGGCAACGAGATCCAGAGCCCGATGGCGAAGGTGATACTCGGCGGCCTCATCACCTCCACGCTGCTCAACGGCTTCGTGATTCCGGTGGTGTATGTGTGGAATGCCCGCCGTGAGCAGCGCCGCCTGACACCCTCCCGCGACAACGGAAATTCTGAGAAAATGTAAGCAACCATATCAAGGACATGAAAAGACTGATCATACTCGCCGCCTCCGCGGCGGCAGCCACGGCCCTCTGGGGTGCAAATGACTACACCGCCACGCTGCGCCTGATCGTAGCGCACAATCCGGCGACGCTCGCCGCGCGGAGCCTGAGCGCGGCCGAGCAGAAGGAAAACATGACCGGCCTGACACTGGCCGACCCCGAGGTGGAGTTCTCCTACCAGTGGGGCAATCCGGCGGCAGTGCCCGACAAGAAGACGCTCGATATCTCGCAGAGCTTCGACTTCGCCACGCTTTCCGGCGGGAAACGGCGTGTGGCCGAGGCCCGCAACGAGGTGTCGGCCCTCACGGGCGACGCCGCGGAGCTGGCCAAGAGCTACGAGGTAGACGCGCTGATGACGCGCGCCGTGTATCTCCGCAAGCTCCAGCGCTGGTATGACTCGGCGCTCGCCCACACCGCAAAGGTGATGGAGGCGGCCGAGAAGGCGCTTGCCCACGGCGACATGACGGTGGTGGAGGTCAACTCGATACGGATCGACAGACGCAACATGGAGGCCGAGGCGGAGCTTAACGCCCTCGAGCTGGCCTCCGCGATGGCCACGCTGTCGGGTCTTGGCGGAGGCGTGGAGCTCGACTGGGATGCCGAGGGATATCTCGGCTACTCGCTGCCGCCCGACTTCGACGCATGGTGTGCCACGGCGCTGACGGCCGACCCGACGGTGGGGGCGGCGAAGGCCGGCGTGGCCGTGGCCGACCGGGAGATCTCGCTGCGCCGCAGCGAGGGGCTTCCGTCGTTCTCGCTGGGATATACGAGCGAGATGGTGAAAGACGCCAATTACTTCGGCGTGAGCTTGGGGGTGACAGTGCCCCTCTGGAGCAACCGGGGAAGGGTGGCCGCTTCGCAGGCCGCGAAGGCCGCTGCCGCCGCTGCGCTCGACGACGCGATGGTGACCTATACGGCCGACCTCCGTCTCAGATACGACAGGGCCAGGGCGCTCGCCAGGCTCGCCGGAGACTGCCGCCGTCTGCGCGACGACTGCGACATCAGCGAGGGGCTGAAGAAGCAGTTCGACACGGGATATATAGCCGTCACCGATTATCTCTCGCAGCTGATGCCCCTGCTGGAGCTCGACCGCAAGGTGATAGAGGCCGAACACGATTATCAGGCCGCTCTGGCCGATTTCCGGGGAGGACGCCTGTAGGACTTCCCTCCGCCATGCGCCGCCGGGCCGCCGGCAGGGTCTTCCCGGGCCCTGTCAGCGGCCCGGAGTCGTTGAGGGCGCGTCCCGCCGTTTCTGCGTGGCGATATAGACGGCGCTGTAGATGCCCAGAGCCACGAGCATGGCTGCCTGACAACTCCACATCACCATCGAGAAGGCGGTGCCCTCGGTGTCGCCGATGCCGTAGAGCGAGAGGGCGAACATCACGGCGAGGTTCCAGGGACCGAGACCGCCGTTGGAGGGCACGGCCATGCTGAAGGAGCCGAATACAAACACCACCAGCCCCGGTATCAGTCCGTAGGCGCTCCCGGGGTCGTGGATCAGGCTGCGGGTGAAGGGGAAGGCGAAGAAGCAGACGTAGGTCTCGAGGAAGTAACACGTCCATATCCCCATGGTCAGCACCACATACATCCCTTTGCCTTTCATGGTGAAGAGCACCCTGAAGCCGTGCCAGATATTGTGTAAGTCGCCGTCAAGCTTCTCTACAAGACGGTAGTGGCGGAAGAAATGACACACTGCCCAGAGCAGTGTGACCCCGGCAATCACCCCGAGCCATAACCAGGGGTCGCGGGTGAAATGGGCGAGATGCTCGCCCAGCGAGTAATGGGTGAGGAATTTATCCATGTATCTCCGGGCCACGATGAGGGCGAGGCCGAGCAGGGCCATTACCACTACGGCGTCGCTGGAGCGGTCGCCTACATCGGTGCCGATCACGGTGGAAAGGGGAGCGCGCTCCCGACGCGCCATATAGACGCATCTCCAGGCCTCGCCGAGGCGGGGAAACACGAGGTTGAGGGCATATGCGCCGAAAATCGAGACGCTCTCGGTCATGACGGGCACCCGCGGAAGCCCCGCGCCCCGGAGCTGTATGCCCCACCTCACGCCCCTTATCACGTGGGAGAGTGTAGTGATAAGCATCATGAGGGCTATCCACCAGAAGTCGCACTGCGTCTCGACGACGTGCATCACCTTGCGGAAATCCACTTTGTGGAAGAGCCATATTATCAGCAGCACGGAGATCGCCACCGGGATGCCGTAGGTCAGCAGCTTGCTGAGCACCTCCCGGATGTGGCCGCCCGGGCTCCGGGCAGCCGCGCCTTTCACCACCTTCAGGAAAGAGGGTTGTGCCTTTTCGTTCATAACAGTCCGGATTATAACGGCGGCAGCAAAAAGCCGCGCCTGTATGTAGTCTTAACACACAGGCGCGGATATCGGTTCAGCGTTCTGCAGGCGCAGGTCACGAGTCGGCGAGACACCTGTCAAGGCGCCCGGCGAGGGCCTTGCGGTCGAGGTCGCGGCCGATGAAGACGAGCTTGATCATGCGGTCGCCGTAGACGTCGTCCCAGTCGCGCCGCAGGCCGGGTTCCTGACGCATCAGCTCCTGAAGCTCGTCGTCGGGCGCCGTGGCATACCAGTAGCCCGCCTCCTTGAGGTTTTTCTGCACGCCGGCCTGCTCGAAGAGCAGCGACATGTCGCGGTTGTGGCTGAAATACATCACTCCCTTCGTGCGGATGATGTTGGCGGGCCACTCGCGGGCCACGAAGTCCTCAAACCGGTCGAAATCGAAGGGTTTGCGGCGGAAATAGACGAAAGTGCCGATGCCGTATTCATCGGCCTCACCCTCGCCGTCGTGGTGATGGTGGTGGTGATGGTGGTGGGCGTCGTGCTCGTCGTCATCATCGTGATGGTGGTGATGCTCCTCGTGATGCTCGTGGTCATGATGCTCGTGGTGGTCGTGATGGCCGTGCTCCTCCTCGTCGGCGTACACCACGCGCTCTATCTCGTGGACCCAAGTGGCGGAGGTGGCCACGTTCTCGAAGTCGAAGAGATGGGTGTCGATGATGTCGTCGAGGGGCACGTCGGCGTAGTCGCACTCTATGATGCGTGCCTTGGGCTGGAGGGCGCGGATGATGGCGTGGATCTGGCGTGCCTCGTCGCGGCTCACCTCCGAGATCTTGTTGAGCAGGATGATGTCGCAGAACTCAATCTGCTCGATGATGAGGTTCTCGATGTCCTCCTCGTCGATGTCGGGACGCTGGAGGGAATATCCGCAGCCGAACTCGCTCTTCATGCGCAGGGCGTCGACCACCGTGACGATGCAGTCGAGCCTCGGGGCGGCAACGGCGCCGTGCGGCGAGATCATGTCGGCCATCGAGCAGATGGTCTGGGCGATGGGGGCCGGCTCGCAGACGCCGCTGGCCTCGATCACTATGTAGTCGAATTTCTTTGTGGCGATGAGGTCGGCGATCTGCTTCATGAGGTCGGTCTTGAGGGTGCAGCAGATGCAGCCGTTCTGGAGGGCCACGAGGTCGCCGCTCTGGTCCTGCCCCACGATGCCCCCCTTCTGGATGAGGTCGGCGTCGATGTTGACCTCACCGATATCGTTGACTATCACGGCGAAGCGTATGCCTTGCCGGTTGGAGAGCACATGGTTGAGGAGAGTGGTCTTGCCGCTTCCGAGGTATCCTGTGAGAAGCAGCACTGGAGTTTCGATTCTTTTCATTGTCTTGCAGACATTTATATTAGAAGGCGTTGGCCGCCATATATACGATTGTCAGCAGCAGTATGCAGGTCACCACGCGGGCGAGCGTGATGTCGAGGGTGCGCACGGTGACGCCGGCGGGAAGCACGAGGTTGGGATGAAACGTGGCCACCGGGCGGTGGAAGCGCTCGTGGGCCGATACGTAGTCCTTGTCGAAGAGGTGGGCCACCTTATAGCAGGCGAAGCCGGCGGCGCTGCCGATGATGGCTCCGCAGAGGAGGTCGCCGGGATAGTGCACTCCGAGATATACGCGTGAGTAGGAGTTGACGATTGCCCACACCAGAAGCACCCAGCCGAGCCAGTGGCGCCGCATGAGGCAGAGCATGAAGACGGCCATGGCGAAGGAGTTGGCGGCGTGGCAGGATGGGAAGCCGTAGCGTCCGCCGCGGTAGTCGTTGACCACATGCACTAACTCGGAGAGGGGATTGGCGAGGTTGGAGGGACGCAGGCGCTCCACGAAGGGGCGTATGAGGGTGGCGCAGGTCTGGTCGGCGATGCAGATGGCCACCACCAGCCCGATCAGATACACCAGCATCACGCGCGGCCGGAACGTGCGCACCAGCACGAGGCGCAGGGCGGCGTAGAGGGGCACCCAGACGAACTTGCTTGAGAAGACAAACATGAAGCGGTCGAGGAAATCGCAGTGCAGGCCGTTGAAGAAGAGGAAGACCGCTGTGTCGAGGGAGTTGAGGAAATCTATCATGAGAAAATGTTGTGTGAGGTTAGAGTCGGGAGATTGTGTGGTAGATGTGCTGGAGGGAGGCCTTGGCCTTCTCGGCGGCTTCATTGGCGCCGGGACCGCCGGAAAACGTGACGCGCGAGGCGTCGATGTTGAAGACGGCGGTGTCGGCGGCATCGACATATCCGAAGGCGTCACGCGCCGTGAAGAGGGCGAAGTGTGGCGAGCCCGGATTGAAGAAGTCCTTGCTGAAGGTGAAAGGAGAGGGGTCGCCGCCGAGAGCGGCGGTCAGCGTGGCGGCTATGTCGGTCTGCGAGACGGGAGCCTTCTCCATGACGCCCTGGCGGAGCAAGGCTCCTCCCACGGCAATCATAGGTATATGGTGGCGGGCGAGTGGTCCTTCGGAATCCTCAGGATAGACGCCGTAATGGTCGGCCACGAAGATGACGAGGGCGTTGCCATAGAGACCCTTCTCGCGGAGACCCTTCACGAAATCAGCGACGCTGCGGTCGACGTATGCGAAGGCGTTGAGCTTGGGGTTGTCGGCGAAGCGCGGGTCGCTTCGCGGCACGTCGAAAGGCTCGTGGCTGCTGGAGGTCTGTATCACCGTGAGGCGCGGTCCGGAGGTCTCGTCTGCCGAGAGCTCCTCGAGCGCTTTCTCCAAGAGAAGATGGTCGGGGGCGCCCCATTTGGACAGGCGGCTTGAGACCGGGAAGTCCTTGTCGCAGACTATGCGCGAGAAGCCGCTGTTGATGAGGTAGGCCTTCATGTTGGTGAAGTCGGCGTCGCCGCCGTAGTAGTAGGTCGAGCGGTAGCCGAGAGGGGCGAGCTGATGTGGGATGGAGGGGAGATGGGCTGCCTTGTCGACGTATTTCATCACTGAGATGGTGGGCTGAGCCGGGAAACCGCTGACGATGGCCGGAATTGCGCGGTCGGTGCGGTAGCCGGAGGCGAAGGCGTTGGTAAACATTATCCCTTCGCGGGCCAGGGAGTCGAGGCCGGTGGCCACGGGCTCGCCACCGAGCGAGGGGAAGAGGGCAGAGGAAAAGCTCTCGAGAATCACTATGTAGACGTCTGGAAGGGGCGCTTTCCTCAGCCAGGGAGCGGCTACGCTGTCGGTGGGCACGGGGGCGTGGAGGGCGGCCACCATCGTTGCTGCCTTGTCGGGCTCCATGAAGCGGAACTGCGAGTCGATGTCGCCCTGCTGCTTGAGCGAGTACATGAGGTTGAAGGCCGGATTGATGGCCGACTGGTTGACGCGCTGCAGATCGCAGAAATACGCCTTGCTGATGTTGACGGGCTGCACCGTGAGCGAGCCGCGGATGGGGAGGAAGAGGAGTGCCGTCACCGGCACCATCCATGCCACGCTTTTCCATGAGCGGGCCGGCTGGACGCGTATGGAGCCGACCGTCTTCATCAGCAGCCAGAAGATGCCGGCGGCAAGAAGGAGAATGGCCGTCACGCCGCCGAGGGCCTGGAAGAACCCGGCGCTGGCGAGCGCCGCCGACGGGGAGGTGGAGAAATAGAAGATCGGCGTGTAGTCGAGGCGCTGCCCCCAGTAGGAATAGAGCACGATATCGAGCACGAACACCACGCCGAGCAGCAGGGCAGCGAGGCCGTAGTATACGCGCTCAGGCCAGAGCGTCTTCGCGCTCCAGCGGGTCATGCCGAAGATGATGAGTATGGCGGGGATTATCGTGAGGTAGCCGCCCATCGAGAGGTCGAGCGGCAGACCGTGGAGGAACGCGCCAAGCCATTGCGAGGCAGAGGCCTGAGGCTCGAGATGACTGTAGATGGCCACAAACACTCCTCTTTGCAGCGCGAAGAGCGCCACAAACGTCAGGAAAGTGAGGATCAGCTTCTTGCAGGCGGATTTCATAGCTGTCTAAATAACGCAGGCAATAGCTTCAAATTGCCGTATGTAATGTTAAAACGACGATGTTGCCATGACGAAAGGAATGGTTCCGGCTTCAAAGGTAGTAAATCCCACGCTAAAAACAAAATAAAAGCGGCAAAGCCGCAAGAGTGAAGAGTGAAGAGTCAAGAGTCAAG
>CECF01026077.1_pt1 | contig 19940 bp, 18 predicted proteins | sample 554751 | NCBI WGS metagenome assembly CECF01 (sample SAMEA3182099, study PRJEB8094) | gut metagenome | biome: human; feature: gut; material: Stool; isolation source: human stools | place: Canada | collected 2012-06-12 | reverse complement strand
CTATAGTGGGAAGAATTGAGGTTCTTTTATTTGAAGGACTCGAACGGGAAGAGGAGGAGAAAAAGGACGGTCTCTTTCATCTTCCGGACATCGTGCTTCCGGAGAAGCCCTGAAGCGCTCCCGGCGGCGCCATAATTCCTCTCCCAGCATTCCGGGCGCAGCAAAAGCCCGCGAGGACCAAGGAACGCCGTCATGTCCGTCAACTTTCACGAATTAATCGAAGGCTTTCACAACTTCAAGGAATCCTATCTGCTCAAGGAACACGAGTTCTTCGACCGTCTTGCGCACGGCCAGAGCCCGAAAACCCTCGTCATCGCCTGCTGCGACTCGAGAGCGGACCCGGCGATTCTGATGGGCTGCCGCCCGGGCGACCTTTTTGTGGTGAGAAGCATTGCGGCGCTTGTGCCCGGAGCAGACCATGCCGGAGATCCGGACGCCGTCCTCGCCGCGGTGGAATACGGCGTGAAGCACCTCGACGTCGACCACATCATCGTCATGGGGCACTCCAACTGCGGCGGCATTCACGGCGCGCTTTTTCCGAAAAAAATTGCCGATGAAAAATGGATCTCCCGCTGGGTATCGCTCGCCGTCCCGGTAGCCGAAGAAATCCGCCGCGAGGAGCCGCTTGCCGAAACGGAACTTCTCGCACGCCGAACGGAAGAGGGCGCGGTGCTCCTCTCGCTTGAAAATCTCCTTTCCTACGCGTGGCTTCGCGAAAAGGTGGAATCGGGAACGCTTTCGCTCCATGCGCTCTACTACGACATGAAGGCGAAGACCATGAACATCTGGAACGCCGAAAAGGAAGACTTCGAGCCGATCGTGCCCGTCTAAACTATTTTCCCTATTGACGAAGCCGCCATTCTTCAGCAATCATGTTTCCGCGCGCTTCAAAGATTCTTTGCGCGCGCAGAGAAACATCCTCACCTTGGCACTGGAAATGCAGAACACCTTCACGCACACGCTTCCCGTCTTCACGGGCTACTGGTGGTGGCGCCTCTCGAAAGAGCGGGTGCTCTCCCCACGTGCGCGCGTGAACTGATTCAGTAAAGTTCAGAGTCGCATTTCTGAGAAAAAGCCCGCGGAACTTCATCCGGCGGGCTTTTTTCATACCTGGGCTCCTCGAAGCGAGATTCCGCGGCAAACCGAAATCCAATCCCTTCCGAAGGAATCTCCATGCAAAAGCATCAATCGAAAACCGGTTTCCGATGGCCGATGGGCAAATAGCCCCGCCTTCGTCTTCATCCCCGATTTTCATTTTTTCTGCTTTTTCACCTCTTTCGGAGTCCGTCATGCAGTCCTATTTTGAAACCCTTGCCGCCCGCCGCAATCTTTCCCGCGATGATGCCCGCAGGCTCTTCGCCCAGATTTTTGAAGGCAAGCTCGATGCCGCGCAGCTTGCCGCCTGTCTTACCGCCCTCAAGATGAAGGGCGAAACGCCCGAGGAAATCGAGGGCGCCGCCAACGCCATGGTGAATGCCGCCACGCGATTCCCCCGGCCCCGCGGCTTTGAGATCGGCGAGATTGTCGGCACCGGCGGCGACGGCGCGCAGACCATCAATGTTTCCACAACGACGGCCCTCATTGCGGCCGGCATGGGTCTTCACATTGCCAAGCACGGCAACCGCGGCGTCTCTTCAAAAAGCGGCGCTTCCGACCTTCTGAATGCGCTCGGCGTCGATATCCGCCCGACACCGGAGGAAAGCAGCGAACTTCTCACCCGCACGGGCTTCTGCTTCTGCTTCGCTCAGCTCTACCATCCGGCGATGCGCTTCGCGGGTCCCGTGCGCGCGAGCCTTCGCACCCGCACGATCTTCAATATTCTCGGGCCCCTCACGAACCCGGCGCGTCCGGACTACGCCCTGATCGGCGTCTACGATCCGGCGCTCCTTGAAACGGTTGCCGCGACGCTTCGCGAGCTCGGCATGAAGCGAGCCTTCGTGGTTCACGGAGGCGGCCTCGATGAAGTCGCCGTCCACGCCGATACGGATGCGGTTGAACTCACCGAATCGGGCGAACTCATCCGCCGCCGCTTCACTCCGCAGGATTTCGGCATTGTGGAGCCCCACGCGCTCGAGGACCTTCAGGGCGGAGACCCCGCCGACAACGCCGAAATCACGCTCGCGCTCCTGTCGGGACGCGGCACCCGGGCGCAGAAGGATTTCATTGCCGCCAACCTTTCGCTTCTCCTTCTGCTCGGCCACCGCGCGAAGACCCTTCCCGAAGCGCTCGCCATGGCGCGCCACGGGATTGCGCTCGGCTGCGGCCTGAAGACCTTGGAAGCCCACCAGGCTTTTGCCGAAGCCCACCGCAAGGCGATCGGCGAAGCTGCCGCCCGAAAGGCCGCATGATGAATCCGGCACGCTTTTCCCGTCCGCTCCCGGGGCCTGTTGCTGAGGCTGCCCGCATGAACTCGTTCATCGATCCCGAAAAAATCGACGGCACCGTTCTCGCGCCGATCGTCTCGGCGGCCTCTGAACGCGCGCAGAAGCTCCCGGCCGTCTGCGCTCTCGAAGAGGCAAAGGGAAGAGAGGAGCGCGCGGCGCTCTTCCTCAGGGCCGGCCTCGCAGAGTCCCGCACCGGGTGCTTTGAAGCTCAGCTCCGTTCCGGGGGAAGCCGCATGATTCTCGAAGTGAAGGCCGCCTCTCCCTCGAAGGGCCTCATGCGGGAAGAGGTGGACCTCACCGACTACGCGAGGGTTTACGGCCGCTATGCCGATGCCGTTTCCGTTCTGACGGAGCCGCAGTTCTTCGGAGGCTCCTTCGAGCGCCTCGCCGCGCTTCGTCTCCTCACGGAGAAGCCCCTTCTCGCGAAGGACTTCATCGTGAGCCGGGAGCAGATCCTCGCCGCCTTCCGCTCCGGCGCCGATGCCGTTCTTCTTATGCTCTCCGTCCTCTCGGACGAGGGCTATCGGCTTCTCGCGGACTACGCCCGTGCGCTCGGTCTCGAAATCCTCACCGAAGCCTCCACACTGGAAGAGGCCCGGCATGCCGTCGAACTCGGCGCCCGCGTGATCGGCATCAACAACCGCAATCTCCGCACGCTCGAGGTCGACCTCGCGAGGGCTCCGGCCATTGCGAATGAACTTTCAGGCCATCCCGTCATCGTTGCGGAATCGGGCTACCGGAATGCCGCCGATATTCTCGAAGCGCGCGCGAAGTCGCCTGCCATCAGGGCCTTCCTCTGCGGTTCGGCGCTTTCAGTCGCCCGCGACCTCTCGACCGGCGTCCGCGAGCTTCTTTACGGGCACTCAAAGTGCTGCGGCATCACCCGTGCGGGCGACGCCATGAATGCCCTCAAGGCGGGCGCCGCTGCGATCGGCATCATTCTTGCCCCGCGCTCGAAGCGCAGGGTGGCGCTTGATGACGCCCGCGGGCTTATCGAGGAAATCCGCCGGGGCGCGGGAGCGATCGGGCTTTCTGCTGAAATCGCGGCCGTCATCGATGCCGCTCAGTTGGACGAGGTTCCCGCCATCGCATCGGCCCTGAAGCCCGATGTTCTTCAGATTCACGGCGACCTATCGGATGAAGCGCTCCAACGCCTTCACGCGGATTTTCCGGCGCTTCGGCTTGCCCCGGCCGTGACTCCCGAGGGGCTCTCGGCCGACGCGCTCGAAGAGCTCGCTCGACGCATTCAGAAACTGATTGAAGACAAAACCATCGACCGGGCGGTGCTCGACAGCGCCCGGCTCGGTCGGACCGGCGGCACCGGAAGGGCCTTTGATTTTTCGCTCCTCCGTTTTTTCCGGACGATTCCCCGAATCGTGATTGCAGGAGGGCTCTCTCAGGCCAACGCAGCGGCCGCCGCGCACGCTTTCGGAGAGAACTTCTTCGGCCTCGACTTCAATTCCGGGGTTGAGGACGCGCCCGGCATCAAGTCCCCGGAGAAGCTTCGCGAGGCCTTCGGCGCCATCCGGGGCATCAGCAGGTAAAGCACGCAAAACGCACCACAAAACTCTTTTCAAACGGATTTCGCCATGAAGCTCAACCCCTATTTCGGCCGTTTCGGCGGCCAGTTCGTCCCGGAAGTCCTGATTCCGGCTCTTGACCAGCTCGAAGACGCCTTCATCGATGCTGGGAAGGATCCCGCCTTTCAGCGCGAGCTCGCTGATCTCCTTATCAACTACGGCGGACGCCCGACGCCCCTGACGCGCTGCAGAAATCTCACCCGGGGAACAAAGACGACGATCTACCTCAAGCGCGAGGATCTCATGCACGGGGGCGCTCACAAGACCAACCAGGTGCTCGGCCAGGCGCTCCTCGCCCGACGGATGGGAAAGACCCGCATCATCGCTGAAACGGGCGCGGGGCAGCACGGCGTGGCGACGGCCCTCGCCTGCGCGCTCCTCGGCTTCCAGTGCCGCGTCTACATGGGCGCCAAGGACGTCGAGCGGCAGAAGCCCAATGTCTTTCGCATGGAACTCATGGGCGCAGAGGTCGTCCCCGTGACGGCGGGCCGGGGAACGCTCAAGGAAGCCTGCAACGCGGCGCTTCGCGACTGGGCCGGGAGCTTCCGCGACACGCACTACATGCTCGGCACCGCTGCGGGTCCGCATCCCTTCCCCACCATCGTGCGCGAATTCCAGAAGGTCATCGGAGAAGAAGCGCGCAGACAGTTTGCGGAATTTGAGGGCGGCCTTCCCGACGCCGTCATCGCCTGCGTCGGAGGCGGCTCGAACGCGATCGGGATCTTCACGGACTTCGTGCCCTTCAGGGACGTGAAGCTCTTCGGCGTCGAACCCGCGGGCCGCGGGCTCGACACGGCCTATCACGGCGCGACGCTCGAAAAGGGCACCCCCGGCATCTTCTTCGGCGCCCGTTCCTACAACATGCAGACGCCCGAAGGCCAGATTGAGGAATCCTTCTCCATTTCCGCCGGTCTCGACTTCCCTTCGGTGGGCCCGGAACACGCCTACCTCATGGAAACGGGGCGCGCGAAGTACGTGAGCGCCACCGACCGCGAAGCGCTCTCCGCATTCATTGAACTCTCGCGCCGCGAAGGCATCATCCCGGCGCTCGAGAGTGCGCATGCGCTTGCCTTTGCATTGAAGCTCGCCCGCGAGAATCCCGATAAGGAGCAAAAGCTCATCGTGAATCTCTCCGGACGCGGCGACAAGGACATCTTCCAGGTGAGCGCCCGGCTCGAAGAGGAAGGACTCTTCATGAACGGGAAGCTTTCGCCCGATGCCGCAGAGGCGCTTCTTAAATAAAGCGCCCCCTCAGGAACCTTACATTCAACTGCTGCCCGGTACCCCAAAATGACTGAGCCCAATCGTTTTCAAAAACTCTTCGAAGGCCTCCGCGCCCGCCGCGAAGGCGCCTTTGTTCCCTTCGTCAACCTCTGCGATCCGGATCCCGACACCTCGAGGAAGGTCGTTGAAGCGCTGATTGAAGGCGGCGCCGATGCGCTCGAACTCGGCATTCCCTTTTCCGACCCCTGCGCAGACGGTCCTGTAATCGAAGCTTCCGCAGGACGGGCGCTCGAAGCCGGATCCACGACCGAAAAGTGCCTTGCGATCGTCAAGAGCGTTCGCGAAGCGCACCCGGACCTCCCCATCAGCCTCATGCTCTACGTGAATCTCGTGACCGCGCCTGGAATCGGGAATTTCTTCAAGGCCGTTCATTCTGCCGGGGCCGACGCGGTGCTCATTCCGGATGTGCCCATCTCGATGCGCGAGCGCGAACCGGAATGGGATGAAGCCGCCGCCCGTCAGGGCGTCGCCCTCGTTGCCATTGCGCCCCCCAGCGCAGCGCCTGAACTGCTTCGCAAGGTGGCCGAACGCTCCAAAGGCTACGTGTATCTCCTCTCCCGCACCGGCATCACCGGCACGGAGCGCGCGGCGGAAATGCCGCAGCTCTCCGAGGTTGAAGCGCTTCGCAAAGCCCATGCCGCGCCCCTTCTTCTCGGCTTCGGGATCTCAAGACCCGAACACGTTAAGGCCGCCCTCCAATCCGGCGCCGACGGCGCCATTGCGGGCTCAGCCGTAACGCAAATCATTGCGGAAAACCTTGGGGATCACGCGAAAATGCTCGCTTCCCTTCGCGCATTCGTGAAGGAAATGAAGGCGGCCACCCGTCTTTCCTGATGAAAATTCAAAAAGAGCCGGCGAAAAGAGGCGCCTTCCCGTCACGGGATGCGCCTCTTTCGTCGCGAATGAATCCTGGTTTCTGAAGCCTTCTCAATGCTGCGGGAAGAAATAGCGAAGATTCGCATTTTCCTTATCGCGCGTGAGCAGGCTTCCGGCCACAAAGAAGAATGCTGCAGCGGCAAACGCGGGCACAATGGCATGGAATCCCGCGAGGTCGGGCTTCATGAAAAGCGCCCAGCCGTAGACGGCGAAACCCGCAGCGATCGAGATGAGGCAGCCTGCAGACGTTGCGCGCTTCCAGTAAAGTCCGCCCGCGAGCGGAAGCAGAAACGCAATCTCAAGACCTCCGAATGCGCCCATATTGATCCAGGCCACCAGATCCATGGGCCTGAGCGCAAAAATCATCGCCACGGCGCCGAGAAAGAGCGTCGTCCCGCGAGACGCCAGAAGAAGCGCACGGGATTTGTCTTCAAATTCCGGGCGCATGGCGATCAGCAGATCCTTCACCACGGCAGCAGACGCGGCAATCAGGAGCGAACTCACGGTCGACATGGTGGCGGCAAGCGGCCCGATCAGCGTAATGCCGGCTTCGAGCGGCGTCATGTGCTGAGCGATGAGGCGCGGGATCAGATGATCCGTTGATGCGCCGCCGAGCTCAAGCCCGGGGATGCCGCGCGCAAGGACGCCGATCGTCGTCACGCCCACCATGAGAGCGCCGCAGACGATCGTGCTCACGATCATGGCGCGGTGGAGGTCTCCCGATGTCCGGTAGCTCATGCAGCGCACCGCCGACTGCGGGAGTCCCGCCGTCCCGAAGCCGACGAGGATCCAGGCAGAAAAAAGAAGCGTCCAGGGGAGCGCTCCGCCCGCATTGGGCGAAAGCATCGTGCTCGTCGAAAAGTCGCGAGCGGGATCACTTAAGCCGGCAGCGGCCACGCGCGCCATCGCGGTCGTGAGGCCCCCTGCCTCACTAATAACGGCGCTTCCCAGCATCCCCATGCCGACGAGCATCAGAATCGCGCAGACCATATCGGTCCAGGCAACCGCTCTGAAGCCGCCGAAGGCGGTATAGAAAACCGTGAGCGCGCCGAAGAGAAGGAGCCCGGATTCCGGCGAAATGCCGGCAGCCTCGGAAAAGATGGCCGCGCCCCCGATGAACTGCCCCGTCATCATGGCGGTAAAGAAGAGCAAAAGCGCAATCGAAAGAATGATGGAAAGCGCCCGGCTTCCAAAGCGCTTGTCGATCAGGCCCGTGACCGTGATTGCGCCGCAGGCGCGCGATACGAGCGCCATCTTCTTGCCGAGAAGTCCGAGGATGAAGAAGCCCGCAATAATCTGCGGGGCGGCAAAAACCACCCAGCCGAGACCAAGCTTCCAGGCAATTCCAGGGCCGGATACAAAGGAGGAAACCGAACCATACGTGGCAATGAGGGTCATTGCCAGAACGAATCCCGAGAGCGAGCGGCTTCCCAGGAAATATTCCCCGCTGAAGGCTCGTCCCGCTTCAAATTGACGGCTTCGCGTACGCTCCGTCCAGAGCATCGTGAAGACGAGAGCGAGGAAGAAAAGGAGAAGCGGAATGAAGATGAGCACGGTGTCAGACATCATTCGGATCCTTCAGTCGAATGGAGCTTTCAGGGCGCATCGGGCGTGATGTCGAGCGGTATGTCCCGGAAATAGCGCTTCACGATCCAGACGACCGCGACAATCGAAAAAAGATAGCCGCCGGGTACGGCAGCCATGAACCAGAGCGGGAACCCGAAGAAACTTGCTTTACTCGTCGAAAAGAGAAAGAGCGTTCCCCAGAAGAAAGCAGTCACAGCCGCAGCAGCCGCAAGCGTTGCAGCTGCCTCGCGCGAACAGGAGCGCAGCGCTTCATCGTAATTCGCACTCCCCGCGCATCCGCCAGGATTCTGCTCCTCGCAGCCATTCCGAAGGTTTTGAATTTCAGACATCTTTCACCCGGGATCACTCCGGTTCCACGCGATGCCTTGCGGCAGCCCACGGAGCCGGATGACCATATGATTTGTAAGGTAAACATTGTAGGAGCAGCTCAAAGCGCGCTCGACCCGCAATCAGGCTTAGAAAGCCTAGTCCGTATGGCGGAAGATGCTCCCAAGAATCCTGCATTCAAATGCCGGCGCAATGCTCCGGGGAGCTCTGCGTGCAGAGCAGGCTAATTCCAGCGCTTTTCCTTTTCGGGCGGCAGGATGCCGGCATCCCGCATGGCGCTCTTCAATAGCAGCAGATCATACCACGACTTTGCCTTTTCAAGGGGTGAGCGCAGGAGATAAGACGGATGGTAGGTCACAACGGCAGGCACGGTTCTTCCGCCGATCATGACCTGATGAATGCGTCCGCGCTGGCGCCCGATGGAGAAATTTCCCTCGAGCTTCAGCAGCGATCCGACGGCAAAGCGCCCGGCCAGAAGAAGCACCCGGGGTGCGAGAATCTCGAGCTGACGCTCGAGATAGTGTCCGCAGCAGCTGATTTCCTCGGGCTGAGGATTACGGTTCTGAGGCGGCCGGCACTTGAGGACGTTGAGGATGACGGCGTCCTTCCTTCTCACGATGTTGAGCGACTCGAGCATCGAGGTCAGAAGCTGTCCGGACTTTCCAACAAAGGGTAGCCCCTGAAGATCCTCCTCCGCACCCGGAGCTTCGCCCACAATGACGAGTCCAGGTCCCGGATCGCCATCAGAAAAAACAACATGCTGGCGGCTCGACGCCATGGAGCAGAGACTGCAGGCATTCGCAAGCGCCTTCAGTTCATCCCAGCCTGCCGCGCGGATTTTTTCCGCGAGCGATTCAGGCATTCCCATGTGTGCGGTCTGAAGGGGCGCTCCCCCCTCTGCGGGCGCCTGAGCACGGGGCGCGGGCGCGGGCCGCGCACCGCTCTGCTCTTTGAGAGCCGCGGCTCTCTGAGTCGGACGGGGAGATTGAAGAGGCTCGCGGAGTTCCCTGACGAGGGTTCCGAGCTCAGGCAGAAACGGATCCTCCGTTTCTCTCAGAAGCCAGACGGGACCGATCCCCATCGCTTCGATCATTTCGCAGTCTTCGCGGGTAAAGCTCATGCTGCGCTCCCGCCCGCATTCATGCCGCTTTCCGGAAGCGGGGAAAGGCTCATGAGGAGCGCATCCTCGCGGCCCGATCCATTTTCGCCCGGATAGTATCCGCGCCGAATGCCGGTCTGCAGGAACCCGAAGCGCTTATAGAGCCCGATGGCCGGAAGATTTCCCGCCCGGACTTCAAGATGCATGAGGACCGTTCTGCCGCGAAGTTCGCGCAGCACGAAGGAAAGGAGCTTTGAGCCGAGTCCCTGCCGCTGCATGTCGGGGCGAACGCCGATGATGAGGAGCTCCGCCTCGTCTAGCACCGTCATGACGACGGCCCAGGCGGCAATTCGTCCTTCTTTTTCAAGGATGAATCCAAGATGTCCGGCGTTAAGTGAATCGAGAAAATTCTTTTCGCTCCAGGGCGACGCTTCAACCAGCGCCTCGAGGCGGGCGAGCTCCGGGACATCAGCCGCGAGCATCGGACGGATTACGGGGAGCGCTTCAGTCATTGAAGCCTCTCGCCGCGGGCGCGTTCAGCCATGGTGAGCGCCACGCGGTTGCGGACGTAAACCGGAGCGGCAAGCTCCGGGCTCACCACTTCGCCAGCGGCAGCCATCCTGGCGGCAATGCGTCCGATCGCTTCCGGCCGGGAGCTTCGGCTCGCGATATGACATACGGCGTCGTCAAGCGCCATTTCGTCGCCATAAACCAATTCCGCGCTTCCGACGAGATGGCGGGCGCCATAGGATGAAAGGAACTTCATGGCATCCGCAGGCGCCACGATTTCCGGGCCCGCAACGAGCTCGAGCCGCGCGTCAGGGTTCTCCGGCACGCGCCAGACGCCCCCGTAGCACTCATGCATGCGGGCGTCGTTAAGCACGGCAATCACCTCGCCCGCAGGCAGGTTCTCTTCGTCCTTAAGCCACTCCGCCTGCGCTTCAAGACTTGAAACCGGCGCCGTCATGCATTCGAGCGCCCAGGCCAAACCCTGCGCCACGCCGCAGGCTACCCGAAGACCCGTAAAGGAGCCCGGACCCGCGCCGAAGGCAATCAGGCCGAGTCGGGTCTTGTCAACGCCCGCCTCCGCAAGGAGATCGCGCACCATCGGCAGAATCAGCTCGCTGTGGCGGCTTCCGACCGTCTCCACCCGGCTGGCAATCAGTTCAGTCCCCTTGAGGAGCGCCGCTGCACAATCTTCCTGCGCAGTATCGAGCGCAAGGATCAGAGGTAAGGATCCGGACATAAAAAAGACGCCTCTTCTCGGCTTGGGATATGGGAAGTTCAGATTATACGAGAGCGTTTCTCAGCGAAAAAAAGCCGGATCTTCCGAAAAGACCCGGCCGGCATTGCGACATGCTTGCATGAAAATTTAATGCTCGAGATGGTGCGGAGCCCGCGGAGGCGGCGGCGGCAGAGGCTGAGCAGAGCCTTCGTGAGCGCCGTGCGCGCGTCTGAACTGCATGTGCACTTCCATGATCTGCTCGCGCATCAGGCGGCGTTCCTCGCCGCAGAGTTTCGGACGCACGAGCTCCCGGCCATTGCGGGCGTCAAAGGAGAAGCGGCGGCGCAAAGCCTCGCGGTCGCGCTCGGAGAGGCACATCCTCAGACTCTTTCTCTCTTCGGGCGTCATGCTGCGCCAGTAGGAGAGCTTCGAGGATTCATCCAGGAACGGCCAGAGCCTTGCGCGTTCTTCCGCCCGCATGCTGCCCCAGAGCTGCACGCAGGGCGCTTCCGCAGTTCCGCAGTCCTTCGCCTGAGGGACGCCCGCGACGGCACCGAGCGGCTCGTCCGTGAGCTCAGCCGCAAAGGCCGGTCCTGCCGCAAGGCAGGCAGCAAGCGCAAGAACTGAAGAGCAGTAACGTCTAACCATGAAATCAAGTCTCAAAGAATGAAGGGAGGAGCCCGCGCCGGACGCATCACAGAAAGCAGCGTCCTAGAGCCATCCCCTCCGGGGTCTCTGTTGATTTCCAATATATCAGGGGGAATCTCTTCGGTTTGCGGCAAGTTTTAGTAAACCGTGACAGAACATTGCCGCTCGTGAGCATGCTTTCTTCAGAAAAAACGGCTTTCTTCTGATACTAAGCGTCAATTTGAGTCGCATAAAACATCAGAAATCCATCCTCAGAAAACCTCTAATTTACATTTATCCCTGAAAGAAACTGCTTTCGAGAGCGATCTCGGGAGATTTTTCCGGGCATGTATCTTTGACCGCGTATTTGTAACATCGAATTGCCCGAGGGTGACGCGAAGGGGAATAAGGTGAAACAATTGAAGCATTGAAATTCATTGGGAAGCCCGCAGCGAGAAGCTCGCCGGGATCTTCCTTCTTCGCCATCAGGAGCGAACAAATGGTTGAACGCACCCCCAAGATTCTTGTCGTCGACGATGACCCCCGGCTGCGCGATCTTCTGCGCAGGTATCTCGGTGAAAACGGCTTCACGGTTTTTGTGAGCGAAAACGGCGAGGCGATGAAGCGCCTCTGGGTGCGCGAGCACTTCGACGTGCTGATTCTCGACCTCATGATGCCGGGCGAAGACGGTCTTGCCATTCTGAAGCGCCTGCGCTCTGAAAAGGATACGACCCCGATCATCATGCTCACCGCCCGCGGCGAGGATGTCGACCGCATCCTGGGTCTCGAGCTCGGCGCTGACGACTACCTCGGCAAGCCCTTTAATCCCCGTGAGCTCCTTGCCCGCATTCATGCCGTGCTGCGCCGCCGTCCGCGTCAGGATGCGCCGGGCGCGCCGTCGCTTGAGAACGAAGTTGTCCGCTTCGGCGACTTTGAGCTCGACCTCGGCACGCGCGTTCTCAAGAAGAACGGTGAAGTCGTTCCGCTCACTACCGGCGAATTTGCGGTTCTCAAGGCCTTTGCCCGTCATCCGCGTCAGCCCCTCTCGCGCGACAAGCTGATGGAGATGGCCCGCGGCCGCGAATACGAAGCTTTCGACCGTTCGCTCGACGTTCAGGTTTCGCGCCTCAGAAAACTTCTGGAACCCGATCCCTCGAAGCCCCGCTACCTCCAGACCGTCTGGGGCCTCGGCTACGTCTTCATTCCGGACGGCCACGCCTGATTGACATTTCGACGACGCCCGTTTACAAGAAGAGGACGTACGGTCTCAAAAGAAGCCCGTGCGTCCTTTTTGCCTTCTGATGGCGGCGGCTCCTGAGCCTCAAACTCTCTCTTTTCTCCTTCTGCCGTGTCCTGGATCTCACAACTCAAAACGAGCCGCCCGAGCCTCTTCTGGCGGACGTTTCTCCTCCTCTGCGGACTCCTCTTCTTCTCCGTGATCGGGTGGCTGCAGAGTTTTCGCGTGCTCTCCGAACTCCCTTATTCGCAGGGGGTGGCCCAGCACATCGTTTCGACAGTCAATCTCACCAAGTACGCACTCGTCACCGCGGATCCCCTCTACCGCGTGGATCTCCTCAAGACGCTCGCTGCCCGCGAGGGCGTGCTCATCTCGCCGCGCGACCCCACGGACAAGATCTTCCGGATTTCGAGCGAAGGCTACAACGGTCTGATTGATCAGCTTGTGAAGACGTCTCTCGGACCCGATACCATCCTTGCCACGCGCGTGAACGGCAATGACGGCCTCTGGGTGACCTTCGACATTGACGGCGACACTTACTGGCTGCAGACGAAGGACGACGTGCTCGATCCCCCGTACGGCACCACCTGGCTCTGGTGGGCGCTCGCGGCCGGCATTGCGTCTCTTTTCGGCGCCACGCTTCTCGCGCGCCATGTCGTGCAGCCCCTCGCAAGACTCTCGGCCTTTGCGCGCGAGATCAGTCAGGGAAAGAAGCCCGAACCCCTCCCCGAAGACGCCACCACGGCTGAAATTCAGGCGGTCAATGTGAGCTTCAACCGCATGGTGGAGGATCTCGGGCACATGGAAGCCGACCGCGAGCTGCTTCTTGCCGGCGTGTCGCACGACCTCCGCACCCCGATCACGCGTCTGCGCCTTGAGGTCGAACTTGCTGATCTTCCCGGCGACTCCCGTGAAGCCATGGTGAGCGACCTCGAGCAGATGGAAAACATCGTCAACCAGTTCCTGGCTTATGCGCGCCGCACCAACGAGGATCAGGTGATGGTGAATTTCGGTGAGGCCGTGACCGCAGCCATCCACAACGCACGCATTGAAACCGATTCTTCCGTGGAACTCACGGCAGGCAATCTCCCCGACGACATCTTCGTCATGGCGCATCCGCTTGAGCTCTCGCGCGCCATTCAGAACCTCATCGTCAATGCCCAGCGCTACGGCAGAAGCGACGACGGCATTCTGAGGCTCTCCATGACGCTTACGAAGAGCCCCGACGGACGCACGGCAACGCTTGCCGTTGCCGACCAGGGGAAAGGCCTCCCCGAAGACCAGCGCGCCCGCGTGATGCGCCCCTTCGAGCGCGGCGAATCGGCGCGCTCGGGCGTGACGGGTTCAGGCCTCGGACTCGCCATCGTCGACCGCATCGTGAAGCGCTCGGGCGGCTCGGTCGAGCTTGCGGACGCAGATCCTCACGGTCTCCTCGTGCTCGTCAACTTCCCGGTTCTCCAGCCCTCAACCCTCAAGAAGGCGCTCAAGGAACAGGACAAGGCGGCGCAGAAGCTCGCGAAGGAGGAAGGCCTTGTTCCGCCCCCTTCAATGGAAGACAAAAAGAATTCCTGAAGCGCGAACGCACAGAAAGCAAAGCCCGGATGAATTCTCCCTCATCCGGGCTTTGCTTTCTGGTTTACTTTCAGCCGCTCGCGTCAGAAGCCTCCGGCGAGAAGGGCAAGCACTCCGCCACGGTTCATTTCGCGGCTGCGGCCCGAACAGGCCTGCTGCACCGAACGGGCAGCACGCTGGGCGCGAGTGCGCAGACTCGAAGCGTGGGCCGCTTCACCTGCTTTTTTTACAACAACCGTACCGTCAGGCGCGATGGAAAAATCCACACTGGAATTGCCTTCCGCAAGACCGAGATAATCGCGAATTTCCTTAGGAATAGTGACCTGACCCTTGATGGTGAGACGATGCGTCGCCATGACCGTTGCTCCTCTTTAGCCGTCTTCAGACCCCTTGTCTGGGCGCGGCAATTCGAAACGAAATCCAGCCCGGAGCATTCGCGTGCCTCCTTTGCACGCCGCGGGCGCTCCCACCCTCACTCGCCCGTCAGTCGGAACGCCTTGATTCTTTTTGGGTGCATTGATGCCCTTCCCTCAGGAGGGAATGCATGAGAACTCAAAGAGAAGAAAAAGCCTTCCAGCGACGCAGACATCACGGATGGGTTCAGGTTCTGAACCCCTGTTGCCTATGCCCGAATAATGATGTGTTTCCCCCGCAGGGAATTGGGCGCAACTCGCACAGACCGGGAGGGACCCGGCATTGTGCTTGGGTTCCCCGCTCGAGTCTGCGGGGAATTCCGGGAGCGCCGGATCAAAACTTCGTGATCCTGCTCCCGGCATCGGGAAAAGGAACGCTTCCTTTTCCGTTCATGATGCTGTGAGGGTTAACGCTATAGATCTTTATATCGAAAAGCAAGTCTTTGGAAGGATCCATCCCATTGATCCGCTACGGCAACCACCTTACTCCACACGACTTAACTCGGTCGGATATTCAATAAAATCATATAATTAAATCAATAATACCCTCATTTACCAGCCATCACCTCCTATTTCACCCCAACTCGTCCCAATTCATTCGAAGCAGAACTTTCCTCCAGCGTATATCCTGATGTCATCGTAAAGGATTTTTCCTCCCTTTGACTTTTATCAAGGAGCGACACCATGCCACTCCAAACCTCATCGGTCTCGGTTGATGCGGTCTCGAATTCGACCAAGATCTGGGCGTTTATCCTGGGGCCTGTGCTCGCCATCCTCGTCTACTTCCTGCTGCCCGACACTTTTGTCAATACGGCAGGCAAAGTGGTCGAGTTCGGCCACGCAGGCAAGGCCTGTGCGGCAGTCACGACCCTGATGGCCATCTGGTGGTTCAGCGAAGCGCTGCCGATTGCCGTCACGGCGATGCTGCCGATCCTGCTTTATCCGCTTCTGGATATTGCAACCCCGGTCAACACCATGCGCCACTATGCCTCGGGAACGATCTTCCTCTTTCTCGGCGGCTTCCTGATCGCAGCAGCGATTCATCGCTGGCACCTCGACCGACGCATCGCACTCGTGACGATTTCTCTCTTCGGCACCAAGCCGAAGCAGATGATTTTCGGTCTCATGATCTCCACGGCCTTCCTTTCGGCCTGGGTTTCCAATTCTGCAACGGCGGCCATGATGGTGCCGATCGCGGTGGCTGTGATGGGCGTCATCCGCTCCACCCAGACGAGCCCGGAAATCACGAAGGACGAACGAAATTTCGCCGTCTGCGTGCTTCTCTCCATTGCCTATGCAGCCTCAATCGGCGGCATGGCGACGCTCGTGGGTTCGCCCCCGAACGGCATCTTTGCGCGCTTTGTTGAAGACACCTATCACGTCCAGGTTTCCTTCCTCGGCTGGATGAAGGTTGCGCTTCCGGTGACGCTCCTCCTTCTTCCTGCAACCTACATCCTCCTCACGCGCTTCCTCTTCCCTGTCAACATGGAAGGCATCCCCGGCGGGCGGGAATGGATCAAGGGCGAATTGAGAAAGCTCGGGCCCCTCTCGCGCGGTGAAAAGATCGTTCTTGCGATCTTCGTCCTCGCGGCAGTCCTCTGGATGTTCGGTCCTGTTCTGCGCGGCCTCGAAATCAATGGCGCAAGACCCCTGAAGCCCCTTTCCGATGAACTCATCGCCATGGGCGCAGGCATTCTCCTCTTCATGATTCCGGTTGACGCCAAGCGCGGCATCCACGCGCTTGACTGGAACAGCGCCAAGGATGTTATTGCCTGGGACGTGCTTCTCCTCTTCGGCGGCGGCCTCTCTATGGCGGCGGCGATTCAGTCGACGGGCGTGGCCGCTCTCATCGGCGCCCAGGCGTCGATCTTCCAGGGCGTGAGCGACCTGGCCTTCATGACGGGCATCTCCACCGTGATCACCTTTGTCTCTGAAGTCACGTCGAATACGGCCCTTGCCGCAACGATGATGCCTGTGGTGGCTGCGGCTTCCGAAAGCCTCCACATCAATCCTGAAGCGCCACTCTTCGCGATGGTCATCGCCTGCTCGTGCGCCTTCATGATGCCGGTGGGCACGCCCCCGAACGCGATCGTCTTCGGCACGGGGCGCTTGAAGATCGCCGACATGGTGAAGGCCGGCATCTGGCTCAACATCATCGCCGTCATCATCGGCGTCGCCTGCAGCTACTTCCTTGGCCGCGGACTGATCCCGATGGGTTGATGAAAGCCATTTCACCCTGACAGAAAAAAAGACCGGCGGGAGCAATCCTGCCGGTCTTTTTTCGTAGCGGCTCTGCTGATGCCGGAGCGTTAATCGATCTCTACCGTTTTCCAGTCGGCATGTCCCGTTGCCGGAAGCCAGACCTCGAGAATGTCCTTCATCGCGAGCTTGATGCTCGCCGCGTTGGAGCACGGATGCGCGTCGACGAGAGGCACCTCGAGGAGCGCCTTGTCGACCAGCACCTCGACCTGATGCTTTTCGTCAAAAAGAAGGCCCAGGCACGTAACGGCGCCCGGATACGTCCGGAGGCACTCTGCGAGCTTCTCCGGGCTTCCGAAGGATATGTGTCCGCAGCCCAATTGCTTCGCGAGCGCTTTGGAAGAGAAGCTCTTCTCCGACGGCATCATGAGGAGGTAGAAGCGCTTTTTCGCAGTGAGAAAGAGGTTCTTCATGCAGAAGGACCCGTACTCGCACGCGAGCACCCGGCCTTCCTCGACCGTCATGATGGGCGCATGATCGTGCCGCTCATAGGGAATGCCGAGTTCGCGGAGCTTCCCTTCTATGATTTCATCAGGCTTTTGCATCGCTCAGACTCTCCTCGCGGAAAAAATCCGGAGAGACTCCGCATTAAGGAAATGCCTCTCCACTTCGTTTTTTACTCGCTTCAGCGCGCTCAAACTGCGCGGATTATTCTCCTAGCGCATAGAGCAAAAATCCCCGGAACAATAAGTCTTTCCAGGGATTTTTGAACGATTGCGGCTTTTCGTCAATGACCGCTGCCGCCAAGGAGTGCAGCGACCGGACGACGCTTTTCACGGCGCTCGAGGTAGAGGGGCTCGTCCGCCTTCTTTGCGGTGCCGGGATTGCGTTCGATGTAGGGCATGTCGAAAATCGGATCGCGGTGGCGCTGAGCGGGCGGCACGTAGGCGCGGGCGCGCTCGCGCGCAATACGCTCGTCTTCGGGCGTATCGACGCGTTCGACGTAGCCCTGATCGCGGCGGCGCGACATCGCATTTCTGCGGTTTCTCGGCATCGGGGAGACGGCAATGGGCTTGAAGGTCTGCTTCGTGAGGGCTTCGATCGCTTCAACGAGACGCTTGTCTTCAGGCGTGGCGAGCATCGTGGCGACGCCCTTCGAACCCGCACGGCCCGTGCGGCCGATGCGGTGCACGTAGTCCTCAGCGCTGTAGGGAACGTCGTAATTGATGACGAAGGGAAGCTCCTTGATGTCGAGCCCGCGTGCCGCAACGTCCGTCGCGACGAGCACATGGATCGCACCCGTGCGGAAGCCTTCGAGCGCCACCTGGCGCTCTTCCTGCGTCTTGTCGCCGTGAATGGCGTCGGCATTGATTCCGACGCGCTCGAGCGTGCGGGCGAGACGCCGGCAGGTGATCTTCGCGTTCACGAAGACGAGAACCTGCGTGAGGGGCCCGCCCTCCGGACCGCGCGTCTTCAGCATGTCGATGAGGACATCCGTTTTTTCGCGGTCAGAAACCGTGAAGAGTTCCTGCGTGACGGTTTCCGCAGTTGAATTCTCCCTCGCCACCTCAATCACGCAAGGATTGGGCTTCAGGAAATTCTTCGCGAGCTTCTTGATTTCGGGCGAGAAGGTGGCCGAAAAAAGAAGGCTCTGACGATTGGCCGGAAGAAGCTTCAGAATGCGCGAGATGTCCGGCAGGAACCCCATATCAAGCATGCGGTCCGCTTCGTCGAGCACGACGATTTCAACCTGGGAGAGGTTGACGGCCTTCTGTTCGACATGATCAAGGAGTCGCCCCGGCGTCGCCGTGAGGATTTCGACGCCTCTTCTCAGCATCTCCGACTGGGGACGAATATCGACGCCGCCATAAACGACGCCCGCGCGCAGCGGCGTGTCTTTCGAATAGGCAACGAGGTTTTCCGACACCTGGTCGGCCAACTCGCGCGTCGGCGCAAGCACAAGCGCACGCACCGGATGGCGCGCAGGCGACATCGAGGTGTTGGCCTTCGGGAGAATTCTCTGAATCAGCGGAAGGCCGAAGCCGGCGGTCTTCCCGGTGCCGGTCTGCGCCGCCCCCATCACGTCGCCGCCCATCAGAACAACAGGAATAGCCTGCTCCTGAATCGGCGTGGGCGTCGCGTAGCCCATGCTTTTAATGGCGGAAAGAATGCGGGGATCAAGACCGAACTGTTCGAAGGAAGACATCCGAAAATTCAAGAGGGGGGAAAAGAAGGCGAGGGAAAAATCAACCGCCTGGAGCAGCTGATCCGACCCTTGTTTGAGGGGCTAATGCGCACGCTCGCCCGGGGACTGGAGAGAGGCTTCACCCGAAAGGAAGATCTGGTAGGCCCGCTGGGACTTGAACCCAGGATAGCCGGATTATGAGTCCGGTGCCTTAACCAACTTGGCTACAGGCCCGCCATGCATTCATGAAAGAGGACGATTCTACCCGAGAATCAGGACGGGAGGAAACTCCCTCAGCCAAGTTCGCTCGAGTAAAAACGCCCTGAGGCAGGTTCTCCATGCTTCAGGGCGCTTCAATGTCAGGGAATCAAATCCTAGGCATCAGTTCGAGAGATAGTCGCGCAGACGTTCCGTAAAGTCCGGCGTACGGAGCTTTCTGATGGCAGCCGACTCGATCTGGCGCACGCGCTCGCGCGTGAGGCCGAGCGTGCGGCCCACCTCTTCGAGCGTATGGTCCTGATTCGTGCCGATGCCGTAGCGAAGGCGCAGCACCTGAGCTTCGCGCGGGGTGAGTTCATTGAGGGACTTCTGAATGCACTCCACCATCGACTGATCCTGGAAGGCAATGCCCGGATCGTCATGCTCGTCGCCCTTCACGAAGTCGAGCTTCGTTGCGTCTTCCTCGTCGCCGATCGGCGCATCGATCGATTCCACGCCGCGCATTGCCTGCGTGAGCAGAAGCACCTTCTGAAGCGGCAGGTCGGCGAGCTCCGCGAGCTCCTGCTCGGTCGGCTGACGGCCGTGCTGCTGCAGGAACTTCTGCTTCTGGCGGCGCAGCTTGTTGTAGGACTCGGTCATATGCACCGGAATGCGGATCGTGTTGCCGAAATCCGCAACCGCACGGGTCACGGACTGGCGGACCCACCAGGTGGCATAGGTCGAGAACTTGTAGCCGCGGCGGTATTCAAACTTGTCGACCGCCTTCATGAGCCCGAGGTTGCCCTCCTGAATCAGATCGGTCATGGCAAGGCCGCGGTTGACGTAGCCCTTGGCAATCGAAATGACAAGGCGCAGGTTCGCCTCGATCATCTTCGCCTTCGCCTGCATGAGGTTCGTCTGGGCGAGCTTCATGGCGCGGCCGAGCTCGCGCTGTTCAGAGAGCTTCAGGAGCCCGTTCTTTTCAGCGCGGATGAGCACGTCCTGTTCTTCCTTCAGAATCGCGATCGAATGCGCAACGCCCTTCGACCAGGGCTTGTCGAGCGCTGCAATGCGGTCGAAGCAGGCCGGGTTCGTCACTTCGTCGCTCTTCAGAAGATCAACGGCATCCTTCTGCGGCATGCGGCAC
>CECF01040698.1_pt1 | contig 20022 bp, 14 predicted proteins | sample 554751 | NCBI WGS metagenome assembly CECF01 (sample SAMEA3182099, study PRJEB8094) | gut metagenome | biome: human; feature: gut; material: Stool; isolation source: human stools | place: Canada | collected 2012-06-12 | reverse complement strand
GTATAAGAGACAGGATTATTATGGCAAGACCGATTAAAGAAACACCTGTTCTGAGAGGGAGGGACGCCAGGAATTTTGCCAAGAGGACAGCAAATCCGGCGCCTGTCAGCCACGCAGAGAAAGAAGCAGCCAGAAAGGCATATGAAATGTTTAAAGCCATTAGCACGTTCCCTATGTGATATGGATTTAAGCAAACTGACATTCCGACAGATAGAAGCAGACACAAGAATAAAGTCATTCGATTGCGGTGATACCGATCTGAATGACTTTTTGTTTTCCGATGCCCTCGATTATTACAAGTCAATGATGGCATTGACCTATCTGCTTGAAGATAATGAAGCTGACAAGACAATCGCTTATTATAGTCTACTCAATGACAAGATTGTCTTTGATCCTGAAGAGAAGCGTCTATGGAACAAGTTAAACCGTCGCGTCGCTAATTCCAAAAGGCGTAAGGAGTATCCGGCAGTGAAAATAGGTCGTCTTGCCGTCTCAAAAGATTACGCGGGTATGAATATCGGGAAAATGATCCTTCTACAGATAAAACATACCTTCGCTAATATGCGAAGAAGTGCATGCCGATTCATAACAGTAGATGCATATTCAGCAGCGGTGCCTTTCTATGAAAAATGTGGTTTCATGTTTCTTTCGGAGAAAGATAAACATTCACCAACAAGAGCAATGTATTTCGACCTTATAAACTATTTAAAATAGCATTTATACATGAGAATCAAGACATTAATCACAGCACTCATCATGACTGCAATATCAGCAAACGCCCAGCTCCGTGACATCACGCTCCCGGAGCCCACCCCAGGCAACGGAGCCAGTCTCTACGAGGCGCTCCGCGACCGCCACAGTACCCGCGAATTCAAGGACACAAAGAACCTTGACGACCAGCAGCTCTCCAACCTGCTATGGAGCGCCGCCGGCATCAACCGCAGGAGCGAGATGAAGCGCACGAATCCCACAGCGCTCAACACACAGGAAATCGACCTCTACGTGTTTACCAGAGAGGGCGTGTATCTCTATGACTTCGAGAACAACCGCCTGCTGCCGAAAGCCGAAGGCGACCACAGGAGCCTCGTGGCCGGCACAAAGGAGTTCTCGCAGGATTTCGTGCTCGACGCCCCGGTGTCGATCGTGATGGTGGCAGAGCTCTCGCGATTCGGAGAACAGGCTACCGGCAACAATCGCTTCAAGCTCATGGCGGCTGCCGACGCCGGCTATGTGAGCGAGAACATCAATCTCTTCTGCTCGGCCAACGGTATGGTCACAGTGCCGCGCGCCACGATGGACTCCGCAGGCATCGTCAGGCTACTCGGTCTTCCGGCCACAGCTTTACCGCTGCTCAACAATCCGGTAGGGAAGAAGTGAAATACACCTTGGCTATCTCGTCGATGGCTTTTGTGGAGGGGACTGTCTTGCCGTCGGGAAGGGTGTCGAGAAGCTTCTTCACCGGATAGAAGTCGGGATTCTGCCTCACCTGGTAGTCGGCGGCGTCCTCACTCTCAGCGCTTTCGGCGGCTGCCGCATCCTCTACGGCCTCTTCGGAGTCGGCGATTCCGGAGAGGAATTCGCTGCCGTTCACAATGTCGACCCTCATCAGCTCAGGATTGACGCGAATCTGCGGATTGGAGTCAAACCTATCGAAATTGTCGATATAGAGCTGCACATTGTCGCTTACTATTTTCTTGAATTCGTCGATTGTCATAATTCTGTCTTTTTTATTTTCTGTTGCTTATATATTTCTGATAGTATGAGAAGATGAGGGCGGTGACAGGAAGGGCGATGATCATGCCGATGATGCCGAGCAGAGCGCCCCACACCGAGAGGGAGAGGAGGATAATCGCTGGATTGAGCCCTAATTCGCGCCCCATGACGTGGGGAGTGATGATATAGTCGCAGATGCATTGGCTGACTACATACACAAGAATACACTTACCGAGTTCCGGCAGAAACTGCATATCTCCTCCGAGAGAATAGACCAGGCAGATCGCGGCCACCGGAATCAGAGTGATATACTGGAAATAGGGAATCATATACAGGATGCCGACAAGCAAACCCATCGGAATCGCAAGCGGAAGCCCCACGATGGAGAAGCCTATGCAATAGAACACCATGGCACACAGGGCAACGAGACCCTGACCCCGGAAGTAATGGTTCATGCCGCTCTTGATGTCATCGACCACCGACATGGCGGCCGGACGGTATTTCTCGGGCACTATAAGCTTGAAGCCGTTGGCAATGCGCGGATAGTCGATGAGGATGAAGAGGATGTAGATGAGGGTGAGGGCCCAGGCGAGCACGCGTATCACCACTTCCGCCGACTCCTGAAGAATCGATCCGCTGCGTCGCAGCAGCTCCTCGATGCGCATGCTCGACAGGAGCTGGGTGAGATAATGCGGGTCGAAATACCTATTGATTGCATTGAAAACCGGAGCATACTCCCTTGGGAGCTTCAGCTTGCCTGAGGAAATGTCGCCCAGAATGCGACCGAGCTCGTCAAGCTGTCCGATGATGGAGGGAAGCGTAAACTTAACGGCCACCACGAGCACGAGGGTGACCTCTGCCACGGTGAGCACCGACGGCACCACCCGGTTGTGCAGATGGAGCAAGCGCCGGTTGAGCGAGACAAGGGGCTGGAGTAGATAGGCGATGACACAGGCCACGAAAAAAGGAAGCAGGGCGTCGCGGAGATAATATATCGCCCAAAGCACGGCTCCCGCGATCAGGACTCCAATCAGGAGGTTCATGATACGGTCGATATTCCAGAAGTGTGTCTGCGGTGTCTTGTCCATACGCCCCGGCGTTAAATACAGTTTAGCTATGCGGAATAATATTATATTCGCTATATTTAAAACACCGCAGCGGCTCCGGGGTTCATGGTCCGCGGAGCCGAAGACAAAATGGTGATCGGGTATGTATGTCAGAAAGCGAGCAGCCGCATGAATTCCTCGCGGAGCGCCGGCTCGGAAGCGAAGCGGCCGGTGTAGTCGAAAGTGGTGGTGGATGACTCCTGCTTCTCCACTCCCCGCATCTTCATGCAGAGGTGACCGGCAGTGCATGCCACGATAACGCCGTCGTTGGGAAGGGTGTCGGCCAGAGTATGGCAGACCTGCGAAGTGAGCCTCTCCTGCACCTGGAGGCGCCGTGCGAAGCAGTCGACCAATCTGGCGAGCTTCGAGAGCCCGATCATCTTTCCCTTCGGGATATAGCCTATAGCCATCTTGCCGAAAAAGGGGAGGATATGATGCTCACACATGCTGTAGAACTCGATATCCTTCACTATTACAATGCTTGAGCCGGCATGCTCGAACACAGCCTGCCTGACGATTTCGGCAGGGTCCTGACGATAGCCGGCGGTGATGTCGAGCATGGCCTTGGCCACCCTGACCGGAGTCTTCCGGAGCCCCTCCCTGTCGGGGTCCTCACCCAGAAGACGGAGAATCTCGCTGTAATGTCCGGCCAAAGCCTCGACTACTGCCGGATCATGTTGCTCTTTACGTGCCACAGTAGAAAAAATATTGACTGCGATTATTGCTTGATCACTACTATCTTGCATTTCACCACCCTCATCTCGGAAGAGAAGGAGGGGAAAGCCCTTTTCAGTTCATCGAGAGCGGCATTGGCTTCCTGCTGGGAGCGGAAATTGCCGACACGGGTGTACCAGTTGGGCGACTGGGAATAAGTGTACACCTGACCGCGGTATTTCGGGAAGCGGGCGAGTACGGCGCTTCCGCGTGCCTTTGCCCTGGCCTCGAGAGTGCCCTGGTTGCGACCGTCGCTGAACACCTGCACCCTGTAGCCATACATCTTGTTGATGCCGGGACGGAGGTTCTGCTCCTTGCTTTTGGGCGCTTCCACAGGCGCCATGATCTGCTCGAGGATGGCGGGAGGGATATCGATGGTGATGTTTCCCTCCGATTCACGCATGATGCGTTCGGCCACATTCTCCCTGTCGGAGCCGGAACGCGACTGGCCGAAGATGGTCAGCGAGACAGCGGCCATAACGAGCAAGGCGAGCCAGCGCGGTTGGTGTGTTCTCATCAATAATACTGAAAGTTTGTGATGTTTGAGTAATCAGGATATATAGTTCCCGGATGGAGTGTGACCATCCGGGAACGTTGATGGCATATTGTCAGTCGAAAGCCTCGATGATGCCCATGAAGCTGTCGGCCTTGAGGGCAGCGCCGCCTATGAGGCCGCCGTCTACATCGGGCTTGGCGAAGAGCTCCTTAGCGTTGGTGGGCTTGCATGAGCCGCCGTAGAGGATGGAGAGGTTGTCGGCAACCTCATGGCCGTATTTCTCCTCCACCACCTTGCGGATGTGGGCGTGCATGTCCTGAGCCTGCTCGGCGGTAGCGGTCTTTCCGGTGCCGATGGCCCATACGGGCTCGTAGGCAATCACGATTTTCGAGAAGTCGTCGGCAGAAAGCTCGAAGAGGGCCTCGACCTGACCTTTCACTACATCGTTGTATGTGCCGTTCTCACGCTCCTCGAGCACTTCGCCCACGCAGAAAATGGGCTGCAGGCCGTTGGCGAGCGCAAGGCGTGTCTTGGCGAGCAGCTGGGCGTCGTTCTCGCCGAAATACTGGCGGCGCTCGCTGTGGCCGAGTATCACGTGGGTGGCGCCTGTCGACTTCACCATAGCCGCGCTCACCTCGCCTGTGTAGGCGCCTTTCTCATGCTCCGAGCAGTTCTCGGCGCCAAGACCTATCAGGCTGCTGTCGATCACGCCGTTCACGCCCACGAGGTGGGTAAACGGCACGCATATCACTACATCACAGTTGACTTTGCGGTCCTTGAGAAGGCCGTTGATCTCATTGGCCAGCTCGATGCCCTCGCCGACTGTGGTGTTCATCTTCCAGTTGCCTGCAACGATTTTCTTTCTCATGTCTTAAAATTTTTTGATTCCTGTTGAATTTATTATGCAAAGTTAATCCTTTTAATCCGCATTCCAAAATTTTCCGCTCTGATTGTGTGAGGTTACACATATTTATATTATCTTTGGGCATTATTACCAATCATCCATAAATTCACCCTCTATGACGAAACCTTTACCATTATTCGCCACCATGCTGCTGGCTTGCGCGGCAGGCACCCTCTATGCCGCCGACAACCTCTCGAGGCTCACACCCGGAGGGAGCGCCGTCTTCGGATGGTCGATCTATTCCGACTCCTCGTCGCCCGTGGGACTCTATGAGCTCGACGGCGAGTCATTCAATCTGACATGGGCCGATCCGCTCTATGCCGACGGCAAAGGCACCCTGAGCAACGGCTACCTGAAAGACGGGGTGCTCTACGGCACAACCCGGGAGACATTTCTCGGACTTGTGACCGGAATCGGCACCGCCTCCTACGACTTCGCCACCGGCGAGCTCCTCTCTTTCGAGAAACTCACCAACAAGCAAGATCCATATTACGAGCGCCTCGCCTACCGAGACGCCGACGGCTCGGTGTATGGAGTGGGCAAGAATTACCAGTATGGCGAAGGGAAGCTCGTGTTCATGAAGAGCTCCCCCGACGACATGAAGCACTCTGAAGTGATATGCGAGCTGCCAGACGAACTTGCCCTCCAGGCATTCTGCTACAATCCGGCCGACGATGCCTTCTACGGAGTGACAAAGTATAAATCGTTTGTCCGCATCACTCCTGCCGGAGAGCACGTGGCCCTCTTCACAGTCGACTACGACTACTCGCCGAAATTCGACGGAGCACTCATCTACTCCCAGAAGGAGGGGCTCTATTACTGGAGCTTCAGCACCGACGACTCCGCATTCATGGCCACCATCAACGCCACAACCCAGAAGGCCGACATATATTCGGAGCTCGCCGACGCCAACCAGGTGGTGTTTTTCGTCTCGACCGACGAGAGCGCCGACGACCCGCTGCGTCCAGGACAGCCTGAGATCGCGGCCATCGACTTCCGCGACGGCTCGCAGTCGGGCGCCATCACCTATCTGCTCCCCTCCACCTTCGCCGACGGCTCAGCCATCGACGGAGAGCTGGAATGCCACGCCCTCGTAGACGGAACGCCCTACTCTACGACGGAGGGAACTCCCGGCAAGGAGCTGACAGTGGAATACGCCGACATAGAGCGCGGCGTGCACACATTCTCCTTCTACGTGTCGCGTGACGGACATGACAGCAGTCAGGCCCTCAACAACCTGTATGTGGGTTGCGACACTCCGATGACACCGACCGATGTGGTGCTCACCGCCACCACCCTCAACTGGCAGCCCGTCGACAAGGGCATCGAGGGTGGCTTCGTCGATGTCGCCGGCATGCGCTACAACGTCAGGATCAACGGCGAGCAGATAGCCACCACCGACAGGACCTCGATCGATGTCTCCTTCCCCGCCGACGGCGAACTGACTGCCTACAAAGCCACAGTGACAGCCATAAGCAGGGGCTATGAGTCTGCCGCCGCAGAGTCTAACCCGATAGTGGCCGGTCGTCCGCTCCATCTGCCGCTTGACATCAAGCCCACCGCCGGGCAGGCGGAGCTATGCACCGTGATCGACGCCAACAACGACGGCGTCTACTGGCTCTATGACGCTGAGGAGGGCGTATTCATGATCGGCTACTCCGCAGAGGGACTCGACGGCGACGACTGGCTCTTCATGCCACCCTTCACCGCCGAGAGCGCCGGCATGACGCTTTCAGTGGAATTCGAGGCCGCCATACGCAGCCTGATATTCCCCGACGAGGAGATGCAGGTGTGTCTCGCCACCGCTCCCGATGCCTCGGCAATCACCACGACAATCATCGACAGCTACACCACCACCGCCACATCCTCTGAATATGACAAGGTGAGGAGGATGGTGGATGTGGCCGAGCCGGGCACCTACTATCTCGGCTTCCACCTCGTGTCGCGTCCCGACCAGATGGGGATGCTGCTTCGCAACATCAAGATCGGCGACGACAACGTGTCGTCAGACTCCCCCGCTGTGCCGACCGGCCTGAAAGCGACAGCCGGCGCCAAGGGTGCCCTCGAGGCTACGGTGTCTTTCACCATGCCGACCGCCACCTACGGCGGTGACCCGCTGCCGGAGAACGCTGATCTGACAGCCACCCTGGCATCGTCGGTGGCCAAATCGACAGTAACAGGACGTCCTGGCGAGCAGGTGGAGGCCACGATAGCTACCGTGCAGGGCGACAACGAGCTCTGGGTGGAAGTGGAATGTGACGGCAAGAATGGTCCGAAAGCCTATATCAATGTATATACAGGCGTCGTAGCCCCGGCCAACACCACCATCACCTCGGCCGTGACCACACCCGACATGCAGAGCATCACAATAGAATGGGCAGCAGTGGCAGATGGCGTCAACGGCGGATATATCGTGCCGGAAGACGTATGTTATCAGGTCTACACAATGGAGGAAGGGATACTCGGACCGGAGTGGACGCTTCTCGAGGATGTCGGCAAAGCGCTGACCTACACATATAATTACGGTGAGAACACCCAGAAGCTCGTGCAGATCGGCGTCGTGGCCTACAACGTTGCCGGCAACAACGGCCTCGTTGCCTCCACGCGCGACATCATGGGCGCCCTTTACTATTTCCCGATGACGGAGACTTTCGGCAACACCGACGAGGGAATCTCGCCATGGGTGATCTACACGCCGACCAAAGACTACACGGCGGAATGGTCGATCGGGAAGCTTGCCGACTACGGCGACTTCGACACCGACAAGGAATACGGACTGATCGCCATACCACCGCAGGGACAGGGCTCGAAAGGCCGCATAGGCCTGCCGCGTTTCAATGGAGTCGAGAGGATCATCACCGTGACACTCGAAATGTATGTAGGCGATGACTGTCCGGATGTAAGGATACTCGCCTGCAACTACGGCACCGAGCCCGAGGAGATCGGCACCGTAACACGTCAGGAGGGCGCCGGGACATTCGGAACAGTGATATTCACGCTGCCGCAACAGTTCTATGATGTAGGATGGGTGCAGCTCTATATCGACGCGGCCTTCGACGACTATACGGATATCGTAGCCATCTCTTCCGTCACTGTCGACGGCAGGTCGGGCGTACAGACGATCATGGGCGCCGACGGGACAGGAACAGTGAGAGGCGGCGAGGGTTATATCGCCATCGAGGGCTTTGAGGGACAGGCTGTAGCTGTGAGCGACATCAACGGCAATATCATAGCAAACACCGGCAAGTCTAACGGCAGCTTACGTGTGGATGCCGCTGCCGGAGTGTATATAGTGAATATCGCCCGCAAGGCATACAAAGTGGTGGTGAGGTAATTCCGCCACACACCATACGTCATAAAGAAGCCCCGGCCTGCAAAGACCGGGGCTTCATCGTAATTACCATTATATTACTTGACCATCACTTTTATATTATCTGACCATCACTTTCCTATAGCTTCCGTCGCTGTAGAGAAGGATATTCAGGCCCTTGACGGGAGCCGACACTCGGATGCCGTCGGTAGTCGTCACGCTCACCAGAGTCTTTCCGTCCTCCTCATCCAATTGGGATACGGAAACGGGAACGACATCGCAGCTGGAGGCGTTCTTCACCTCGCAGGCGCATGCGTCGTCGGCATCGTAGTCGGAGATGAAGGCCACGACCTTGAGATTGTCGAGATTCCATTCGGAATCGAGAGAGAAGACGCATGAATACTCATAGTCGTCGCCGCTCCATTCCACCGGCTCACCCCATGTGCTGTTGACGGCGCGCCCTACATGCTGATGGAGGTAGCCAGTGCCTGCGCCGGCCTGTTTTCTCGATTCGATATTGTCTTCCACGAGCATAACCGTGATGCGGACGTTGTCGGCTATATCCTCGGCGCTGATGCGGTGACCCTCGACATAGACACTCACCTCGCCGTTGCCGTCGGTGCTGGCCACAGGGGCGAGCGACACCAGAGAGGGATATTCGAGTTGTGCCTTGATGGCGTCTTTCAGCTCCTCCTCGCTTGCAGGACAGAAGAGGGGCGAGTTCTCCTCATGCCGCACACGGTCGACCATCGCGGCGGGGGCGTATGTGCCTCCGTCAGCGTTATAGAACCATGTGTATGCCTCGGCGAAAGAGGTGGTCATGAAGTCTTCACCGTAACCGGCGTGGTAGCAGATGGGCGCCACCTTCGGAGAGAAGGCGGGATCGGCCATGATGCCGTGGATATACTCGGCCACACGGGGGCAGTTGGGACAGTTCTCCGTTGTAAACTCCTCGAGGAGCACCATGCGGGGATACGCATCCTCTAAGAGCTGGAATGATATGGCGCAGCTGTTGTCGGTCTCGTCCTCGTCGGCCACTCCGTTGATCTCCACAATCGTCAGCGTGGCGTCAAGACGGTCGGCGAGCAGCTCGTGGATCTCCGGACGGAACATGATGCCTACCTTGTGGAGCTCGCCGTAGGGAATCTCACACTCGGCGTCGGCAAGGCAGTCGGGCATGCCGTCGGCCGTCATCCTGACCTTCAGTTTCCTTATGGTCTCCACACCGAGGTTACGCACATCGAGCGAGCCGTTGAGGGAGCCGTTGGTGATGATGAAGAAAGTGTCGACAGTGGCGCCGACGAGCTCCGCGTTATACTTAGGGAGTGCATCGCCATATACGAGCCCCTCGAGGCAGAGGATACCTGTCTGCGACATGTCGGTCCAGGCCTCTTCGCCGTCCTTCACGAAAAGGGCGTTGTCGTGGGGCGTCTCGAGGATCGAGACCGGGCCGCTCTTGCGGCTCTGGCGGTAGGTCATGCCGAGATAGAAACCCTCGCTGCCTTCGGAGATTGAATAGGGAGATTCGAGAGTCACCTCGTTCCATCCCTGCGCATAGTCATCTATCGGCAGAGAACCGGTGGCGAGGTCGGCACCATCGAGGCTCTCGCGGACCCATACGCTAATCTCCTCTACATTGAGTTTGCTGCATAGGGCTACCCTGATTGATTCGATTGAATTGCCGGCCACAGTCGCGGCATAAGTGGCCGGGATATAAAGGGCGGCGCTGATCTCCTTGTCTTCGCCGTCAAACTTGAGCTTTGAGGCGGATCCGGCCTCGCCGTTGCAGTATCCGATGGGATAGCCGGAAACATTGCCGGCGTTGGCACTGAAAGCCAGTGTCAACGCGAGCAGAATTGTGTTTAATGTCCTTTTGAACATAGTATTGTGGTTGAGTTATTTCACCATCATCTTACGGGAAGAACCGTCGGTATATCGCACGATGTTGACGCCTTTGACGGGGCTGTTGTGGCGAGCGCCATCAAGAGAATAGTAAGCGTCGATGTCTTTCTGAGCGTAGTCGGAAGTCATCTCACTGACACCTGATGTAAGATCGCTCACCTTAACGGTCTGTATCATTCGTTCCGTGTTCCAGTCATCGTCAGTCACCTCGTTGATCCAGATGATATAATAATCGTTGTTTTCAAGATAACAGCTATGGTCGATGACAGCGCAAACATCGCCTATCTGCCTGTTCCATACCTTGTCACCGTCATGATTGAAAGCAGCCAGATACATCTGGTTCTGATTCCATCCGAGCTCGTCGGCATAGCAGAGGAGCCATGTGTTGTCGGAAAGCGAGCCGGCGGCCATCGGACCAAAAGCGAAACCTGAAGGGTCGTCTTTGTCGACGAGCACCTTAGCGTCGTCACCCCATAAACGCTCGCCAAAGAAATCGAACTCCTGACCACCAAGCATAGCTGCCCCCGAGCTGATCTGCCATGAGCAGAATATCTCCTGGTCATCAGTGTCCACCGCAAGCACTGGATACATGTGATCGTAGGCCTCAGTGACAATGACGTCGGCAGCCTCGCCGAATACAGCCTCACCATCAGCAGTGATATACTGCACAATCGGCATGTGGCCGTACATACCGAGCGGACGAATGAAAGACACCACGACACCCCCCATACCATCGCTGGCAAGAACGTATGGCTCTATATCATACCCCTGATAGAGCTGCGACGACACAACAGCGGGTGCGCTCCACACAGGCTGCATATCACGATTGTAGCGCATAGCCTCTGTGCCGGTCTCACCCATGTAGACGCCGATGAAGTCGCCATCTATGCTGGGAGCAATCATACCGCCGAATTCCATAGGTTCGGTTGCAAAGTCTCCCTTGTCGTCGAGACGCACAAGAACAGTGGGACCGACTTCATCGGCAGAAAATATCTTGGCATAGATATCGCCGCCTACCTGATATAGGACAGGGGGGAAATGATACTCGTCGCCGAGGAATACACCGTCCTCACCCCAGAGCATCTCCTTCTGCTGGTTGATCTTGTAGAGCACCGGAGTCTGGCTCTGATAGTTGCCCTCAGGATCCTCACGGGCATCAGCCCATGATATCACAGCATCTCCTTCCGGCGTAGCCACGAGAGAATAGTCGGCAGTCCAGGATGCGTTAGGCTTTGTCTCAAGAACGAAACCCTCCTCACCCCACATCGCGTTGCCATCGGCATCGAGCAGCTGCATGTGGACGTTGTAGCCATCGCCCATGATGCCGGACCACTCTATCCAGCTGATGTAAGTCTTACCATCGCCAGTGCGCGCAGTGTGCATTGATTCTATCTGACCTGCCTTATAAACGACGGCAGGTGTCTCGGCTGTGCCCCATCCGGCCTGCATCGAGTGGGCCGGCACCAGCATCGTGGCTGCGAGAGCCAGCATGCTTTTCTTTCCGTAATGATTTTTCATACCGTTTGATTTTTGGTTGATTGTTGGTTGTTGAGTTTTTCCGGTTACAAATTTCCACATAAACCCCCAAGTCGCCAAATTTATCACACTGACAAAGACACGCCATGCCGGAAATCACCTGCAACATTACCACTACAATTTTTGTATAGCGCGATAAATCAGACGTCTGCATTGCACAGAAAACTTCAAAAAAAGCGCGGAATCGAGAATCCCCTACCGATAAACCGTCACTGGATATTGCCGCTACCGAATCTATTTGTTATCTTTGCGGCTATATTACCGACACACACCGACCGGCATTAATGAGACATATCATACCCAAAGACATAAAAAACCGAGTGCTCGCAGCCATCGCAATCCTGATGGTGATAGGGCTCGCATGCCTGCTTTTCGAGACATGGCGCCACACCAATGATGAAGACATCCAGACATACGTCAACTCGTATGTGGAGAAAGTCGGCAAAAGTGATATACGGTATAAGGAACCGGCCGGTCAAATATCGCAGGCAAAAGATGATAAGGATTTCTATCGGGCACTGTATGCCTTCGACAGGCGCATGTTTGTCAACGGCGACCAGATGAAGGCATTCGGTTTTCTGAGGCAATGCCTGGTGCTGCTCAGAAAAGACACAGATATGTCGGAAGAGGAGAAACGTTTCGAGCTTCACTGCTATCTGATGCTGGGTTCCGCCTCCGACGAGACAGGGCTGCGGTCGATGAGCCACAGCTACTATTTCGAAGGACTGAGAAAAATCGACGACTACGGCATAGAGACGCTGCGCGGCGATTTCCTCAACAATCTCGGGGTAAGCATGCTCCGCACCGGCAATCTTTACGAGGCCTCAAAATATTTCAACAACGCAATCACGGCGGCTGAAAAAGAAAAGAACGGTTATCTGCTCTCGATTATCTATACCAATCTCGCCGGAATCAAGAATATCGAGAAGAAATATGACCAGGCCATCGACTACGCGCTGAAGTCATTAGGATGCATAGACCCGCAGAAGCAGAGCGACGACTATTACTCCGTGAACAATGCCATAGGCAACCTCTATCTCGACAAGGGCGACGTGAACCTCGCCATCACATATATAAAGAACGCCTACGACCATCATCTTAAAAGCGGCAACAAATACTATCTCTTCGAGGCATGTCTCAGTCTTGCGAAAGCATATAGAAAAGATAACAACCCGGACTCCACACTCCATTACCTCGCCCTATCCGACAGGATAGCGAAAGAGTCGGGTAACGCAGCCCACAGGCAACACGTGCTCAAGATGCAGGCAGACATATATGCCGACAACGACATGCCGGCGAAGGCCCTCGAACTCAAAAACGAAATCATCGCACTCAAAGACTCCATATATAATGAGGAGAACGCCACACGCATACGCGAGGCCGACACCATCTACAACATCGAGCATGAGAGCCAGTCGGCCGAGACAGGAATGCGATCGTGGAATCCTGTGGTGGTGTTCACCTCCATGGCCTGCCTCGTGGGGGCACTGCTGCTGATGATCGTATGGATGGTAATGATGCGCAGGAAGAACGATTCGCTCAACCGCCAGAAAACGGAAGCCCTCTCCGACTACGCCACGCTCCAGCAGAAGCTGCTCGACGAAGAGAAGGAGAAAAACAGGATAATAAAGGAGGACCTTGACGAGAACCACCGCAAGCTGACCTCATTCACACTGAGCCATATCGAGAGCAACCAGAAAGTGGAATCGGTGGAAACCGGACTGAAGAAGATGCTGCTCGACATTCCGCAGAGAGACCGCACCCTCCGCGACTCGATCAAGAGCATGATCACGACACTGACCACACTCAAGGCAGATGCCCAGTGGGAGGAGTTCCATTACCACTTCGACAGCGTGCATCCGGGTTTCTATGCAACCCTCGACGCCAGACATCCGGGACTCACGCCGAAGGACCGGCGCCTCTGCGCCCTCATCTCGCTGGGTCTCTCATCAAAGGAGATCGCCGGCATCACCTTCCGGGAAGTGAGGAGCGTAGAGACCTCCCGCACACGCCTTCGCAAGAAACTCGGGCTCGACACCGACTCCTCGCTTTTCGACTATCTCGTGGGTCTCACCCACACCACGGCAGATGCCGCGACATCCGACAATACCGATGGCATAAATATAGAAAACATACCCGACAATATAGAAAACATACCCGACATCAAAGAATCATGAGAAAAGCATCGACCATAACGGCAGCCGGCGTAATGCTGGCAATCTCGGCCGCCTTGAGCCTCGGCATACACGCCGACCGCACCGTGAAGAATCCTCCCATCAGCTATGCCAGCGGAGCGACCATCGACGTAGGCTCCGTGACGCTGACCGACAGCGCAACCATCCTCGACATAAACGCCACCTTCCACCCCGGCTACTGGATAAGGATCGCAAAGGAATCATATCTTGAGGCTGATGGAAACAAATATGCCATGACCGGCACCGAAGGAATCACCCCCGATACGGAATTCTGGATGCCGGAGAGCGGCAAGGCGAGCTTCCGGCTCATATTCAATCCGCTTCCGGCCGACACCCGCACCCTCAGCTTCATAGAGGGGGACGCGCCGGGAGCTTTCCGGCTGATCGACATCAACCTCTCGGGAGAGCCGATGGCCGAATTTCCTCAGCAGCTCCCCGCAGAGCTCTGCAAGGAACCAGTAGACGGTCCTGTGCCCGCCCCGTCCCTCAGCATCGGCACCACCACCCTGAGCTATCACCTTCTCCCATACCGCGAGGAAGTGGCCTGCAACCTCATCATGTATGTCAACACCATGTATGGCTCGCAGGACGAATATCCTCTCCTTTTCGACAGCGAAGGCAATGCCACCGTCACAATAGACCAATACGGCAACGCCGAGGCGTTTGTGATAGATTCCTCCACCGGATCCATCTACAGCTCCGCCACCCTCTACCCCGGGGAAGACCTCGACATCTATATCGATGCGAGGATCAGTGGCAGCACGGCCATGCAGAACAGGGATGAACGACCATCCCGATGGCTTCACAGAGCGCTCCACAACGGCCATTACGCCAACTTCGACAGGATGAAAGAGACATATCCCAATAAATGGAAGACGCAGCTCTACAACGGGCAATTCGGCGACTACCGCATGACGGCCAGGGAATATATGGACATGGTGAAAGACCTTCACCGCTCGAATGGGGATTCGATCAGGAAGGCCGACCTGCCTCAGATGGCCAAAGAGCTGTTTCTGCTCGAGCTCGACAACGACCTCTCGTCGGCCATCGCGAGATATATGTACTTTCTCGGGCTCAACTACCGCGACGCCATAGGCGACTGGATGGCGCCTATGCCCCTCGATTCCATAAAGGCGCGCCTCACCGACGATGACTTCAGGGAAGCCGCCACATGGTTTGACCTCTCCAACCCTAAGCTGCTTATGGAAAGCAACATGCTCGCCGCCACCGACTGGAACGCCTACGGAGTGAAGGGTGACCTATCGAAATCTATGACGCTGTTTGCAGAAAAAGCCGACAAGGCACGCCATCTAACGTTGACCGCGGAGGATCTCGACACATTGCGTCAGCTCTCAAACCCGTTCTTCGCCGAGGCATGCGACTCCATCTACCGCCGCGGGCTGGCGAAGGTGAATGGATACAGCGGCCAGATTGAAAGGACGCCGACGCCCGAAGTGGCCGACGACGAGATCTTCGACGCCATAATCTCCGCGCACAAGGGGAAAGTGGTGCTCGTTGACCTCTGGAACACATGGTGCGGTCCCTGCCGCATGGCCATCAAGGAAAACGAGCCGCTGAAGAGCGGAGAGCTCTCCGACCCCGACATCGTGTGGGTTTACATAGCCGATGAATCGTCGGATCCGGTGAAGTATGTCGAGATGATACAGAACATCAAGGGCGTACATTATAAGCTCACTGAGCCTCAGATCGAGAAGATCCGCAAACGCTTCGAGGTCGACGGCATACCCTACTACATCCTCGTCGACAGGGATGGGAACGCCACCGGGCATCCCGATTTCCGCGACCACACGAGGATGGTGGAGGAAGTGAAGATAGTGATTAGTGATTAGTGATTAGTGATTAGTGATTGGCAATCTATCAGTTAGCAGATGTCATGATTCAGGATGTAGGGACATGCCCCCGGCATGTGGCAATGACATGCACGTATGCCACATTCATGCCGGAGGGGATACGTGCCAAAGGCACGTCCCTACAGGATGATGACGGGATGATGCTATGCGGAGATACGTGCCAAAGGCACGTCCCTACAGGCCGATGCAGGTATATATAGTTGCGTATGACGGGATTTTTTATTAACTTTGTAGAATGGAGTTTAAAATCACATCAGACTACAAGCCCACGGGCGACCAGCCCGAAGCGATAGCGGAGCTCGTGGAGGGCGTCAACGAGGGGATGCCCCACCAGACCCTTCTCGGAGTCACCGGCTCCGGCAAGACATTCACCATGGCCAACGTAATCCAGGAGGTGAAGCGTCCCACCCTGATCCTATCCCACAACAAGACCCTCGCGGCCCAGCTGTACTCGGAATTCAAGACTTTCTTCCCGGAGAATTCCGTGCAGTATTTCGTGAGCTATTACGACTACTACCAGCCGGAGGCCTATATACCCTCGAGCGACAAATATATAGAGAAAGACCTCATGATCAACGACCAGATCGAGAAGCTGCGCCTCTCCACGGCGGCAGCCCTCCTCTCCGGTCGCCGCGACGTGGTGGTGGTGTCGAGCGTGTCGTGTATCTACGGCATGGGCAATCCCAACGACTTCCAGCAATCGGTAGTAGAGATCAAGACCGGGCAGAAGATAGCCCGCAACGCCTTCCTCCGCAAGCTCGTCGACTCCCTCTACTCCCGCACCGAGGGGGAGCTCGGCAGCGGACAGTTCAAGGTGAAGGGCGACACCGTCGACGTCATGCTCTCCTTCGAGGCAATCAGGCTCCGCGTGATGTTCTGGGGCGACGAGATCGAGAAGATCCAGACCGTAGATCCGGAGACGGGCCTCGTGCTCACCAACCTCGAGGGCTTCAAGATATATCCCGCCAATCTCTTCACCCCGTCGAAAGAGCGCACCGCCTCGGCCATCGACCAGATAGCCGTCGACCTCGGCAGGCAGGTGGAATTTTTCCGCAACGAGGGGAAGATACTGGAAGCCGAGCGCCTCCGCGAGCGAGTGACCTACGACCTGGAGATGATCAAGGAGCTGGGACACTGCAGCGGCATCGAGAACTATTCGCGCTACTTCGACGGGCGCGAGCCGGGGATGCGCCCCTTCTGCCTTCTCGACTATTTCCCCAAGGACTTCCTCACCATCATCGACGAGAGCCACGTGACCCTACCGCAGATCAGGGGCATGAACGGAGGCGACCTCTCAAGGAAGATGAACCTCGTGGAATACGGCTTCCGATTGCCGGCCGCCATTGACAACAGGCCGCTGAAATTCGAGGAATTCGAGCGACTGACCCCGCAGTGCATCTACGTGAGCGCAACCCCCGGCGACTATGAGCTGCGCCAGACGGAGGGCGTCTTCGTGGAGCAGGTGATACGCCCCACGGGCCTTCTCGACCCGGAGATCGAGGTGCGTCCGACAATGAACCAGATCGACGACCTCATGGAGGAGATACGCCAGCGCATCGAAGCCGACGAGCGCACACTCGTCACCACCCTCACCAAACGCATGGCCGAGGAGCTCGACAGCCATCTGCGTAAGTGGGGGGTGAACAGCGCCTATATCCACAGCGACGTCGACACCCTGGAACGCATCAAGATTCTGGAAGACCTGCGCAACGGCGTCTACGACGTGCTGGTGGGCGTCAACCTTCTGCGTGAGGGGCTCGACCTGCCGCAGGTGAGTCTCGTGGCCATACTCGACGCCGACAAGGAGGGCTTCCTGCGCAACCACCGCTCGCTGACCCAGACTGCGGGACGAGCCGCACGAAACGTACACGGCAAGGTGATAATGTATGCCGACAAGATCACCGACAGCATGCAGCAGACCATCGACGAGACGGAGCGGCGCCGCGCAAAGCAGCAGCAGTATAACGAGCTCCACGGCATCACTCCGACGCCTATAGTGAAGAAATCAAGCGCCAGGGACCTCATCGAGCTCTACGGCGAAAGCAAGGAGACAAAGGAGACCAACACCCCGACAGCCAAGAGGGCGGCCGCAAGAAAGGCTCCCGCACAGACGGCAGCCCCACGCCCGTATATCGAGGAGGAGCACACCGTGGCCATGGCAGCCGACCCGGTGATCGAATATATGAGCGACGCCGAGCTGCGACGCCGCATCGACAAGGTGAGCGCCGACATGCTCGCCGCCTCGCGCCGCACCGACTTCATCGAGGCCGCACAGCTGCGCGACGAGCTCCTCTCGCTTCAGGAGCTGCTTAAAGAACGTGAAACCGTAGCCTTGCCATAATCATGAAAGAGAACACTCCCCTACCGCTGCCTCCACGCGAGATGTATCTGCCCACCTCCAAAGAGGAGATGGAGCGCCTCGGCTGGGAGCAGCCCGACATCATCCTCTTCTCGGGCGACGCCTACGTCGACCATCCGTCGTTTGGAGCCGCCGTCATCGGGCGCACCCTACAGAAAGCCGGCTACCGGGTGGCGATAGTGCCGCAGCCCAACTGGCGCGACGACCTGCGCGACTTCCGTAAACTCGGCCGTCCGCGCCTCTTCTTCGGAGTAAGTGCCGGCGCCATGGACTCGATGGTGAACCACTACACGGCGGCGCGCCGCCTGCGCCACGACGACGCCTACACGGCCGGAGGACGCCACGGCATGCGGCCCGACTACCCGACCATCGTGTATTCAAAAATCCTGAAGGAGATATATCCCGACGTGCCGGTAATAGCCGGCGGCATCGAGGCCTCGTTGAGGAGAGTGGCCCATTACGACTACTGGCAGGACAGGCTGCGCCCCTCGATTCTTATGGACTCGGGAGCGGATATGCTCATCTACGGCATGGGAGAGACACCTGTGGTCGAGATCGCCTCGCTTCTCGACAGAGGCGTCGCCATGAAGGATATCACCGATGTGGCCCAGACGGTGTTTTTCTCCACGGAAAAACCGGGAAAGGACGACATAGTGCTCCACAGCTACGAGCGCTGCCTGGCCGACAGGCGATGCCAGGCGGAGAACTTCAGGAATGTGGAGATAGAGTCGAACAGGATGCACGGGCATGTGGTGTGGCAGCAGACAGACGGAAAGATGATACGCATCAACCCCATGCGGCCACCCATGACCACCGAGGAGATCGACGCCTCGTTCAACCTCCCCTACACCCGGATGCCGCATCCCCGCTACAGGGGGAAGACGATACCGGCCTACGAGATGATACGCCACTCTGTGTGTATGCACCGCGGATGCTTCGGAGGCTGTGCCTTCTGCACCATCTCGGCCCATCAGGGAAAATTCATCTCGTCGCGCTCCAAAGAGTCGATAGTGAATGAAGCGAAAAAAGTGACGGCGATGCCCGACTTCAAGGGCTACATCTCCGACCTCGGTGGTCCGTCGGCCAATATGTATGCCATGGGAGGCAAAGACAGATCGCTCTGTGAGAAATGCACGCGGCCATCATGCCTGCATCCACAGCCCTGCCGCAACCTCGACACCGACCACAGCCGTCTTCTCGAGGTGTATCGCGCCGTCGACAACCTACCCGGCATCAAGAAATCGTTTATCGGCAGCGGCGTACGCTACGACCTGGCGATGTCTCCCACCGGCAACGCCGACACCGACCGCGTCAACCGCGAGTATCTCCGCGAGCTTATCGTCAACCACGTGAGCGGCCGGCTCAAAGTGGCACCCGAGCATACCTCAGACGATGTGCTTAAGGTGATGCGCAAGCCTCCCTTCAAGCTCTTCTACGACTTCAAGCGGATCTTCGACGAGGAGAACCGCCGGGCCGGGCTGCGCCAGCAGCTTATCCCCTACTTCATCTCGTCGCATCCCGGATGCCGTGAGGCCGACATGGCGGAGCTGGCGGCGATCACAAAGAGGCTCGACTTCCATCTGGAGCAGGTGCAGGACTTCACGCCGACGCCGATGACCGTGGCAACGGAGATCTACTACACGGGAATCCATCCCTACACCGGAGAGAAAGTGTTCACGGCCCGCAGCGACAGGGAGAAGCAGGCGCAGCGCCAGTTCTTCTTCTGGTATAAGCCTGAAAACCGGCAGCAGATCATCTCGGAGCTGCACAGGCTTCACCGCCCTGACCTCATCGACCGGCTCTATGGGGGCGGCAACAAAGGTCGCCGTTAATATTTTGTGCATGATTGCCGAATAATGCTGGATTTAATCTATGGGAACGTTTGATTTTACAATAATTTTATTAAATTTGTAAAA
>CECF01048368.1_pt1 | contig 20060 bp, 22 predicted proteins | sample 554751 | NCBI WGS metagenome assembly CECF01 (sample SAMEA3182099, study PRJEB8094) | gut metagenome | biome: human; feature: gut; material: Stool; isolation source: human stools | place: Canada | collected 2012-06-12 | reverse complement strand
CTGCTGGAGATGGTCGAGCAAGGAATTGAATTGAAAAAGTGTGAATATTGTCATCGTTACTTTATCCCGTTCTCTTCCAAAGCTCTTTATTGTGATCGGTCAGTCGGTGATACCGGAAAAAGCTGCAAAGAACTCGCAGTCAAAGAGAAGCATGAAAAGAAAATCGCTGCCGATGATGGCTTAAAGCTCATCCGGCAGCGGATCAAAACCTATGATATGCGTGTTCGCCGTACTCCGGCCATTTACACAGATGCTACATTTCAAATCTGGAAAGCACAAGCGGAGAATGCACGAAACCGCTACGTGAACGGCGAATTGACCTATGAAGAATTAGATGCGCTTACACAGCTCCCAAAGAAGAAAGGCGAAAAATAAGCGAAGAAAATACGAAATATATGCGTAGTTTTCTTGTGCTTTGCGTATACTGTGATATAATAAAGGCGAGGTGATGAGCGTGACCTTAAAAGAATTGCGTATTTCAAAAGGGCTGAATCAGGCCCAATGTGCGGAATACCTCGGTATGTCCACGCGCAACTATCAGAATTACGAAAACGATGCTGCGAAAGCAAACACGGCCAGATACCATGCGATTTATCAAAAGCTGGAAAGGTATGGTCAGCCTGTTGTTACAGCCGCTGTCCCCTCGCAACTACCTGAGTTTTATACGAATGTTGTCACGGGTGCAGGCTTGCAGGCGCTGGCAAACAGCGTGGCAAAGTACGGTAAGCGTGACTGCTTCAGCACCTTGCAGAAGTTTGTGGCTGGCTCCTACGATGGGAAGATCTGTATTTTATACGGTCTCCGTCGAACCGGAAAGACAACACTTCTGTTCCAAATGCTTTCCGATCTGCCCATAGAAAAAACGGCCTACATCAAGGTGCAGACCACCGATGATATGTCACGGCTGACAAAGGACTTGAAAGTTCTGTTTGAACTGGGCTATCGGTATGTGTTTATTGATGAAATTACGCTCCTGAATGACTTCATCGACACCGCTGCCGTGCTTTCCGATGTGTTCAGCATGATGGGCATGAAAATCGTTGTTTCCGGTACGGACTCTCTTGGCTTCGCTATGGCAAACCGCGATGAACTGTACGACAGAAGCGTGACGATCCACACCTCTTTTATTCCCTTTCGGGAGTATGCGCGGCTCCTGAACATCCGTTCTGTCGATTCCTATATCGAATACGGCGGAACGCTGAAAATGGAAAATATGAGCTTTGACGATCCGGACGCCGCCTTTGACGAGGTCGCGTTTCGGGACGATGAAAGTACCCGGAAGTATATTGATACCGCCATCAGCCGCAACATTCAGCATACACTGAAAAATGACCATTACGGCGAATACTTCAATCAACTGCGTGAACTTTACGAAAAAGGTGAACTGACCAACGTCATCAACCGCATTGTGCAGCACATGAACCACCGGTTTGTGCTGCGTGTAGTAGAGGACGAATTTAAGTCCCATGACTTTGGCTCCGCAAAGGAGCTGCTTCTGCATGATCTCCCTGCGGAACGGGCGACCGTTCTCTATGATGTCAATGAAAAGCAAATATTGGAGCGATTAAAGGCCATCATTGAGGTCAAGGAAAAGAGTGAAACAACCGTCCCGATCACGCAGGAGCATATCGACAAAGTGAAGAAGTATCTGCTTATGCTGGATCTGATCGTCAACTGTCCGGAACGGTATGAAAGCGGTAAGCAGACGGAGCATATCGTCTTTTCCCAGCCCGGTATGCGCTATGCCATCGCAAAGGCTCTGGTCTACTCCTTGATGCAGGATGCCTATTTTGCATCGATTTCCGAAGCAGATAAGGCATATATCACAGGAAAGATTCTGGACGATGTAAAGGGCCGGATGCTGGAGGACATTGTTTTGCTGGAAGTCTGCAAAGCGGCCCCCAGTACGATGGAAGCGTTCAAATTCAAGTTCGATACCGGCGGCGAGTTTGACATGGTGATTTACGATAAAGCAGGTCAAAATTGCCGCATCTATGAAATCAAGCACAGCACCGAGGTCAACGAAAAGCAGACAATTCATCTGCGTGATGCAGAGAAATGCCAAATCGTTGAAAAACGCTTTGGCCCGATCAGCGGTAAATTCGTTCTTTATCGCGGAAAAGATACGTTTGCCGAGGGTGTTCAGTATTTGAATGTAGAAAATTTCCTGTGTGGTCTGAAGTGACTTTTTGAGGAGGATTTATCATGAACTATATTTTAAAGCAGTTCGATGAACCGCTCGTTAAATTCTCCGCAACGACGGATACCAGTGAGCCGGAGATCCAAATTCTTTGGACAAATGAAGAAAAAGCGGCATTGCTGCCGCTTGATCTGACGCTGACGCCGGAGGGAGTAAGCCGCTGGCTGCGCCGCCGCACGATCCCGAAGAATCGCGCCTATGTCCATAGCCTTTTGGCAAAATGCGGCTTAAACCTCAACCGCCCGCTCGGTATTATCAGCGTTTGTAAAGGACTATCCCTTAACGATTGCTATTGGGTCGTCGAGGACGGTGACACCGCTTCTTTCGGCAAGGTAAATCTCTACGACAACCCATTCAGCAATGTTCTGGCAGAGCTTGCCTTTACCGGCTATGGCAGCAGCGTCCGCACTTCCCTGCTCTCCAGCCCGGAGTTTACCACCAACGGAATGCTCCGCAAATGCTGGCGGCGCATGGGCGGTAAGGTGTATCTCTATAAGGGCGGCACAGAGGGCGCGGCCAACACAGGCAACGAACCATACTCTGAGTTTTACGCCGCACAGATTGCCTCAGCCATGGGCGTTCACGCGATCCCCTACGGCTTATCCCGTTGGAAAGGCGTTCTCTGCTCCACCTGCGAGCTTTTTACCGACAAGGCGTACGCCTACCTCCCTATTGGCCATCTCATTTCTAAGAGTGGCATGGAGGCTGTGAAAGCATACTACGAAAAGCTGGGGACTGAGTTTGTCAATGCATTGAACGAAATGCTGGCGTTTGATGCGGTGATTTGCAATGTGGACCGGCATTTCGGGAACTTTGGCGTAATGGTCGATAACCGGACGAATACCATCGTCTCCTCCGCTCCCTTGTTCGACCACGGCAATTCCCTCTTTAACTTTGCGGGCGCGGACGCATGGGCGGGCGAGGCCGCATTGGAGGAATATATCGAAACGTTGTACCCCAGCGTGTACGATGATTTTCTCGGCACAGCCAAGGACGCGCTGACGCCGGAGCTGCGCGAGAAGCTGCGGCATCTGCTGAACTTCAAGTTCAAAAAGCACTCGCGCTATAACCTGCCCGAAAAAAGATTGAGGATGATGGAGCGGCAGGTGCAGCGAAGAGCGCAAAAGTTATTGGAACTGTAAAAATAAGCACGGTTACTGGAAATAGCAGTAACCGTGCTTGTTCTTACGCGACAGCATTTGAATTGATTTTTTCTATGGTATTTCGAATTCCCATCCAAACTGTAAGATCTGTGAACACCTCCACGATGCTGCCGTGGTCGGTAAACGGCGCTTCCTGCAAAACGGACAGGTCTTTCATCATGCCGTTGTGGACGATGTACTCCACGATCTGGTTCACAAAATAGATCTGTCGGCTATCGAGGCTGGCATCGTTCAGGTACTGCGCAAAAGCCTCCTTTGCCGCATTCATATCAAGCCCGACAATTTCCCGCACGAACTCGCCCAGCGGCTTCTGGCCATACTCAGCCTCATAATCCTGCTTCGTCCCGACCTCGCTCCAGAGTGCTTTCTCCAGCGCCTGCACATCCTCCGCAGTCAAAGGAACATTACTTTTTAGCTTGGCAATAACGGCGTCATCCATGTGCTGACGCACGTAGAACTCCGCCTTGGCCTTGTAGTTCTTCAGATCGTCGTTCTCCAGCTCAGATTCTTTCCAGTCCACAGACAGAATTTCGTCATCAAAATTCGTATCATAGTGCACTTTACTGACCGGAATATACTTGATGAGGTCACGCAGATTCTCCCGGATGTGCTCAAATTCATTGATTCCGGCAGTCTCCACATAGTCTGTATGCAAAATCTTGTCGATCAGCTCAGCCTGTACCATAATTTCCGGGATGTTCGCCACAGATGCAACAGCGGAAACTTTCTTAAACAGGTCGCTGCGGGCTTTAGCGTATTTCTTTCCGGCGAGATAGGCAAGCTCGATGCCATACATCAGCGCGTCGAACCGCAGCGCCTTGGCATCGTCCTCTTCCGGTGTAATGAGCGGTGCAAGCTCCTGCCCCATGAGCAGCGTGTCCTCATAGGTCAAGGCATTGTAACTGTCCGGTTCGGCATACCGCTCCACATATTTCAGGTGCTGTCGAACCGCAAAATTATCCTTGTTCAGCTCCTGCACCTTGCGCACCATGTCCTCCACCAGCGTCTTGCGGAAGGCAATCAAGTCCGTCGTCTGATACGCCAAGTCCTGTAATTTGAAGGCAATTTGGGCCTTCAGATGGAAGATCGCACCTTGCAGGGCGATCATATTGGCGGTGGGCCGTCCCTTGTTCATGCGAAAGAACTCAAAGTTGCCGCAGAAGTCGAAGATGTAGAACTTGTCCTTGTCCTTACCGTCCAGCAACCCCGGACACAGACGGGTGCCTCGCCCGATCATCTGCCAGAACTTTGCCTTGCTCATGACCTTCTTGAAAAACACCAGATTCAGCACTTCCGGCACGTCAATGCCGGTGTCCAGCATGTCCACGGAAATGGCGATTTGAGGCAGTTTCTTCGGGTCGGAAAACTCGTCAATGGCGCTTTGGGCATAGGTCATATAGTTATCAATGACCTTGGCAAAGCCGGGAAGGTGCGGGTATTCTTTATTGAAAACCGCGAGGATTTTCTCCGCATGGGTGTGATTTTTTGCGAAGATGATGGTCTTGCCCAGTTTATTGCCATAGTCGATGGTCAGACCGTAGGTTATCAGTGTATTCAGTACCTGTCGGATGGTATCTTCATTGAAGATCCATTCGTTCAGCGCCGAGGACGCAATGCGCTCCGGTAATTCTCCGTTTTCATCTTCGAAGGTGTCCTCATAGGCCTGCTTGTCCTCGTCGGAAAGCTCATCGTAGACGATGCCCTGCTCAAGAAATTTCATCTTCGTCTCTACCGACAGAAAATCCACCAGATATCCGTCCTTCACCGCCTGTGCCAGCTCATAGCCATAGGTGGGAACGCCGTTTTCCAGCTCAAATATCTCATAGGTATTCTTATCAATTTCGTCTTTCGGGGTGGCCGTCAGTCCTACCAGCGGCGCATCAAAATAATTGAAAATATCATGGTATTTGTTATACACCGAACGGTGCGCCTCGTCGCAGATCACAAGGTCAAAGTGCCCGCAGGTGAAGAGTTTGCCCTCCTCGTCCTGTACACTGTCGATGACGTTGTACATGGTCTGATAGGTGGAAAATACGCAGTGCGCTGTGTAGTTATCCTTCTCCTCGCAGAGATTGGTAACGGAGAGATCGGGCAGCAGATTCACAAAGCTGCGCTTGGCCTGCGTGACCAGACTGTTGCGGTCAGCAAGGAAGAGAATATTTTTCACCCAACCATGCTGGAGCAGCACATCGCATAGGGCAATAACTGTTCTCGTTTTTCCGGAGCCGGTGGCCATGACCAGCAGCGCCTTGCGCCGGTTGCGTGCAAAGGCATCGCAGGCAGCTTTGATGGCGCCCTCCTGATAATAACGTCCGGCGATCTTCCGATCCACCATGACATTTTTCAGGCTTGTCCGCATGGTCTGGAGATTGAACAGTTTTTCCAGATCCCGCTTGGAGTAGATAGCGGCACACTTGCGTTCGGGATAGATATTGTCCGTAATGCGGGTCTCAAAGCCATTGGTCAGGAAAATGACCGGGCGGCGGTGATACTTCTTTTCCAGCAGGTCTGCATAGAGCTTTGCCTGCTGGCGTCCCTTGGCCACATCCACGCATGTGCGCTTAGCCTCCACCACTGCCAGCGGGCGGCCATCATCGCCGTAGAGCACATAGTCTGCATAACCCACCTCGGACTTGTTTGGCATACCGGGCAGTTCTACCTCATTCAGCCAGTTCTTCCCCTCTATCCATCCGGCGTCGGTGAGCATGGTGTCGATGTAAAGTTTCCGGGTCTTGTATTCGGACAAATCCAGCGGCTTCGGCACATAGGTCTGCTGCTGCTCGGCTCGGCGGGCAGTGAGTTCTTCCTTCAAAGCGGCATTCTCCGCCATAAGGGCTGCAAAATCCACATCGGGTATCGTCTGCGAAGGAACTGTGGGCGCTTCGGCGGGCTGCATCAGCAAGGAACGGTCAAAATGCCCCTCTGTGTAGTTCTCACCATAGCAATAGGCCACGAAGTCCAGAAAGACATACAGGTTTTCCAGACACAGCGCCGCCTGCTCCTCGGTGATTTTCTTGCCGGTGTGGGCGGCATTGTTTCCCATGCGACGGATCAGATCCATCCGCCGCCAGATGTCCGCGCCCACGATGTCCCGGAAGTCTTCGGTATTCATGAGGCTCACCAGAGAGTCCTGATAAGGCATGACCAGCGCCTTGTCCACGGAATACATCCACTTCACGGCAAACTCCATCGCCCTGCGGCAGTTCAACACACAGGCGGAGGGGTCAATATGTAGAATCCGCTCAGCGGAAACCGCAACGGAGGCAAAGGACTCGAATTGCGGATCGACAGCGAAAATGTCAAAGTTGGTCATGGTGTATCACCTCACTTTTAGGTGGTAATAGTTTCAAAGTCAGGCAACTTTTTTGTTGCACCAAAGATCAGTCTTGTTTTGCTATAGTCGCTCTCTATGTAATTGCTGGTATAATCTGCAAAATCAATATTTGCTGCCCTTGCCAAATAAAGAATTGAAATATAGAGTGCCGATAAGGCATATACAGCATTATTGTATGATGCACCCGAAAAGTATTCTCCACGGTTGTGCTTTACTTCTTGGTATGCGTTCCACCACGAAAGTTTTCCAATGTCCCAACCTTCGAAAGGGGCGATAGTTCTTCCCCACCTTTTAACAGACACAACTGCATCCACAATACGGGGATATCTGCCCAAAATTGTTTCCTTATACTTCCCGATAGTTCCTTCCGGCTGTTTTCCTGTGATTTCAAGGCAGAGCAATTTGAAAACAGACTCTAATTCTGTACACGCAAGAATCAGGATTTTGGCAAACTCAAAGGAATGTACATTCTCCTGCCCAGAAGGTTCAATAAAGCGAGAGGTATTAGCAATGTCACCCTCTAATGTGAGATAGTAATTCCAAATTTCGTTGATTGTCTGTGTTGTCATCACTCGTCCCCCCTTCGCATCAATCAGCCCGCCACTGAAATTCTTTTGCCATGACCTCTAAACACGCAAAGAACGCTTCTTGCTGATGCTGCTCGTCCATCTTTTTAACGGCCTTACAGAGATCGCTCATCGAGTGAGCCGCTTTGATTACTTCCGAATCTTGCTGAGCATGATACTGTCGGATCAAATCTCGCCGCTGATTGTAGTAATTGGGATTGACATACTGAGAATTGAACATTGCATTTGTGAAATACATAATACTCACTCCTTTCATGCAGCTCCACTTTTTATTCCTGTTACGTATAGTATAGCACATATCCTTTTGACAAAATGGTCAAAAAACAGTCAGAAAATATCACTTAATTTACAAAAGCTTTATCCGAAATATTTCTGCATCAGGCTGTCAAACAGCAGCTGCGCTTCATCCAAAGCCTTCTGCACGGCAACTTTTGATTTGTCGGTCTGTTTGATAAAGTCAACGAATGCATTTTGGTCATCTAATGGTGGTACCATTAGACGCAGAGAGTTGATAGAATTGAAATTCAGCCCTGCTTTTACCGCGCTTTGGTTCTTTGACTCAAATTGTTCTTTTCCTGCGGGACTTTCCATGAAATAGGCCACATATAATGGGTTTAGAACATCTTGCTTGAGTCGAATACAAGTAAGATGTTGATTGATATATGCCCCATGTTCCGCAATTTCCTTTGTAACGACGCCAGTACGTCCTAAGTCTGCCGTAATACTAATTAGCAAGTCGCCTTCTTGGACCCTCGTGCGCTTCGCCTCCGCATTATCGGGAGCATTGATTGGTTGCATATTATCCGTTTCGATATGACAGTCTTTGACATTTTTTATAGTGATGAACCATTCTGTTCCATCATCTGCGCAATACTGTGCCCATCCACGAGAACCGGAAGTAAGGAATACAATAAAATCCGACAACTGACATACTGGATAGTTGTTCGGATTGATTTTCGGGTCCCCAAACATCTCGACAAATCGGGATTTGACAAGTTCGTCCAGCTTTTGAAGCTGCCGCTGGCGGGCTGCAATTACTGTGCTTATTTTTCGCAAGGAAGAAGTCCTCTTATTCTGTTCCTCTATTGAGCAGATTGCAATCTTTACTTTTTCCAAGCCTTGTCTTGTAATTTGTGGCTGTGCTGAGCCGCTAATCACATTGCTAAAATCATAATGCAGCAAGCAATAATATAAATATTCCAGCAAAATATCTGGACGCACATTATCCAAGCACATTGCATTGCCTGTTATATAGGATTTTGGTTCGGTAATATTAACGGTTCCACAGGTCGCACCGCGGCAAGTTATTGTAACTACAGGATTTTCGTGGTTGTATTTATCGTAGTATCCGATTATGCCGTTGGCTCCATAAACAGGGTAGCCTTCGTCCAATAATTCATTTGCCGGAATAGTTTTCCACTGCTTCGGAGTGCATATTTCAGTGAGCTTTACTTTCATCCATTCATCCCCACAAATTCGAATTTAGTCACCAGAATATTGCTTGCCAGTCACAGAGTACCGGCAGCTGTCAGGATTCTCCGGGCTGAGCGGAATAATTTTGCTCAATGTGACATATCCATCTCTATAAAGCGCATTTACAGTTTTCAAGACTTCCAATTCCGGTTTATCTATTGCAAATGCAATATCGTGAATATTTGTATCCGGGTGGGTGCAAATAAAGTCATATACGCGCTTCTTCATTTCAGCATCTCCTCCAGTTCATCCATCGCAGTACCGATTTCCTTCTCCAGTCGCCGCAGCTCCGCCAAAATCTCGCTGGTCGGCGGATACTCCACGGGCTTATACTCGGTTTTCTTGTATTTATTGATGGACAGGTCATAGCCATTTTCTACGATCTCCGCCTTGGGCACGAAGAAGGATTTTTCCGTGCGCTGGCGGTCTTTTTCGGCATCCAGATTGCGGAAGCGGGCGATGATGTCGGGAATGTCGTTGTCGGCCACCGGGCTGCGCTTATCGTCCAACGAGAAGCCGTCGGCGGTCATATCATAGAACCACACATTGTCCGTGCCGCCGTGGCCGGTCTTGGTGAAGATCAGCACCGCGGTAGACACCCCTGCATAGGGCTTGAATACGCCGCTGGGCATGGAGATCACGGCCTCCAGCCGGTTGCCGTCCACCAGCTCTTTGCGGATGGCTTTGTGTGCGGTGGAAGAGCCGAATAGTACACCGTCCGGGACGATGCAGGCGCAGCGTCCGCCGATGCGGAGCATCCGCAGGAACAGAGCCAAAAACAGCAGTTCCGTTTTCTTGGTCTTGCAGACTTTCAGCAGATCTGCCGAAACGGTGTCGGCATCCAGACTGCCCTTGAACGGTGGATTGGCAAGAATCAGAGAATATTTTTCCTTGTCCGGGTTCTGATCGGACAAGCTGTCCCGGTATTCGATAAAGGGATTGTCAATGCCGTGGGTCATCATGTTCATCGCGCCGATGCGGAGCATGGTTCTGTCCATGTCGTAGCCGAAAAACATGTGGTTCATATAGTGATCCTTCTTCTGGCGATTGAAGAAAATTTCTTCTTTACGATGCTCCTTCAGGTATTCACCCGCAGAAACAAGGAAGCCGGAAGTGCCGCAGGCCGGGTCGCAGATCACATCGTCCGCTTTTGGGTCCATCAGCTCCACCATCATGCGGATAATATGGCGCGGGGTACGGAACTGACCGTTGAGGCCGGACTGGCTGATTTTGCTCAGCAGATATTCATAGGTATCGCCCCGCACATCCACCGCCTGAGATTCGTTCATCAGGCGATAAATCTCGTCCAGCGCATCCACCACTTTGGATAGCAGAAGCGGCGTGGGCAGCTTGAAAATGGCATCGTCCATGTACTTGGAATAGGCGCTGTTTTTATCACCGTGGAGGTTCTTGATAAAGGGAAACACCCACTCCTGCATGACGGAGTACATTTTCCCCGCCGGGAAGTCATGAAATACACTCCATTTGAGCTGCTGACCGTCGATGGTGCGCTCACCCACCTGCACCTCATCGGTGAAGATGCTGGCATAAGGCAGCCCCAGCATGGCAGCCTCTTTCGCCCGGAGATTGTCCGAATCATCCAAGTCGTGAATGAACATCAGATACGTGATCTGTTCGATCACATCCAGCGGATTTACCAGGCCGCCCGCCGCAAAAATGTCCCAGAGACTGTCAATTTTGTTTTTCAGTTCACCTGTAATCATGAATCCAATCCTCTCAAAGTTTTACAATTCCTTCTAATCCGAGGTTCCTATCTGCACCTCATTCCTTGCTCAGATCTTCCGCCTTGAAGGTCGTATACCCCTCATAGTAGTAGCTGTGGTCGATGCCTTTCATGTAGACCTCGCGGCTATTGATCTCGTCGGTCAAAGCCGCTTTCAGCAGAACCTTGATCTCCACGTCCTTGATGGGGCTGCGCTCCATGGCCAGTAGGTAGTCCTCTTTATCGACCTTGCTCCAATCCACGACCCTGCCGATTTCGGTTTTCAGGATATGGTCGAGCCAGATGCGAGTACTACGCCCATTGCCCTCCCGAAAGGGGTGGGCAATATTCATTTCTACATATTTTTCGATAATCTCGTCAAAGGTGGACTGCGGCATCTTGTCGATGTTTCCAAGCGCCGCCTCCAGATACATCAAAGGGGCAAAACGGAAATTGCCCTTTGCAAGATTCACCGTGCGCAGTTCACCGGCAAAGTCATAAATACCCTCGAAAAGCGCCTTGTGAATGGCTTGCAGCGACGCAAATCTACCGGGTGCCAGCTTGTCCAGAGCGCCGCTTTCAAACAGTTCTACGGCCTTCCTTTTGCTGATCCGCTCCTCCTCGCGGGCAAGCTCGGTGGAATTGGTGATGCCAAGTTTATTCTCAAGTGCCATCGTGGGCCTCCCTGCATTTTATGAAATAGACTTTTAGTGTGTATCCCAAAATCGGTGCACAGCGCATCCTGCCTATACTCTTATAAAATAATTATACCACAAAATGCCATCTCCACAAGCAATATTTCGATGCTTGCGTCCCAGAAGCGGGAATTGATCGATATAACAAAAAACGGGCGCGCAGCCTCCTTTCTCAAGGCTGCGCGCTCTGCTTTTTGTCGTTGGCCTTGTTCAGACGGCATATATCTTGGAATAAGCTATCTCAAAGCCGCTTTGCGATCTGCCAGATCACCCGCTGTGCTGTCGTGACTGCGGCAATGTCTTCCTTCGTGGCAAAGCCGCGGGTGTTGACAACATGAGCGATTTGATTGATGTTATTTCCAATGCCGGCGAGTTGACGCCGGATTTCGGCGTATTCAGCGAGTGGTCGGGATCGGAGGTTCATGCCAGAGATCAGCGCACGGAGGAATACTTCCATTGGGAAGCCAGAGAGCATAGCCTGCTGTTTCAAATGTTCATGCTCCTGCTCATTCAAACGGAGCGATATTTTGATTGGTCGTTTTCTCATGATCGTTTTTCCTTTCAATTCATAAGGGGTTATAGGGGAATTGCTTCCCCTAACAAGCGCATTTGGACGGCCAAATGCTATGCTTGCGAATTCAGCTTCCGTATAGCGGTTTCATTTTCGTGACAACGCTGTTGTAAAATTAACTTCTTGATTTATTGGTGTCCAATTGGTATAATAATTGCAAGAAACTTTTGAGGTGAATGACCGTGCTACACGAGGAACGAACTGCAAATATTCTTATCAACAAGGCGGGTGGAAACGCCGGGCCGGATGCCAATGGCTACCGCGTGGCTCTGCCATCTGCCTGGATGAAGGCCCTGGGCATCTCTGAGGGCAGCCGCACCGTAACGCTGCAATTCGATGGGGAAAGCATCACCATCCGCCGCCCTGCCGTGTCTGATTACGATGACTTTCTGGCCAATGCCCGAAGCAGCGCTCACGCCCTCCTGATCCTGTACTACTACGATGGGAACAAGCTCTGTACGAAGATCTGCGCTGACCAAACCACTCATCAACTTGCCATCGAAAACGAGGTCAGTTCTCCCCTTTCCACTGCTTTCGGCGTGAACCGCAAGCCCACATGGGACGATCTGCAAACCTTCTTGAAAGACCGCTGTGTGCCGCAGGAGCGGGACGGTTTGAAATATTACCTGTCTGACTTGGGACTGGACTGCTATGACCCGCTGGCGATCATCCGCAAGACCGAAGGGCGCATGGCAGAGGATTCGTGCTGGATCAAAATTGTGGAGGGCTGAATATGTCGATCAGACTGACAACGGGAAGCCGCATCGCGGAAACCTCGTCTAAGGGCAATCAGGAAAAATGGCTGGCAGATGGCCGCTGGTACAAGCTGGATCTGTTCGGCTATGAAGGGCTGGCAGAAACCGTAACCTCTGCGCTGCTGGCACAAACCAATACCGGCGCGTTGGGCTTTCGCTATGTGACCTACCGCATGGAGCGGCTGGAAGTCCACGGTCATACCCGCAACGGCTGTTCCAGTGCCAACTTTCTGCGCCAGGGCGAGGCCATTCTGACCCTTGCGGAGCTGCTGCGAAAAGGCGTTGGCCCGGACTGGCAGACCGCGGTAAACCGCCTGCCCAATCTTCAGAGCCGCCTTGCGTGGTTGGTGGAGCAGGTTGAGCGGCTGACGGGACTTGACCGCTTCGGCACCTATCTGACGCTGCTGTTCGAGGTGGATATGCTGTTCGGCAACGAGGACCGGCATCTGAACAACATCGCTGTGCTGCGCTGCGGTGATGGCTTTGACTACTGCCCCATCTTCGACTTTGGTGCGGGCCTGCTGTCCAACACACGGGACTATCCCATGGAGATCGAGCCGGACGCATTGGTGCGGCAGCTCAAGGCTCAGCCCATGAAAACGGGCTTTGTCCGACAGGTCCATGCGGCCCAAAATCTCTATGGGTCGCAGCTTCGCTGCGACTTTGCCGAAAAAGAGATCATGGCCTCCCTTTCGAAGCCGCTGGAGTTTTACGCCAAGCGGGATGCTCCCTATATCCGTGACCGTGTGACGGCCTGCATCAAATTCCAGCGGAAAAAGCTATTCTGATTTTCTGCCGTCCTCCCGCAGCCACGCGCCCCGCAACACCATGCGGAGATACGCCGCCCGCCCGATGCCGTGATTCTGCGCAGTGCGGGTGAGTCGCTCATATTCTGCCTGCGTCAAGCGTAGATTTACCTGCTTTTCCCGTAAGTTCTCTTTGTTCTTCATCTGATGATCCTCCCTATTATTCTTTTTTCGGCTTGGTATATATTTATCTCAGTATCGTTCTACTCAGTCTTATTAGACGCTGGAAATCAGCGCACCTGAACGCTGATTTTCAGCGTTCTTGAAATTCGAAAATCGAAAGTCAAGAAATTCGGTTTTCGAATTTCAGGGGGTACAGTGCAGACGGCTTCCCCAACCCCTGCCGTTTCCGGCGCAGCAGGCCAGCTTGCTCCAGTTCGGATAGCAGCTTCTCCGCCTTGCTGTGGGCGCAGCCCAAGTCCTCCATAATACGGTTGATGCCATAGTAAACAAAGGCGCGCCCTTGCTTATCGACCCACCCGCTTTTGCGGGAAAGTCCCATTTTGTCCAACAATAATCCGTAAAGTAATTTTGCTTCACAATTTATGTTTTTGAATTGTTCCTCCGTAAACAGCACCTTTGGAACACGGTAAAATGTAAATAGCTCTGATTCATGCTCGTAGAAATAATCCATATTGTTCCTCCTTGCCCGTTGGGGCATAAAAATAGCGGAGGCAGGCATTTGACCTGTCTCCGCTGTTGTTCTTTTGCTGTTTTTACCGCTCGCGCAGGATCTCAAGCGCGGCGCTTTTGATGTTGCTCATCGCACCTACCCACGCCATTTGATCCCGCGCCTTCAAGTCCTCGTTGATGCCCTGTGCTTCCGCCATCTGGCGTATGATGATTTTCAGCAGCTTGTCCTCTGTGGTGTCCGACTCCGGCGGCAAAAGGCAGGGATAATACTGCTCGCCCCGCAGCTCGTAGTAAAGACCGTTCTCAAAAATGACCGGCGGCAATGGCGGTAAATTCTGCTCCATGATCCACGCTCCTTTCTGCCGTCATTGTACGGAAAAGTGCCGTATAGCGCCAGTATGCGAAAATCATCGCTCTCCCCTGTCCTTCGCGCGGTAACGGGCCTCCAGCAGCTTGATGATCTCCCGCTCCATCTGTTGCGCAGAATAATTGCGCGGGAAATACTTCCGCAGTGACTCCGTTTTGATGCGGATTTGCTCCTTCTGATTGGGCTTTTCCTCGGTGAGAATGGCGTACAGCACCTCCGGCGTCAGCTTTGCCTCGCGGGAGAGCTGCTTCATGCGGAGTGCCTGTGACAGCGACGGTGTGGCGTCCTCCCGCCCAATCAAGTCCCACAGCTCCGCCTGCTCGTCGCGGGTAAGATAGGACAGCTCCACGGCGGGAGAAAAGGCGATGCGTCCATCGTCTACCATCTGAAGCAGCGGTGGGACAAGGTTGGTCAGGCGAATGTAACGTTTTACCTGGGTCTGACTGTCATTACAATCTTTACCAATCTCACGAGTTGCTAACTTTGGACCAACTCGGTCTGAAGTTAAATCATTCCGCAGTCCTTGACGCTTCATGGCCTCCAACTTCATCTTGTAAGCAAACGCCTTTTCGCTGGGCAGCAGGTTTTCCCGCTGAAGGTTGCTGTCCACCATCAGGATCACCGCTTCGTCGTCGCTCATCTCCCGCACCAGCACCGGCACGGTGGGCAAATCCAATTTTTGCGCCGCGAATCGCCGCCGATGCCCGCTGACCAGCTCGTAGCACTCCCCTTTTGGCCGGGCCAACAAGGGCGACAGAACGCCGTGGACACGGATGCTCTCGGTAAGCTCGTCCATGGCAGCGTCCTCCCGCACCCGATAGGGGTGCTTTGCAAAGGGCGACAGCTTGTCCGGCGGGAGCTGTGAAATAAACTCCTTTACCATGCCGTACCTCCCTCCGAAAGCGCGGCGGACACATCCACATGGTAGTGAAGGTCGGAGCCGCGATAATGGTAGTCCGCGTCAAAGGAATGGAGCCAGCCGGCGTTTCGCACATTCGCGTTTTCCCTCTCTTTTTCGGCCTGTAACCATTGCGGCGCAAGGCTTTTTCGTGCTTGTGGCCCTTGGGCTTCCACGGTCGGCACAGAGGAGCTGGGACATCTCGAGATGGTCGGCACGATCGTTCACCAGCTTACGCGCAATTTGACCGAGGAGCAGATCAAGGAGGCTGGGTTCGAGCCGTACTTTGTCGACCACACGACGGGCGTTTTCCCGCAGTTCGCCTCGGGTTACCCGTGGTCGGCGAGCACCATGCAGGTCACGGGCGACACCATCGCGGACCTCACAGAGGACCTGGCTGCGGAACAGAAGGCGCGCGTGACGTATGACAACATTCTGCGCCTTTCCGACGATCCGGACGTGAGTGATGTCATCAAATTCCTGCGTGCGCGCGAGATCGTGCACTTCCAGCGCTTCGGTGAAGGCCTGCGCCTCGCCAAGGACCGCCTGGACGAGAAAAACGTCTACTACGTAAACCCAAGCTTTGATCAGTAAAATAGAAAAATGAAAGGAAGTCTCTGCCAACCGGCAGAGACTTCCTTTTTATGGAGAGATACGGCAATGAGAATCCGGGAGCGTTTCAATCCACACGCCCCCTTCGAGGCGTGACGTCGCAGCCTATTACAAAGGTCGAGCTGCTGGGCGAATTTCAACCCACGCGCCCCTTGCGGGGCGCGACTCTGGCCATCCGGGCTGGACGCTGATGTGACGGAATTTCAACCCACGCGCCCCTTGCGGGGCGCGACCGTGTGGGGGCTGCTGTGGTGGCTCTCTACCCGATTTCAACCCACGCGCCCCTTGCGGGGCGCGACGACAAACTCAAGGCTCTGTCCCTCCACGCGGATATTTCAACCCACGCGCCCCTTGCGGGGCGCGACAGCCGGATCAGGTGGTGGAGCTGCCCAACGCAGAATTTCAACCCACGCGCCCCTTGCGGGGCGCGACGTAAGATAATACGGGGGTTGCAAGGGGGAGAAGAAATTTCAACCCACGCGCCCCTTGCGGGGCGCGACGAAGAGCTGGTTTCCTTCTGGTCGGACATGCTGGGCAGTATTTCAACCCACGCGCCCCTTGCGGGGCGTGACAGCAAAGCTCAAGATAGCAGGGGTAGAGTACGGAATTTCAACCCACGCGCCCCTTGCGGGGCGCGACCATGCTGGCCCGCTAAATCGACACTACCACAAAGATTTCAACCCACGCGCCCCTTGCGGGGCGCGACGCAGAGCACTGAGGAGTCAGACGTCTATCAGGAATTTCAACCCACGCGCCCCTTGCGGGGCGCGACCGCAAGTGCTGCTGGACGTGATGCAACGGACGATATTTCAACCCACGCGCCCCTTGCGGGGCGCGACGACGAAAATCTACATCAAGCGCCGCGAGGCAGGAATTTCAACCCACGCGCCCCTTGCGGGGCGCGACCCCGTGGCGCAACCTGTGGGCGTGGTTGGAAAGATTTCAACCCACGCGCCCCTTGCGGGGCGCGACTTTATGTGGCCTTCAAATACACCATCATCGAAAAAATTTCAACCCACGCGCCCCTTGCGGGGCGCGACGGTTGGCCGCGAAGCGCCGGTCGAACCATATATTTTATTTCAACCCACGCGCCCCTTGCGGGGCGCGACATTTGCAAAGCCTTTAGAGAACAAAATTATGCTGGTATTTCAACCCACGCGCCCCTTGCGGGGCGCGACAGTAAAAGTGTACAAATCACTATGCACATTTTTGCGATAACAGACAAATTTCAGATGCTTTTGCACAGAATGCCGCCTGTCAGGGCATTCTGCTCCTTTTTGATGCAGGAAAACCATGCGGATTTTGGGTGCGAACCGCCCAAGTGATCTCTGCGCACTTGTGCTTCGCACTATAAGATCATCGGTTCCTCGGGCAGATACGTCTGCTTGCAGCCGAAGTGTTCGATTTTATTCTCGTACTTCTTGCCCAAGTAGTAAAATCGAAGGCTGTCCTTTTCTGGGTCAATGATCTTGCAGAGTTCATTTTGCAGCTTCCGGCACTGCGCCGTGTCCAGCAGGCATTCGAACACCGAATTCTGCACGCGCTGACCGTAATTGACACATTCCTTTGCGATTCTGCGCAGCCGCCCGCGTCCGGCGGCGTCGCTCGTGTTCACATCGTAGGTGATCAGAACCAGCATAGGCGCCTCACTTCCATAAAAACGGCGGATAGTCGTCCAAGTCGCCGCGCAGGTACCGCGCGAGCAGCAGGCTTTGTACATACGGTACCAGACCCCACGGTATCTTTTCCTCGAGAAACGGATGCGTGATGGTCTCCTTTTTTCGCTCCTGCCACTTCTGCAGGAACGTCCTGCGCCCTGTGTCCGTCAGCAGCACCGCGCCGCTCTCGCGGAAGTCAAAATCGATCGCTTTGAGCACACGGTTGTTGATGAGCGTGAGCACAAAGCGGTCGGCAAAGCACGGGCGCAGCTCCTCCATCAAATCGAGCGCCAGCGACTCCCGCCCTGGCCGGTCGCGGTGGAGATATCCGACGTAGGCGTCCAGCCCTACGCTTTCAAGCGCCGAGGCGCAGTCGTGCGCGAGCAGACTGTAAGCAAACGACAGCAGCGCGTTGAACGCATCGAGCGGCGGACGGCGGCTGCGCTCGCGGAAGAAAAACGTCTCTTTTCCCTGCAAGATCATGTCGTCCAGCACGCTGAAATATGCCGCCGCACCGACACCCTCGAGGCCGCGCAGACTGTCGAGCGACGTCTCCGCTGCGATCTGCGGCAGAAGCCCCTGTAACTGGTCGGACACGGCTGAAAAGCGCGATTCGTCAATGCGCATGGCGTGGTCGCGGCGCGTGCGCTCCACGCTCCATTTTGCGTTGTAGACCTTGCCGAAGATCATCATTCCGGCGACGCGACAGCTCTGCGACGGGTCGTCCGCCACGCGGTACTGCATCCGCCGCAGCAAGACGTTCCCCTGCGCCTGACCTGCTACACGGGCGAGAAATTTCCCGCGCGGCGAGCAGAACGCAAGTCCAATCTCCCGCTGCGCGCATGCGCCCATCAGGGCGGGCGACGCGCCCGCGTAGGAAAATGAGACGATGCTTTGCAGCGTGTGCAGCGGATAGCGAGCGACCGCTTCCCCGCCGCGGTTCGCCACAACGTTTTCCCCGTCCAGCGAGAGGTAAATGTCCTCCGATGTGACAAAAAGCGTGTTCAAAAGCTGTCTCATTGCTCTCCCTCCATTGCGCCGCGCAGATACGCGGAAACGGACTTGCTTCTCATCAGCTTTGGCAGACACAATCCTTTCAGCGAGCAGGCGTTGCAGCCCTTTGTTGGCTTTACCTTCGGCGTGCTGCCGCGCGCATAGAGCGCATGCATCTCTTCAAGGAGGGCACGCACCTCCTGCCGCAGCGCGGGGGTGAAGTCGACTTCCGTGCGCCGCCGCGGCTCGCCGTAATAGAGCGCGCCGCGCGGGATCTCGCAGCAGAGCATTTCTTCAAGGCACATCGCCTGTCCACAGAGCTGGAGCGTGTCTTCCGTGCCCTCTTTCGGCTTTCCGCGCTTATACTCCACGGGATAGGGCTGCCACAGGCCCTCGCGGCCTTTGAGCGGAATGCCCGTCTCGCCGCGGCGGAATTCCAGCACGTCGCACGCGCCTGATACGCCGAGCGTGCGGGAAAAGACGCGCATATCGCGCGTGATGACGAGGTCGCCCCTGCTTTCGGTGAATGAGCCGTCGTGCGCGTTTTCGTGCATGATCGCGCCGTCCGTTGTGCGGTAGTTTTCCGCCCATTGCTTTTCTACATGGATGAGTGCCCACTGGCGGCGGCAGAATTTGAAATGCTGTAAGCCGGAAAGCTGGAGGAAGTCCTCGTCCTGATAGATCACCCCATCCGCGTGCAAGTCACGCCGGAGGGAAGGTGCGTTTCATCCACGCTGACAGTGTAGTCGCCGTAGCTTCTCGGCGCGGTCACGCCGTCCTTGTGTTCGACCTTGACAAGGTCAAAGAGCTTGTGCGCCGGAGCGCAGCCGAGCTCGCAGTTGTGCTTGAAGACGATGAGCTCGCGCACGGCCATCTTGCCGCGCGCGGCGGAATGGTCGTTTTCAAACATGTTCAAAATAGCCGTCCACAGGAGTTCGAGGTCCTCTTCCGAAAAGCCGGTCGTCTTGCGCGCGAGATTCGCCGACACATAGCCCTCCGCGCGGTAGAGGCCGTAAGGCACGATGTACTTGCGGCCCATTTCGGTGTTCTTCTTTTCCGCGTCCGCCTCGGTCGTGATGGCGACGCGCGTGATGGTCACCTCCTGCGGCAGAATGGGATCGATGCTTCGGGCAAAGCCGAGCTGCACCGGCCCACGCACCTGACCGCAGTTAAGCGCACCCTTGGTAAAGGTCGTCATCACCGCGCCGAACGTGCGGATATCGTAGAAATTGGAACACATGAAGTCGCGAATTTTTTCATCCAGATGCTCGTCCTTTTTCTTGGCTTCCTTCAGCTTATCGGGGTCTGCGCCGACGTAGGCACAGGCCTCTTTATCGCTCGAGTTCAGCGGTACGCCGTCTTTGATGTAGATGCGGTAGCCTTTTTCGCCCTCTTTTGCCATTTCAACATAATTGCGGATCTTGCGCTTGAGGCAAACGTCCGTCACAAGGCCATAGCCGGTCTCGGGGTCGACGCGCGGCATATTGCCCGCATCGGGATCACCGTTCGGATTGCCGTTTTCCACGTCGAACAGCACCACAAATTCATAACGGCTCTTGATGGGATCAGACATTTTCTTTCTCCTCCTTTTT
>CECF01034156.1_pt1 | contig 20279 bp, 18 predicted proteins | sample 554751 | NCBI WGS metagenome assembly CECF01 (sample SAMEA3182099, study PRJEB8094) | gut metagenome | biome: human; feature: gut; material: Stool; isolation source: human stools | place: Canada | collected 2012-06-12 | reverse complement strand
CGTCTATACTGGGTAATGTCGTGGCGTCTCGGCGCCGTCGGTCTATTCTTCCGACGATGCAAAATTATATCAGTCAGGCTTCAAATGCAAGCGATATAGTCGGATTGTAGCGCGAATGTAGACTTGTAAAAGCGTAAAATGCTCAATATCAACGAAACATAAATATGGAATGTAGACAGGTCTGTAGACGTCATCTACCCAGATTTCTGACGTTTTCATCGAAATTGTCGCGGTCGATGGCCTTGTTTCGCATCTTGGTGCGGTAATTATAGACGGTGCTGGTGGAGTAGCGTAGTATCTGGGCTATCCTCGCGCTCTCGTCGATGCCGAGCCTCACGAAGGCATGTATGCGCAGCTCCGGAGTGAGGGTGCCGGGCTTTTCCACCACGATTTTCTTCTCGGGGCGCAGCAGCGAGTTGATGCTGTCGACGAAGTCGGGGAATATGTCGAGCAGCGTCCGGTCGAAGGTCTCATAGAGCTTGTCGTCGTCCTGCTCCGGCACTTTGCCGTTGTTGAGCGACTTCAGAAGCTCATCGGTCTTTCCGGCCTCGATCTTGCGTGTCACTGAGTTGGTGAGATGGTCGAGGCGTGAGGCGTAGGAGGAGCATAGCCCGATGAAGTTGGCGATGTAGGAGTCTTTCACACGGTCGACGGCCTGGAGCTTCCGCTGGGAGGCGTGGACCTTGCGCACCTGGAGGATGAGGAAGGCCGAGAGGGCGGCGCATGCCACCAGAAGCAGCGTGGCGATGATGATGCAGATGCGCAGGAATCGCGTCGAGGTGTCGATCTGGTCGCGGTATGCCTCGTCGATCACCGGGGCGAGCATCCCGGTGGTGGTCATCCTCATGCGAAGGTTGCCCTGGTTGCTGATGTCCATGGCGTGGTTGATGAAGCGGAAGGCACAGTCGATCTCGCCGTGGGTGTAGAGCCAGTTGGCGAGTGCGGGGAGCGAGAGCCCCTCGTTGGTGCAGTTGTAGATGTCGCCCATCGCCGACTTGGCGAGATTGGCTGCATACATCTTCTCGTTGCCCTGATTGCGGAAGACCTCGGCCAGCTGGTAGGCGCTCATGGCGTAGAGGCGGCTGTGCTCCGGCAGGTCGGCCATCAGGGAGTCGAGGGCTGTCCTGGCCTGCGCGTAGCGCCCCTGGTCTACGAGGCGCTCGCCGCGCAGGAAGCGGGCGAAGCTGTCGCCGGCAGGCAGCGCCTTCATCAGCGAGTCGTCGTATTCCATCGACCGGCGCCTGTAGAGCTCATGGAGGCCCGGGTCTTCCACTGTATATTGAGCAAGATATGCGTAGCATGTGCGTCCCGTGCGCCACAGCTCGATTCGGGTGTCGGCGCCCATCGGTGTCTGCGAGAGGGAGTCGAGGGTCTTGAGCGCCACGGAGAAGAGTCCCGCGGAGCTCAGCGCGTCGACCATCGCCAGACGGCTGCGCGCATCGGCGTCGCTGCGTCCGCTTCCCGGCGCCAGCGAGATGGCCTGCCGGGCGTATTTCAGTGCGGAGTCGGAGTTCATCTGCCGGTATTCCTCGCTCAGGCGCCATGCCGCCTGCCACGCCGCTGCGCTGTCGGCCGGCCTTTGCGCCGCCTGCCTCAGCGAGTCGAGGCTCAGGAGCCTTCCGCGCTGGTAGGTCGCTGCATTGTCGATTACGTGGAGGAGCTCGCCCATCTCCTTTTCCGGCATGTCGGCGCTTCCTTCCCCACGGCTGCACGAGGCATGCCAGCCTCCCGTCAGGATGCCGGCCACGGCTATGGCCGCCAGTAGTTTCTTCTTTCCCATCTTTGATGTCGGTAGCCCTGGTTTGTAGATTATGTGGTTTAGGTCCGGCTACTTTCCTGCAAAATTAATAAAATTTGATTGTTTGGTCAATTTCAACTAATTTTGCATCTGTTTTGCGCCAATGGGCGCCTTATCATACCGTTATGCCAAGCAATGAATATCATATAACGAGGTTCTCCAGCGGGCTGCGTCTTGTGGTGTGGCCTCTGCAGGGGCGCGTCTCCTATATCGGGGCCGTGATCAACGCCGGCAGCCGCGACGAGGGCGACGACCGCCAGGGCCTTGCCCATTTCGTGGAGCACACCATATTCAAGGGCACCGGCTCGCGCTCTTCCCTCGAGATTTCCAGCTGCATGGAGGAGGTGGGCGGCGAGCTCAACGCCTATACCTCCAAAGACGAGACCGCCATCTACACCAACGCTCCCGCAGGACATGCGGACAGGGCTATAAGCCTGATCGCCGATCTTGTGTCTGACTCCCGCTTCCCCGAGGCCGAGCTCGCCAAGGAGCGCGAGGTTGTGGTGGAGGAGATCAACAGCTATCTCGACAGCCCCGCCGACTCCGTCTTCGACGAGTTTGACGAGCGCATCTTCGAGGGGTGCGGCCTCGCCCACAACATCCTCGGCACTCCCGAGAGCGTCCGCATGCTCACGGGCGCCGACTGCCGCGACTTCATCGACACTTTCTACGCCCCGTCGAACATGACGGTCTACGCCGCCGGGCCCGACGACCCCGAGCGCATCGCCCGCCTCGTGGAGGATGCCTTCTCTCAGCTCAACCGCCCGGCTCCCTTCCTCGCCAACGACACTCCGGCCTACGTGGAGCCTTTCTCCGAGGTGGAAGACGACGACAACCACCAGGCCAACACCGTGGTGGGCCTACCCGTCTTCGGGCACCACGACCCGCGGCGCCCCGCGCTGCTGATGCTCAACAATTACCTCGGAGGCCCCGGCATGAACTCACGCCTCAACCGCGAGCTCCGCGACAACCACGGATACGTATATGCCGTCGACAGCTCCATCAACTTCTACCGCGACTGCGGGCTGCTCTCGATATATTTCGGCTGCGACACAGCGAATGTCGACAAGTGCCTGCGCATCGTCTACGACGAGCTCGACCGCCTCGCGCAGAGGCGTTTCGACCCCGACACATTCGAGAAAATGCGCCGGCAGTATTGCGGACAGCTCCTCGTGGCCACCGACAACCATGAGAACTACGCCATGTCGCTGGCCAAGGGGCTTCTCTACCATGACGTGGTGATCGACACCGACGCCATCATCGACAGCCTCATGCAGACCACTCCCGACGACATCCTCGAAGTGGCGCAGCTCCTCGCCGCATCGAAGTCGTCGCGCCTCACCCTCTCATAATCAGCGTTATGAAAATAGGAAATATAGATTTCGGAGAGCGTCCGGTGCTACTAGGGCCGATGGAAGACGTCACCGACCCCTCCTTCCGCCTCATATGCCACGAGCAGGGAGCCGCCCTCGTCTACACCGAGTTTGTATCGGCCGAGGCTCTCGTGCGCAACATCAACTCCACCACACGCAAGCTCACCATCGACGAGCGCGAGCGCCCCGTGGCCATCCAGATCTACGGCCGCGACCCCGACGCCATGGTGGAGGCCGCCCGCATGGTGGAGGAGGCACGCCCCGATATCCTCGACATCAATTTCGGCTGTCCCGTCAAGAAGGTGGCCTCGAAGGGCGCCGGCGCCGGCATGCTCCGCGACATACCCAAGATGCTCGACATCACGCGCCGCGTGGTCGACGCCGTGAAGATTCCCGTCACCGTGAAGACCCGTCTCGGATGGGACTGCGACAGCAAGATCATCACCGACCTCGCCCCGCGTCTCCAGGACTGCGGCATCGCCGCCCTTACCGTTCACGGCCGCACCCGCTCGCAGATGTACACCGGTCAGGCCGACTGGACACTCATCGGGCGCCTCAAGGAGATGCCGGAGATACATATCCCCGTCATCGGCAACGGCGACATCACCACCCCGCAGCAGGCCGCCGACGCCTTCGACCGCTACGGCGTCGACGCCGTGATGATAGCCCGCGGCGCCATCGGCGCCCCCTGGATCTTCTCGGAGGTCAACTCCTATCTGCGCGACGGGGCAGTGGCCACCGCCACCGACGCGCAGAAGTTCGCCCTGCTGCGCCGCCAGATCCGCGAGAGCATCGACCGCATCGATGAATACCGCGGCATCCTCCACATCCGCCGCCATCTCGCTGCCACGCCCCTCTTCAAGGGCATACCCAATTTCCGCGAGACGCGCATAAGGCTGCTGCGCGCCGACACTGCCGGCGAGCTTGAAGAGATCCTTCAGGAGGTGGAGCGAAATTTTTTCGGCATGACATGAAATTTTCAGAGCCTGTGCCGTTAAATAATATATTGGAAAACTATTTTGAAATATCCGGTTTTCTGTATGGAGGCCGGATGTCTGTTTAAAATCGGATATGATGAAGCATGTTTCGCTTATCGCGTTTGTATTGATATCCATGCTGGGCCTCGAATGCGGCGCCCAGGAGCGTACGCGTGTATATACGAGGGAGATCGGCCAGTTTGACCGGCTGAAGGTGATCGACGATGTCAACGTAGTATATCGATGTGAGGCTGACTCCACGGGGCTCGCCGTCTTCGAGGGGGAGCCGGAGTTTGAAGACGCCTTCATCTTCACGCTCAAGGACGGCCAGCTGAAGGTGCAGGTCAACACCGAGGATGTGGGCCACCCGCGTCTCCCGACACTCTATCTATACAGCGATTTCCTGACATTTGTGGAGAACACCTCCAACTTCACCACCCATGTGCAGACCATGGCCTCGTGCGCGGAGTTCAAGGCCGTCGAGATGGGCAACGGCACCGTGACCGTGGATGACGTGCGCGCCAACAAAGTGACGGCAGTGCTCAACACCGGTAACGGCACCATCAATGTCTCCGGCACATGCCACGACGCCTCTTTCCGCATGATTGGCACCGGCCTCATACAGGCCGACCGCCTGAAAGCCGACCGCGTGAAATGCAGCATCCTCGGCAGCGGCTCCATCGGCTGCTGGCCCCTCGAGTCGCTCAGCGTGAAGGGCATCGGCTCCACAAAGATCTACTATAAGGGCGACCCGAAGGTGAAGAAAACCGGCGGCGGCAAGCTCTTCCCGATTCCCGAGATGCGCGAGACGGAATATACCGTCGACGACGGCAATGCTCCGGCCCCTGCTCATGATGAGGATGAAGATGATGACGCCGATGACGAAGACACCGATGATGTCGAGGCTGTGAGCGATGAGCTCGATGAGTGATTCCGGCGCCCCAGGCGAAGGGGGAGGACTGAAGCTCGCCACGGCGCGTACGCTGAAATGGAACGCCATCGACCGGGTGGCGAGCCAGCTGCTATACGCGGGCGTCGGCATAGTGCTCGCCAATGTGCTCTCGAAGGAGGATTTCGGCCTCGTCGGGGCACTTGTAGTTTTCCAGGCTTTCGCCATCCTCTTCGTCGACAGCGGATTCGGCGCCGCGCTCCTTCAGAAGAAGAATCCAGACGACCGCGACTATTCCACGGTCTTCTGGTTTAACCTCGCCGTCAGTGTGGCTGTCTACCTGCTGCTCTGGCTGGCGGCGCCGGCGATTGCCGCCATATTTCAGGGCGACGAGCGCCTGATTCCCCTCTCGAAGGTGATGTTTCTCACCTTCGTCATCAACGGCCTCTCGATTGTTCAGACCAACCGGCTGATGAAGCGTATGGACGTCAAGCAGATCGCCATCGCCAATACCGTGTCCCTCGTGATGTCGGGTGTGCTCGGCGTCTGCCTTGCGCTTGGCGGCTTCGGCCCCTGGGCTCTCGTCTGGCAGTCGGTGGCCAATGCCGCCGTGAAGACCGCATGGCTGTGGGTCACGGGTCACTGGCGTCCCGCCGGCTTCTCCATCGACTCCCTCAAGGGTATGTGGCGCCTCGGCCTGAGTGTCTTTTCCTCGTCGATGCTCAATACCCTCTTCCTCAATGTCTACTCCTTCGTGATCGGTGCCTTCTACAGTCTTTCGTCGCTTGGCGTCTACTCGCAGGCCGACAAGTGGAGCAAGATGGGGAGCGCCTCCCTCTCGCAGGTGCTCACCTCCTCTTTCGTGCCGCTGCTGGCCCGCGTGCAGGACTCGTCGGCCGATTTCCACCGCTACATGAGGAAGGCCAACCGTTTCACCGCTTTCGTGACGCTCCCGGCTATGGCAGGACTTGCCGTGGCCGCCGCTCCACTCTTCCATCTGCTCTTCGGCCATAAATGGGACGCGGCCATCCCGCTCTTCCAGATTCTGGCGGTGAGGGGCATCTTTGTGGTGATGATATCGCTGGCAGGCAACTATCTGCTGGCTCTCGGTCGGGGGAAGCTGCTGATGGTGGTGGAGGCAGTGAAAGACGGCTTCATAGCCCTGGCTATACTCGCCACGGTCTTCGCGCTCGACATGACGCTGCTCGTGTGGGGACAGCTCTTTGCCTCCGTGGCTACTGTGGCGGTTGTTGGTGTCATCACGGCGCGGGCCACTGACTATGGTTTCTGGAGCTCGATGTCGGATATGGCGCCTTTTGCTCTCGTGACGGCGGCTATGACCGCAGGGTGCATGCTCCTGCTGGAGCTTCCCCTCTCACCGCTGCTGTCGCTCCTTGTCGTGACCTCGGCAGGGGCCCTCTTCTACGCCGGAATCCTCGCCATAACGAAGACGCCCGAACTCCGGGAGGCCGCCTCCTATCTCTTCGGCCGTTTCATAAAGAGGCGTTGAAGCCGATTGTATATATCACGGCTTTTGACAATCTACCGCTATTTATGGCGTGAAAAGGTTAATAAATATTAATATGCGTACCGATGTGGATACCATTCGTTATATTTGCACTAAAATATAAATATAATGGAAATTGTTAGTGCAAGAGATTTCAGGGCCAATCAGACTCGGATACTGACCAAGGCTTTGCTGGGAGAGTCAGTGCTGCTCTCCTCAAGGGTAGGTATGTTCAAGATTACTCCTATCACAGAGGAGGATACCCTGACGACGCGTATCTGCAAAGGTCTGGATCAAGTGAAAATGATCAGAGAGGGTAAGTTGCCGCGTAGGACTATTCAGCAGATGCTCGATGAACTTTGAAGTGATTCCTACGCCTGATTTCGAGCGCGCCCTCAAATCACTCGCAAAAAGACATCGGTCATTGAAGCAGGATATTGCTGAGTTCATTAGGCTGTTGCAGAGTAATCCGTTTCAAGGAGATGAACTCAGCCCGGGTATCCGGAAAATCCGTATGGCGATAACCTCAAAGGGAAGAGGTAAATCCGGTGGCGCAAGAGTTATAACATATACTGTCTTGCTTACTGAACAAGAAGGGAGTGTCTACCTGATAGATATTTATGATAAGGCAGATTACTCCACGGTTGATGTTGAGATCATCCAGAGGAAGGTAAGGGATATAGAACAGCCTGAATAATAACATTGCATATATGATTAAATATGAATGGCCCGGCATTCCTGGAATCGGAAGCCGGGCCATCGTTGGTTTGCTGTCTATGCGATTATTGCCAGAGGAACACTTCTGCTCCACCTGGTTGCAATGTATACTCGCGCGGCAAAGCCTGAGGCAGGTGGGAGTGCCAAGAGTTATTTGAACCGGCTTTTGCTGAAGGGTCAGACGGTACATAGTTACTGAGCTTTCGAATATGAGCCTGATTGTCTGAGGTGTGTAGAAGTTGTTGGGCATACAGCCGATTTTAACATAGTTTATCTTTTATTAACACTTCAAGACAGTTGTTTTGCTTAAATTTGCCGAAAAGTGTTTAAGATATGAGAAAATTTATCCTTACAGTTTTTGGAGGTCTGTCCCTTCTGGCAAGTGCTCAGAATATCCCTGTGGTTGGTGCCTCGCTACCAGTCGACTACGATGAATGGCCATATGAGGATTACAGTGGAGAGAACTGTTATATATATAAGCGCGAATATAAAGGGGTCCAGCTTAACGCAGACGGTTCTTTGAGCAATTATTCGGGCACGGATTACATCCAGATGGCGAGCGGAATCATGGATTCATATATATATGACATGATGGCAGGAAGCGATGCAAACCATTGGAATGAAGGAACACTGCACTATCGTGACGGTAAGAACCGTCTGTTTTTTTCGGAAAGACCCTGGGGAAATGGTGAGACTGAGGGAATTCCGATGATTGGCTCTGTCAAGGTCGTGCAGGGCGGTGACGGGAAAAATATTTTTGTATTCGGCAATGAATGGATCAATTATGTGGTGCTGGGAGACTATCCAGTGCCGGATGATCCGGATTTTCCGAACCTTCCGCTGCCATACGACAGCCTCAGCTGCTCGGTGCCCTATACCTATTTCATCAGGAACAACGGCGTCTCGTCAGTGGTAGGCAACAGGGCCCAGACATATTCGAAGTTGACATTCACTGGCAAGACCACACCGAAGCCTCCACACAAAGCGGAGCAAAAGACATACCAGATGGTGTCGATGGGTCCCAACGCGTTCATCGGAAACGAGGAGGGTCCGCATGTCAACTTGCAGGGACGGTTTGTGAAACTGATAATCACCGATGCCGACGTCTATGTGCAGGGACTGTTTCAGGAAGGCCGCAACCTGTGGGTCAAAGGCACTATCGACGGCGACAGGGTGACATTCCACAGGGGAGATGTAGCTGCGATTGGCGATGAGATAAGATATCTTGGCTCATATACATGGGATAGCGCCTACGACTCGTCATCCGATACATGTACCGCAGTGTTCACTCCTTCCGACAATGACATCACGTTCATTATCGACGGGCAGACCCTCAGGGCTGCCGACGACAGACAGGCCATGCTTCTTACTGCCGACATCGATAAGCCTGTGGAATACACATGCAGCGCTATGAAGCCTGTATCCATACCGGCAATAATTAGTCCGAGGCTTTGCGCGTATGAAGACAGGAGCCTGACGCCAGCTATGCCGTGTTTCCTGGGAATTGATCATCTGGATTGGGGTTCTTCAGTCATTGATTATGTCATGTCTGACGTGTCGGAGGAAGGCGACCTGATGGTGTCGGATAAACTCTTCTACACCATCACCATTAATGGGGAGAACCTTAAATTCGACACAAAAGACGGGTTCTGGCCGGATGGCCAGGTTTCCCCTGAAATACCCTATGGCTTCAACACACATGCTCTGAGTGAGAACGGTGACTGCATAATCGATGGATATTGGCGACGTATGCTGGCCTTCTATATGACTTCGGCAGAGGAATTGAAGAAGAAGCATATCGAGATCCAGATGATATACAAGGGCGGGGATGAGGTGACTGTTTCAAAGATAGCGGTCGGCGGCAATCCCGACAGCGTGGATGAGATATCCACTGGTGATGATGAGCCGATGGAAGTCTACAGCCTTGACGGAGTCAGGATCGGAAATACCATTGATGGTCTTTCGAAAGGCATATACATCATCCGCCAGGGTCAGAAGTCAAGCAAGGTAGTCCTCTGAATGTGAGGGCGAAGGCAAGACCACCACTGCCCGTTTCGGAATCCGATGCGTTCGCCATCGATTTCACCTCTTGATATAAATCGCAATATATGAATGGCCCGGCTTCCCCAGAATCGGAAGCCGGGCCATCTGTATAAGTTCGCGTGTGTGATCATTATGTCATGTGTACGCTTATGGAGGTTGATATCAGCCCAGGGTGGGTTCGGCGGGCAGGGGGATGATGCGCGTGGGGAGCCCGTGGAGCTTCATGTCGGCGCGGATGAACTTCCTTAATGCCGACACCATCTCCTGTGTCTCCTGAAGGGTGTTGAGATACACGTAGATCACAGTCATCAGGCGGCTGTCCTCGTCGTGCAGCCTGTCGTAGAGCTCCCCGCAGAGACGCGAGATGTCGTCCTTGAGATTGTCGCAGTGGTGGCGCAGCATATTGGCCACACCGGTGTCTTCCGCCTCCAGGAGATTGGCCGCGTCATTGAAGAGGATCCCCACCTTCACCCGTACGTTCTCAAGCTCCACGGCGTATTCCTGCGGCAGCGGCAGGAAATTGTTCTCCACGTGCTCGCGGCATATCTCCGTCATGCGCTTGAGGTTGTAGAGCATACCCATGCAGCAGTTGTTGGTGAGGTGAAACCAGGCGTTTTTCGTGATGGCCTCCTGACGGGGGAGCTGGCGGAAGCAGAGCGTCTCCTTGCGCCGGTTGTTCTTCAATACGTTCTTCTCCATTGCCAGGCGCTTGTCAAGCTTCGAGAGCGTCGAGGCGTTGTCGGAAGTGAAGGCCTGCGTCATCAGCGAGTAGGCTTCGCTGGCCGTCTGCAGGAAAGTCTTCTGGTGGGTGGCGATGTAGAGGGAGAGGGCCGGCCAGATGTCTCGTCCCGGTTCCTCCGTTATGATGCTCTGGAAGAGGGTGTCGCCCTTCTCCTCCTCCTTGCGGCGGCGGAAGCGGACGTTGCTGCGGATGATGAGGAACACCACCAGGGCGGCGAGCGCTATCATCACCCAATGGCCGCCGAGATGCATCAGCGCCACTATCACTCCTGCGCCGATGAAGGCGGCGCAGGCGGTGATGAACCAGCCGCCGATCACCGAGATGACGCCCGTGATGCGGAAGACGGCGCTCTCGCGGCTCCATGCCTTGTCGGCCAGCGAGGTGCCCATCGCCACCATGAAGGTGACGAAGGTGGTGGAGAGCGGCAGCTTCATCGAGGTGCCGGCGGCGATCAGCGCTCCGGCGAGCACGAGGTTGACCGATGCCCTCACCAGGTCGAAGGCCGCGCCCTGCTCCATGATGGCCTGGTCGGTGTCGAAGCGGCGGTCAAACCACTGCCTCACACGGCGCGGAGTCACGCTGCCCACCCACTGTATGGCCGAGAGGCTCCACCTCACCAGCCGCCGTGCGATGCGCGACGAGCCGAACATCTCCTCGCCGCTCTGGGCGCTGCCCAGTCCGATCTCCGTCTTGGTGACGTTGCGGGCCTTCGGAGAGGTGGCCAGCGACACCACCATCACCACGCCGGCGCCGACGAGAAACCATACCGGAGTGTTGGCCGAGCCGTTGAGCGACCCCATGAGGTAGCTGTGGGCGTCGCCGGCGCCGTTGGCCGCGTAGTCGGTATAGGAGGAGAGACCAGTCAGCGGCACGCCGATGAAGTTCACTAAGTCATTGCCGGCGAAGGCCACGGCCAGCGCGAAGGTGCCCATGAGCACCACCGTCTTCAGTACGTTGACGCCGAGGGCGTGGAGCAGCTGCATCAGCACCGTGAAGAAGGCCATGCTCCCGCCGATGATCAGCCAGGTGTGGCCCGCGATCCAGCCCTTCACCTCCGGAGTCATGAAGGTGAGGTCTTTCGCACCCTTGATTATGAGGAAGTAGATTATGGCCGTGGCGCAGAGGCCGCCGAAGATACCTATCTTCCATTTAAGACGACTCCGGTAGTTGAAGGTGAATATGGTGCGCGCCAGCACCTGCACCACCGTGCCGAAGACGAAGGCTATGGCCACGGAGAGGAAGATGCCGAGTATCACGGATAGCGCCTTCTCGGTGTTGAGCAGGTCGTTGAAGCCGAGGTCGAGTCCGCCGGCCATCTTGATGAGCGCCACAACGAAAGTGGCCCCGAGCAGCTCGAACACCAGCGAGACGGTGGTGGAGGTGGGCATGCCGAGGGTATTGAAGATGTCGAGGAGGATGATGTCGGTCACCATCACCGCCATGAAGATGCAGATGAGGTCGTAGAAGGAGAAGTTCTCCGGGCGGAAGATGCCGTGGCGCGCCACGTCCATCATGCCGTTGCTCATGGCGGCGCCGATGAAGACACCGATGGAGGCCACGATGAGCACCCTCTTGAAGGAGGCGGCTTTCGAGCCGATGGCGGAGTTGAGGAAGTTGACGGCGTCGTTGCTCACTCCCACCGAGAGGTCGAACACTGCAAGGAGGAAGAGGAAAACCACCAGGCATAAGAATAGAAGGTCCATAGTCTTTAGCGTTTAGTCTTTAGTCTTTAGTCTTAGTCTTGATCTTTACAGGACTAAAACGTTTCACGATGCAAATTTAGACTATGGATGTTTCAAAAATATTACAATAACCTTACGTTTCCGTGAAACTCCGGAATGTTAGGGTGAAGGCGAGGCCGATATTTGTTATAACATTGTGGCAGGGGTTCATCGAGAGATATGAATGGCCCGGCTTCCTTGGAATCGAAAGCCGGGCCATCTGTTGGTTTGCTGTCGAGTCGATTATAGCCAGAGGAACGCCTCTTGGAGAATAGGTTAATCTTCCAAGTTGATTAAATCGTAAAACATCAATCTTGTGGGGCGGTCTGTATCAGCATTGCTTAGATAAAGGAATCCATTCTTCAAATAGAATCCTTCCGCAGTGTGGTAAGCATCCACTGTTAGAAAACGACATCCGGTTTTGTTGTCCGATACAAAATATCGTTTCATGAAATCCAGCAGGATAGAGCCGATATGTTTGCCCTTGACGGAATCGCTTAATGCAAAACGGCATAGCTTTACGGAAGGATAATTCGTGAGTCTTTTTTCATTGACAAATCGATGCCTGCGAAATCTGTTGAATTCGTTGTTGGATGGAAAATCCTTTATGGCAATCCGGTCATTTGCCAAGCTGAAATAACCGACAACCTCTTTGGTGTAATTGTTTTCGATAATGTAAGTTACGGCGAGAAGAGCTTCTCGGTATAGAGGCGCGTCATTAAGGATGAAGTCATCTAAGTCTTCATCTCCGCATGAAAAAGTTGCTATTCGCTCCCCTAATTCCAGTTTGCGTATGCCGTAGTTATTATAGAAATCCTCGAAATCCATTATTTCTGATTACGTGCCAACATTCTCATGACTGTCTCGTACGCACTCTTTATCTGAGCCTTGCGTGCTGTTGTCTCCGGACGTGGCGTATTCATCAATTCTACGAATCGAAGCGCGTCTTCCCCAGTTAGAACCGGTGTGTCTTGAATCGGTCTTGCCATGATTATTATTTATTTGTATTACAAACACAAAGGTACAACAAATTTCCTAAATAATCAAGGGTTAGTCTGTACCGTGGCGTTAGTTATCGTGAATACGAGGGTGAAGGCGAGGCCGCCGTCGGGGCGCCGCGCCACGGTCACCTTGCCGCCGTGAACGGCCATCGCGTTCTTCACGATCGCCAGGCCGAGCCCCGTGCCTCCGAGCGCACGTGAGCGCCCCTTGTCGATCCTGTAGAACCGCTCGAAGAGGTGGGGGAGATGCTCCTCCGCCACTCCGACACCGTCGTCGGCCACCTCAACCACCACAAGCCCCGGAGCCCCGCGCAGCTTCCTGATCTCTACAAGCGTGCCGCCTGAGTAGGCGATGGCGTTGGCCAGCAGATTATAGAAAACCGACGCGATGAGTCCCTCGTTTCCCTCCACCATGATGCCCGCGGGCAGCCGGTCGGCGATCGTCATACCCTTCGCCGAGGCCTCCGTCTCCTTGTCGGCGCATATATCCGCCACCACCTCGCTGAGGTCCACCGGCTCCATCGCCACCGCCCCCGGCGCGTCCTCGAGTCGGGTGAGCAGAGCGACATCCCCTAATAGACTGTTGAGCCGGGCAACGGCAGCCAGCGCGCGCCTCACGAACTCCTCGCGCTTAGCCGCCTCCATCTCCGGATGCTGCGCTATCGTCTCAAGGCACGCCTGCACCGACGCCACCGGCGTCTTCAGCTCGTGGTTGATGTTGTTGGTGAGCTGCTTCTTGATGCGCTCCTTCTCGCGCTGCTGGTGCATCGCCTCGCGGTGCTGCCTGTCGCGCTCCTCCACGGCGCCGCGCAGCTTGACGTATAGCCTCACGATGTCGCTCGAGATGGAGCCGAGCTCGTCGTGGGGAAACGAGCTCTCATCCGCTATTCCCTCGCCGCGCTCCGCGGCCTTCGCGAAGCGGCTCAGCCGCTCTACGTTCTGCCCGAGGCGCCGCGTGGCCGCGTAACCGGCGATGCACATCACCGCCATGATCAGTCCCATCACCCACAGGAAACCGTAGTCGGCCTCCAGCAGCTTGCCTAAAGGAGCGGAGTAGGGAACAGCCGTACGCACCACCTTACCCTCCGGAGTGAGATGGGCCGAATAGAAATATGTCTCTCCCGTGGTCTCGCTGTGGCGGCGCACGTCGTAGCCGGAGCCCGTGAGCAGCGCCTCGCGGATCTCCTCGCGCTCCAGATGGTTGCCTTCCGGCGGAGTGTCGAGCGACGTGTCGTAGACCACCCTGCCTTTGCGGTCGATGATGCTCACCCGCAGGTCGCCGAAGGTGTTGAGACGCCTGATGTCGATGTCGCGCGGACTCACGCCGCTCTCCAGCTCCCCGGCGATATAGGCGTTGACGATCTGCAGCTTGCCGTCAAGCTCACGAGTCTTGAACGCCTTCTCGCGGCTGTACTGAAACGACACCATTCCCACGAGGATTATCAGGGAATAGCCCAGCAGCCAGACAAACAGCCGCTGCGAATATGTGGGCTTCGAATATGTGGGCTTATGGAGCGAACGCATAGCCATATCCTGAACGCGACACTATCGTAGCCGCATATTTCCCGATTTTGCGCCTGATGCGCGCTATGTTGACGTCGACCACCCGGTCGGCCACCACCACCTCATCCGGCCATACCGCGTCGAGGATCTCCTCACGCGAGAAGATCTGTCCGGGGTGCGACATCAGCAGGCGCAGCATCTCGAACTCCTTGCGCGGCAGCTTCACCTCCGCGCCGTCGACGGTGCAGCGCTTCCCCGCCGGGTCGAGCTCCAGCCCCTCGTGGCGCAGAGGTGTCTCCTGATCCACACTCTGTGCGCCCCGGTCGCAGCGGCGCAATACGCTCCTGACCCTCGCCACCACATTGCGCATGGAGAAGGGCTTCACTATATAGTCGTCGGCGCCCAGCTCGAGCCCCTCCACCATATCGTTTTCCGTGTCTTTCGCCGTGCAGAAGATCACCGGCACGGAGGCCGTGGCCGGGTTGGCCTTCATGATGCGGGCCATCTGGATGCCGCTTATCCCCTCCATCATCACGTCGAGGAGCACGAGGTCGAAGCCGCCGGGGCCGAGGGCCAGGGCCTCCTCCGCGCTGTGGGCGGTGGCGGTCTCGTAGCCTTCGGCCTCGAGATTGAAGCGCAGGGTCTCGCAGAGGGTCTCCTCGTCGTCTACTATCAGTATCTTGCGGGCCATAATGTCTGGTGTATTGTCTGAGACGCAAAATTAGCGTAAAAATCCCGACTCCGCCACCTCCGGCCCAAAATTTAATGAAAATGTAACATGCGCGGGGTCAGAAGATGGAGGAGCCGATGTCGGTGGTAAACCGCTCCAGAGCCTCGATGCCTGCCAGCGAGTTGCCGTAGCTGTCGAGCTCCGGACTCCATACGGCGATCGAGAGCTTGCCGGGCATGTAGGCGGCGATGCCGCCCCCCACGCCGCTCTTGCCGGGGAGACCGACGCGGAACGCGAAGTCGCCGCTCTCGTCGTAGAAGCCGCACGTGGCCATCACGGCGCCGAGCCGCTTGGTCTGGCTCACGGTCAGTATCCTCTCGCGGTTGAAGGGGTTGACGCCACGGTGGGCGAAGACGAGGAAAGAGTTGGCGAGGTCGCGGCATGTCATCGCTATGGCGCACTGGTGGCAGTAGACGTCGATGAGCGTCTCCACGTCGTTGTGGATGTTGCCGAAGTCCTTCATGAAGTAGGCGAGCGCCATGTTGCGGTCGGCGTGCGCCCGCTCGCTCTGGGCCACGCGGTGGTCGTAGTAGATGTCGTCGTTGCCGCAGAGGGCCCTCACGAAGTCGAGGATGGCCTCCTTAGGCCTGGGGTAGAGGGAGATGAGGCGGTCGGTCACCACCAGTGCTCCCGCGTTGATGAAAGGATTGCGCGGGAATCCCTTCTCATATTCGAGCTGCACCAGCGAGTTGAAGGGGTTGCCCGACGGCTCGCGCCCCACGGAGTGCCAGAGGTCTTCCCCGAGGTGGCGGGCCACCATGGCGAGGGTGAATACCTTCGAGATGCTCTGGATGGAGAACGGCACTCCCGTGTCGCCCGCGTTGAAGACGTCGCCGCCGAGCGTGGCCACGGAGATGCCGAGCTGACGGGGATCCACCTCGGCGAGCGCCGGGATGTAGTCGGCGGCTTTGCCGCGTCCCCAGCAGGGCTTCACCTCCTCGTGGATTCTGTCGATCACTTTCTGATAGTCCATGATAAGCTGCTGAATGAGATGTTGAGTTGTAAGGATATTATATAAGCGTGTATCTGGATTGCAAAAGTATATAAAAAAAAGAGGCCTCGCAAATGGAAGCCTCTTCTGATGGGATTGTCGCCGGGGCGTGTCAGTCATCGTGATGGTGATGCCTGCGGGGTGGGGGCGGTGGCGGCGGAACGTGGCGGTGGCCGTGCTTCTTGTAGTATTTGCGGCGCGCCTTCTCCTGCTCCTTGCGCATCTTCTTATATTTCTTATATGCTTTCTTATTGTGTTTCTTATACTTGGGATGCCTGGGGCCGGGGCCGTAGTCAAAGAAGGTGCGGTGATGATTCCATCCATACGGGTCAGACCGGCTGTTGAGCATGATGCCGGCTCCGTCGGTGGTCAGCCATACCTGATAGTCAGTGCGTGCCGAGACAACTGCGGTGCCTCCGAGCAGCATGGAGAGAAGGATGATTGCGGTATGTCTCATAGTCGTGAATTTTATATGGTTGTCTGATACCTTTATTACGTCTCGGTGTCGGCCGGGGTTCACCGCTGACTATTAAAGAAAGTTAACGGGCCACACCGCACGCGAAACGGCATTCCGGGAATCGGGTGCAACCCAGGAAAGGGCCGTAGTCTCCCCGGCGCTGTTCGAGCGGGGCACCGCAGCGCGGGCATATCCCTTGCCTGATGCAGTCGTCGGCACGCGAGGCGGCCTCCCGGGCCTGACGCCGGTGGTCGCGCCTGTCGGCGCGTCGCCGCAGGTCGGCTTCCCTAAGGGCCTCGGCGATCGCCTCCACCTCGTCGGGGCCGAGCACCTTGGGCAGTCGGCGCAGCTGGGGGTAAAGAGCCGGGAGGCGCATTACCCATTTCGCGGGGTCGAGCGTCACGCTCCTGCCGCGCCGCCACCAACGGCCGCGCACTTCCCGCTCGGGGTCGAAGGTGCGCCGACGCCGCCGGTCGGGGAGCAGACGTCTGGGCGTGACTATGTCGTCGGCGGCTACATCCACTTCGTCGGCATCGGTGAAGACCACCACTGACACCATCAGTCCGTGGTAGGCGTCGGGAAGAAGTCTGCGTAGTGCCTTGATATGCCCGGCGTTCTGTATCAGGGGGTTGTAGAAGGAGTGCGACTCCTTCCAAAGCTCCTGGCGCCAGAATTGTGAGTGCTCGCTCCCGACGATGCGCCCTTTGTGTGATTTGGTCTCGATTATGAATATGCCACGTCGCGACACCACGATATGGTCGATCTGCGACGTTGTGTCCTTACGCACAGGCAATAGAAGGTCGTTGACCACCGTCGCCTCGCGCCTCGGCAGCCGGCGCAGCACGTCGGCCACCTCTTTCTCGCCCTGGCGGCCGCGACGGCGACGGCGCCAGTCGCGCACGGCGTTGTGGAGCCTCCAGCCCCCGATGAGGGCCAGGATAGCCACGATGCCGGTTATTATTAAAGAGTTAAGAGTCAAGAGTTAAGAGTCAAGATTGAAGAGTCACAGGAATATGATGACCAGGAGCTGGGCGATTACCACCCGCGAGAACATCGAGAGGGGATAGACCGTGGCGTAGGCCACGGCCGGATTGTCGCCCGGAAGCGTCGCCGAGCAGTAGTCGAGGGCCATCGGGTTGGCCATCGAGCCGCTGAGCATGCCGCAGGCGCTGCCGAAGTCGAGGCGGTTGATACGCATGGCGGCGATGGCCATGATCACCACCGGCACTATGGTGACTATGAATCCGAGCAGGATCCACAGCAGCCCGTCGCCGTCGGTGAGCGTCTCCACGAAATGTGCTCCGGAGTCGAGGCCCAGACAGGCAAGGAAGAGCGAGAGGCCGATGCCGCGCAGCATGAGGTTGGCGGAGCGCGTGGTGTAGGTCACGAGGTGGAACTGCGGGCCGAAGCGCCCGATGAGGATACCCATGATGATCGGACCTCCCGCGAGGCCGAGCTTCACCGGCACCGAGATGCCGGGCAGCATCACCGGCACGGAGCCTAATAGAAGACCGAGCACGAGGCCGATGAAGATGGCGCCGAGATTGGGATCCTTCAGGCGGGTCACGGTGTTGCCGACGACCTTTTCCACAGCCTCTATCTGTTTCGCCTTCCCCACCACGGTAAGCCGGTCGCCGAGCTGGAGCACGAGCCCCGGGGTGGCCAGCAGCTTCACGCCGCTGCGCATCACGCGGGTGATGTTGATGCCGTATTGGTTGCGCAGGTGGAGGGAGCCGAGCTTCCGGCCGTTGATTTCAGGACGGCTCACCACTATATGCTTGGAGGTGAGCGAGCTGTCGATCTTGTTCCAGTCTATGTTGCCGGTGTTCCAGTCGCGGCTCTCCAGCTCGCCGAAGAGCACGGTGAGCGCCGGCACGTCGTTGTCGTTGGTGATCACGAGAATGCGGTCGTTTTTCTCGAGGGTGGTTTCGGATGTAGGTATCGACACCTCGCCGTTGCGCCATAGGCGCGAGATCACGAACTTCGGGGCGGTGAGGGCCGCGGCCTGCTTCACGCTGAGGCCGTAGACCGCCGGATTGTGTACGAGAAACGTGGCGATGAATGTGTGGTCGTCGTTCTCATGCGATCCGTCGACGATATCCGACTTCCTGACAAAGCATTTCCTAACCACTATGAAGGCGAGGATCACGCCCACCACGCCCAGGGGATAGGTCACGGCGCAGCTAAGGGCAGCGCCGCTCGCCGGGATGCCGAGCTGCGAGAGGGCCTGCTGGGCGGCGCCGAGCGCCGGCGTGTTGGTGGTGGCGCCGCTGATGATGCCTACCATGTCGGCCATCGACACGTTGAAGGCGTAGGCGAGGCCTATTGCCACTCCTGTGCCGAGCATCACGGTGGCCAGACCGAGGAGGTTGAGCTTCACTCCCCCCTGGCGGAAGGAGCTGAAGAAGCCGGGTCCCACCTTGAGGCCGAGCTCATACACGAAGAGCGCCAGGCCGAAGCTCTCCGCGAAGTCGAGCATCGCCGGATCGATCGAGAGGCCGAGGTGTCCGGCGAGGATGCCCGCGAAAAACACCCACGTGACGCCGAGCGAGATGCCGGCCACGTGGATCTTCCCTAAGGCGAGACCCACCGCTATGATCACCGACAGCACGACCACGGCCTGCACCGGCGAGTGCTCGATAAATATATTCTGTAACCATTCCATAATCAGGCTGCAAAATTAGATTAAAATCGCGACATTTCCATATCATGGTGATAAAGAATTTGTTTTTTTGCCATATTATCCGTTTTTTGTAATTTTGCGTCGGCAACGGGCCCGCGTCTTCCGGCGCCGGCCGAAACACAAAGCAAAATGTCAACCAATACAATCGACAATTCCCGCAAAGTCACCACCCGGCGGCTCACGGAGATGAAACAGCGCGGCGAGAAGATCTCCATGCTCACCGCCTACGACTACACTTCGGCCAAGATCCTCGACGGGGCCGGCATCGACGTGCTCCTCGTGGGCGACTCCGCATCAAATGTGATGGCCGGCAACCTCACTACCCTCCCCATCACGCTCGACCAGATGATATACCACGCCAAATCGGTGATGAAGGCCGTAAGCCGCGCTCTCGTGGTGGTCGACCTTCCCTTCGGCTCCTATCAGGGCAACAGCAAGGAGGCGCTCGCCTCCGCCATCCGCATCATGAAGGAGAGCCACGCCGAGGCCGTGAAGATGGAGGGTGGCGCCGAGATCCGCGAGTCGGTGGAGCGCATCCTCTGCGCCGGCATCCCGGTGATGGGTCATCTCGGGCTCACTCCGCAGAGCATCAATAAGTTCGGCACCTACAACGTGCGTGCCCGCGAGGAGGCCGAGGCCGAGAAGCTGATCGCCGACGCCAAGCTCCTCGAGGAGATAGGCTGCTTCGCTATCGTGCTCGAGAAGATTCCGGCCTCGTTGGCGAAGCGTGTTGCCGAGGAGCTCACTATCCCCATCATCGGCATCGGAGCCGGCGGCGGTGTCGACGGTCAGGTGCTCGTGATGCACGACATGCTGGGGCTCAACGACGGCTTCTCTCCCCGTTTCCTGCGGCGCTACGCCAATCTCGCGGAGGTGATGACGGAGGCCGTGGGCCACTATATCAGCGACGTGAAGAGCGGCGACTTCCCCAACGAGAAGGAGTCGTATTAAGAGTCAAGAGTGAAGAGTCCAGAGTGAAGGGTGAAGAGTGAAGGAGGCGCTTGGCATCCATCGATATGTAATTATGTTCGGCAAACATTATGTTTGCCGAACATAATTATATAATATCTATTGAAGAGAGCGCCGGGCTGCTGAGCAGTCCGGCGCCCTCGACTTAATATCAGTTCAATCAATCAACGTCATTATT
>CECF01024412.1_pt1 | contig 20415 bp, 25 predicted proteins | sample 554751 | NCBI WGS metagenome assembly CECF01 (sample SAMEA3182099, study PRJEB8094) | gut metagenome | biome: human; feature: gut; material: Stool; isolation source: human stools | place: Canada | collected 2012-06-12 | reverse complement strand
CTCATATCTATCATTTCATTTAGACATTCAGTAGCAGCATGATAGTTAGCTGACTTATGCCGTTTCCAACATGCGACACTCCCCACCGCCTTTCGGCTAAGTGGATAAGTTGGCTAATGACCGGCGTTGAAAACCCTTGCCGGGTAGGTTGCTAAGCCTACATTTACTATATGCCCTTATGGGCGCAGCACCTCATGGCAGATGACACCTTTCAGTTCCTCATCCGAAGCCTGCCTTATCATCCCGTCCGTAATGCCCACCGTATTGAAACCGAAAGTCACCGCATTGGCACGGACGTCCCCGTTCCGGTAAAAGTTCAATTTTCTGTCCATACCCATTTCTGAAAGCAGACGTTCCAGCCTTACACGTTCAACACCGCCCAATGGCCTGTAACCTTCCTTCCTGCGCATCATCCATACTTTCAGCGGGGAAAGGGTATAGAGGATAAAGAGCGACAGCAGGTAGAACGGCATGGTATTTACCAGATGCGGCACCGGCCCCTCGTCAAAGAGTCCCGGTACACAGCCGGGACATATATGACGTATTATGGTAAGCAGCAGGGAATAAAATACTGTGATGAAAAAGAAGTTCACCACCGTGACATAGGCCAGCAGCAACAGCTTGAATATGATGCGGAATATTCGGAGAGTCGTTTTCATGGTATGCATCCGATTATTAAATTAACAATGTGCTAAATATAGAAACAAAATCCGAGTGATGTGGAATAATTACCTGTTCATTTGTTTTCATTAAATAAAATTCATACAAACGGAAAAACGGCGGACTTGCCCGCCGTTGTCCTAAATAGCAGAACACCGCTATTCTTTTGCCGCATCACTTTCAATGTCAAATGATACGGGCATCTCCCTTTCCTGTCCGAAATTGTCACGGACAAAGAATTTCAGCTCCGAACGTTTGGTACTTGTCGAGCGGTAAAAGAGGGTGAATACCTGCTTCACCGGATTATCCGTGTCCAGCCCCGGCATTTCCGCCAACGGCCTCACTTCCCGGTTGACGAGTTTCACGCCTTCGCAGTCCGTCACCTCTCCCTTGCCTTCCATCTGAATGTAGCCTATATCATACTCCGCCTTCCCATAATTCCCCTCACGGTCCAGATAAAAACGGATTTCCACCGTCTCATCCGCTGAAATCTGCTTTTGCAGATACCAAGAAGAGAGGCTGAAGTCATAATCCTGCCGGATGTCTATCTTATCGTCGCATGAACTGAATGCCAGCACCGATACCAGCACACCTATACATATATATAATGCGTTTCTCATTTTTAAGTCTCCTTTCTTTTTTCGTTAGTTGATAATGACACGAAGCCCCAATCCGATCTGTGTATGGAAATTCCCCGCATCCGTTCCGAACAATGCCCTCTCCTTGACTTGCAGCAGGAAGACGATCCGGTCTGTCAGATAGACATCGAAAGCCGCCGTCAGGCCACCCCCATAAATAAAGCTGTCCCCGTTGGTGGCTGTCGCCCCGTCATGAAGCAGGGAAGTTCCCCAGTTGACCGTCTCGAAGCCGCCCAGAGCGGAAAGTCCGACACGGAGACAGACGTTCCGTCCCTTGTCCGCCAATACGGGGATAAAATAGCCGAGTTCCCCGGTGAACTGCGCTTTCGGTATCGCCTTGCCCTCATAGGTGTACTCCTTTATCTGATAGTCCAGACCGTACAGCCAATGGGTACGGTTGCGGTTGGTACGGGTAAGGGCCAGCGAGGTGAAGTAATTGCGCCCGCCGCCGCTCTTCCATGAAAGGAAATGGTTCACTCCACCGGTGGTGAACTGTATGCCGGTCTGCCCCGGCAGGTCACGCTGCGCGTATGCCTTGTCCGCCCCGAAGAGCAACGTCACGGCAACTGCCAATATGAATAGTATTCTTTGCATATACGTTATATTATATAGGGATTACTATTTCAGATGCAGTTCACTGACGGGCTTTGCCGCCACAAGGTCGGTGTTCTCTATACGGAACGACTGGTGACGGGCACCGCCCTTCTCATAGATTTCCACTACCAGCAGCTTGTCGTCCGGCAGTGTCAGCTTGGGCAGTACGAACACATTGCGCACCGTGGCTTTTCCGTCCACCGTCATCAGGCGGTTGTATGTCCTTACCGGCTCGATGAAATTCTCCTGCATGGCCGTACGCTTGGCCACTTTCTTGTCGATGACTTTAAAACGGATATAGTCGATGTCAAACGATATGTCCGACCTGTTGCGCACGGAAGTATGCAGGTACAGCAGGTCGTTGTTGATATAAATCCCCTTGAGCAGCGTCTGTATGCCGTACTTCTTGCAGCCGATATGCTTGATGTCCCTTTTGTTCTTCTTGTACAGCGTGTACATGATGCGGTTCACCACCAGCGGTGTTTCCCCGCCCAGTTCCTTCAGCTTCACGAACATGCGGTCACCGGCAATGCCGCCTTCGGGATTGTCCCGGAGCCAGTCCTCCATCTCGATGGAGAGCTGTGCCGGTTCGTCCTTGTAAACCACATTAAAAGAATAGAAACAGCCGTCGGCAGTGATGACGGAGAAGTTGGTTTCCCCCTCAAAGCCTTTTACCGCCGCCTTGATGCGTACCACGTTTTCCGCCCCTGTCGCCTTGTCCGCTATGATGTCAAACGAACCCAGATCCACATATCTCACTTCGGAAGGGAAAAGGATATGCACGGTTTTCTGGAAAGTAACCTCAATCCGGTGCGGTGCGATAATTTGGTTGGTGGGAAATATCTTTGTTTCCACCGTCTCCTGTGCTTTTGCCCCCAGCAGGGAGAAAAGCATGACTATTGATAAAACAATTCTTGTCTTCATAATCTGATTACTGTTTTTTGGATATTAATAAAAGTTGGTAATTCGCCTTCACGGACACTTTCACTTCACGCATCTTTGTGGCGAGGTATTGCGAACCGCCGCCGAGTACCCCCCTTGTCACGTCCATGACGAGTTGTTGCGAGGCGCTGCGTGCAAACGAGATGCTTGTCCCGAAACTGCCGCCTATATTGGCTGCGGCTTCCTTCATGGCGGTACGCTCCGCGGTGTTGGGGACGAAAAGCCCGGCCTGCCCGTCCATGTCGTATGCCGCCAGTTCCACCGGCAGGATATTGCCGCCGCTCTCGATGGAACTCACACTGACTTCCATCCGTTGTCCCCCGATGCGTACCGTTCCAAAAAGCGGGGTGCCGGCAGGCACAAGCACATTGCCCACTTGCAGGGGTTCCAGCAATCTGAACTTCAGCCATGAGCCGGTACTCACCGTCTGGTCCTCGGCAACGCAGGCACGTATCGTATTGGCCCCGGCAAGCAGCCCGCCGCCTACCGCCGTGGCAAAACCGTAATTTCGCGGGATTGAATCCGGCAGCGGAGGCGGGGCCAGGGAGGATACCACATTCTCTGCGGCACGTCCGGCTACTATCGCGGCAGGATTGCCGGCATGTCCCCCCGAAGGCTGTATGCTCTTCACCTGACCGCCCGCCTGACCGGGGAAATAGCGTGCCGCCATCTCATACGACTTCTCCATCAGCTCCAGCGGGTCCTGTGATTTCCGTTCACGTTCCAGCCTCTCGTTAAGTTCTTTCACCTGCCGTTCCAGTTCGGCCACTTTCGGACTCTCCTCCGGCTCCTGATAGAACGAGGTGATCTGCCTTGAAATCTGCCGCTGCCGTTCCCTGGACTCCCGTATGGCATCCGCTTTCGGTGCTTCCGGTTTTACTTTCGAAGTGTCCGGCGCCAGACAGTCACCCGCCACGTCCTGCAAGGTCCTCACTTTCTCCCGCCTGCGCTTCTTCATTTCTTCCAGTTCGTAGGCCTTCTGCTTGTCGGCCATCGTTTCGGGGGCGATGGCATCGGGTATGGTGGTGTTGATACCCGCCGCCCCTTCCACCGTTTCCGCCGCATCCGGTTTGAAAAGAAACCAGATGAATCCGGCACACAGCAGGGAGAGGAATGCCACCACTCCATAAAATTTCAATTTTCCGGCGGTCTTGCCGCTTAACTTTTTCTCCTTCGGGGATACCGGCTCCGCTTTCAGCGTCTCCTTCTCCCTTACTTTTTCTTCTTTCTTATCGGATTGTGTCATTGGATACATTGTTTTTTAATGGTTGGATACTGTCCGGCAGGGGAAGCATCACCCTTTGGAGATGCCGCACCTCAATCGGAAACTTGTCTGTGCCGCAGAAACCGCCCACGATGTAGGCAAGGTCGATGGCGGCGAAGAGACCGAGCAGGTAAAGGATGATGACCCTTTGCTGCCGGTAACTCAACCGCTTCCAGCGCCTGCGGAGCTTTGCCATATGACGGTCTTTTCCCGTTCTGAACGACTGGAAGACCTTTTTCAGCCCGTTATCTTTCATACTGCCCGATGTCCCTGTTTTCGATGATTGTAAAGCCTTCTATCAGAAACCCCTGCGGATTATTGTCGCTCCGGGTCACATTCCTCAGCCGGCAGGTGGTGACAAGCGACCTCTCGGTAACGCTGCTCGAACGGATGATGTGCTGGCGGCAATAAGCCCTCATCTCGTACGGATAGCTGTCGAAGTTCCCCCCGATGCTGTCCACCGTCAGGGTCTGTGAGATATTCCCCGCTATCATCCGGTTGAAGTAGCCTTTCTCCTGCAAGTTCCGGTAATAGCCGATGGCGCTTTCATCCGAGAGGTAAAGGGCACGCTGCACATTGCTTTCAATGGCGTTCTTGTCCGGTGACAGGGTAAAGAACAGTTCGTGAAAACGCCTGATATGCTCCCTCGCCTCTACCGGACGGTTCTGCTGCGCATCCTGCGAGAGGGCCAGCATCAGCGATTTTCCACTGTCCAGCACATAGATTTTCTGCCGCTGCGCTTCCGCAAAGTCGTATGCCTTTCAGGTGGCGAAAACCGTTACCAGTGCGCAAACTCCCAGGAATACCATTCCGAACAGCCGCAGCTGCCGGAACGACGTCTCGATGTTTTTTAATGATTTGAATTCCATGTCTTTTTCTGTTTTTTTTAAGTGATACGTTTAGAACATTTTCTTGATGCGTCCGGCTACCGTTCCGCCAACCGCACCGCCGACTGCCGCCGCACCGTTCCCGACCATCTTTCCCGCACCGTTGGCCTTCTGTCCGAAAGCCCCCGCACCGCCGGCCTGAATGATCCACGAGGAAACCGTAGGTACGCAGAAATAACCGATGATACCGATTATCATGAAGATGCAATAAACACTGTTCGATGCGTCCGGTATGAATGTCGGATCCTGCATCTGCTGGATGTCCTGCTGCAACATCAGGATCTGTATGCGTGAGAGGATAGCCCCGAACAGGTCACCCACCGGTAGCCATAAGTAAATACAGATATAGCGTGACAGCCATGTGGTGAGCGTACTCTGGAATCCGTCATAGACGGCCAGCGCAAAAGAGATAGGTCCTAAAATCGACAATACAATCAGGAAGAAAGTCCTTAGCGTGTCTATTAGCAGCGATGCGGCCTGAAAGAACAGTTCCAGCAGCTCCCGGAACCATTGCCGCACTTTCTCTCCCATATCATACACCGCCTTCTGCCCGTACATGTTTATCATCGTGTCCATATCCCCCAGCGACCAGCCCAGTTCGTCTATCTTCTTGTCAAACTCCTCGTCGCTTACCAGAAAGGCTTTTGCCGGGTCACGCAGCATCGCCTCCCGTTCCAGTTCGTCCTTCTCTTCCTGATACTTCTTCATGTCGAAGGTCTGCTGTTCGACCAGTGAGGAAGTCGCACTGCACACGGGGGAGAGAATCCCGTTGATTGTCCCCAGCACGAGAGTGGGAAAGAACATGATGCAAAGCCCCAGCACGAAGGGCCTGAAAAGTGGGAACACGTCAATTTCTTCCGCCCTTGCAAGGGACTGCCAGACCCGGTAAGCCACATAGAACAGGGCACCGATACCGGCCACTCCCTTCGCCACGCTTGCCATGTCCTCGCACAGCGGCATCATCTCATCGTAAAGCGAACGCAGCAACTCATGCAGGTTCGCCCAGTCTATTGATAGTAATACCATAGTCAATCTGTCTTTTAGGATGAATGATTACCAGTAACGCTGTTCGTGTGTGCCGTACAAGGCGAGTACCCTTTGGGAGTCCCCCTTCTTCTTGCTGCGCAGGTACGATATTCCGATATTCTTGCGGGTATAATACCAGGTGAGGTTCTTGTATTCCAGCACTTCGCCGTATATCCGGTTGATGATGTCCAGCCGTTCCTTGTCGGTCATAGAGAGTCCGGTGGCCGTAGTCACTTCCTTCAGGTCCAGCAACAGGTTGCTGCTTTCTTCGAGCATCCGGTTATACCCGAAAGCGATGGCCGAGAGTTCCTCCACGGTGAAGTTCGGGTCGCCCATCATCGTATTAAAGTTGGTCACGTAAATATCGCTGATGTCCCCTACAAGCAGGATGGTCTGCTGCACCTTCCGGGCGCCTTTCACAAGGTCATGCACCGATTTCAGTGCGTCGTAGTAGGCTTTTCCCTGCTCATAAATCTTTACTGTTTCCTTGAAATTATTAATCATATTTTCAGCAGTGGAAGAGGTTTCAATGATTTCATTGGCCGAGTTCACGATACTTTGCGCAAAGTTGCTGGGGTCAAAAACCGCCCATTGTGCCTTGCTTGTTACCGAAAGGGACAACAGTGCCATAAACAGAATTATCATTCTTTTCTTCATGCGTCTATCTCCTTTCTTTGGTGAGTAAATACCGGCTGTCGTCATCACGGGCGAACAGTCCGTAACTGCCGAACAGCAATACCTCGCTGCCGCTGAAATACCCGATGCATCCGGCATCCTTGTTGCCGTGAAGGAAAAGGTCGTCGCCCTTCCTAAGAGGAATATTGATTTCCGTATAACCCCTTTCTCCGATAAACAGTGTGGCCTTGTAGCCCTTGAAGCCGTCCGTCACACGGTTGGATTTACGGACCGTCAGTGACGAGCCGCCTTCCTTGTTCATTCAGTGACCGCAGATACGGTCATGTTCCAGTTCCTTCTTCATCTCCCCAATCAGGTTCAACAGATCCAGATTGGTCAGGGTCGCATCCCCGAGAGCTTCCCTGCATTGGTTTAATAAATCTTTTTTGCTCATTGTCATCTATGTTTAAAATGGTTACTTCTTTTCCTGCCGCTTACATTCGGCAAGTTGTCTGATGGCCAGCTCCATGTTTCCGCCCAGCTTTTCGGCAAGGCGTGTAAGTTCCAGTTTTTCAGTCTCTTCAGTGGTGTAGCACAAATATTCTTCAACCGAAACCTCTGTCGCATATACCGCGCTCTGCGTACCGCCCAACCCTATCCAGACCTCTTTATACAGCCGGTTCGCGGCATTGGCAAGGTTGATCGAGAGTATCTGGCTGCGTTCCTTGTCCGTCAGGCCGAGCAGGTTCTGTATCTGGTCGAATTTATTCTGATACTTCCGCTGGTCGAGCAATATTTTGCAATCGCTGTTGTTGATAATCGTCTCTTTCACAACGGGTGAGGAGATAATGTCATCCACTTCCTGCGTCACTACAACCGCCTCTCCATAGAACTTTCTGACCGTCTTAAAGAGATATTTTATATAGGATGCCATACCTTCCTTGGCGATAGCCTTTCATGCTTCTTCGATTAATATCATTTTGCGGATACCCTGCAAACGGCGCATCTTGTTGATGAACGTCTCCATGATGATAATCGTGACAACCGGAAAGAGGATTGGATTGTCCTTCACGACATCCAGCTCGAATACGATAAACCGCTTGTTAAGCAAGTCCAGTTCCTTGTCCGAGTTCAGCAGATAGCCGTACTCGCCGTTCTTGTAATAGGGTTCCAGCACGTTCAGAAAACCGTCCACATCAAAATCCTTCTCCCGCACGTTCTTGTCTGCCAGCACCTTGCGGTAGTCCTTCCTTACAAAATCGTAGAACGAGTTGAAGTTGGGCTTTATCCTGCGGTTCTTTTTTATCTTCTCGATATAAAGACTGACGGCATTCGAGAGTGCCACCTCTTCCGAGCGGCGGGGCGGTTCGTCCTCCCTCTTCCAAAGAGTGAGTATCAGGGTCTTGATACTGTCCCGCTTTTCAATGTCATACTGGTAATCCTCTGTGAAAAACGGATTGAATGAGATCGGGTCATCTTCCCGGTATGTAAAATAAATCCCGTCGTCTCCGCCGGTCTTCTGGTGTATCAGGTCACAGAGTCCCTTGTACGAGTTTCCGGTGTCCACCAGCAGGATATGACTTCCCTGTTCCCAGTATTGTCTGACAAGATGGTTGGTAAAGAAACTCTTTCCGCTTCCGCTTGGACCGAGTATGAACTTGTTTCTATTAGTCACCACCCCTTTCTTCATGGGCAGGTCCGAGATGTCCAGAAAGACCGGCTTGCCCGTCAGCCTGTCCACCATGCGGATGCCGAAGGGGGACAGCGAGTTCCGGTAACATGTCTCGGCCGTGAAGAAGCAGAGCGCCTGCCCGGTAAACGTGTAGAACGTCTCTTCAGAGGGGAAGTCCGCCTCGTTTCCCGGTATGCCCGCCCAATAGAGGGCCGGAAGGTCGGTCGTGTTATGACGGGGGGTACATTCCATCAAGGCCAGCGCACTGCCCACGTCATTCTTCACTTTTCGGAGTTCATCGCCATTTTCCGCCCATGCGATGATGTTGCAATGGCAGCGCACGGACTGCAACCCGTTGGTATGCGCCTCGTTCAGGTATTCGTCCAGCCACTCCTTGTTTATCTGGTTGCTGCGGCTGTAACGGGAAAGCGACTGCATGTTCTTGGCCATCTTCTCAAAACGGGAAAGGTTCTCGCCACTGTCGTCTATGAATATCCACTGGTTGTAGATATGGTCGCAGGAGAGCATCACGCCCACGGGGGCGGCATAGCTCAGGCGGCAGTCCGAGCGGTCGGTCGAGAGGCGTTCATACCGCCCGTCCGTCCTGACCCTTCCCGGAAGGTCGTCAAGGTCGGAAAGGGTATGCAGGCAGAGCCGCTTGTCACCGATACGCATCCCGTCCGGGTTCAGCTGCATGTCCTGCAACATGGTGGTTCCGTCTGCCGACAGCGTGAGATACCGCTCGATAATGCCCGGTTCGCTTTCCGTTCCCGTAATCTCTTCCGTGGTGAGGCGTTCCAGCCTTGCCAGCCCGCTGTCATTGACGATGCTTTCAAACTGTCCCACCGCTTCCGTGAAACGCTCCACCGTTTCCCTGTCCCTGATTTCCTTCGGCACCAGAAAACCACGGCAGAGCGTGTTCCAGTTGCTTTGCTGCCGGGAGCGTTCCTTCGTGGTCTTGGTAAGGAACAGATAGCAGGTGTGGTGCAGGTAGGGCCTTTCGTTGAAATGCCGCTCGAAACTGCGGGAGAGGAAGCTCAGTTCGTCCCTGCGGATGTCCGGCTCGTATTTCTCCGTGATGAAAATATCCTGCTTGTGGACGATGGAGAAATTCGGCAATACCTTGATCGCCTTCGCTCATGCGGCGTGCATCGCCTCATAGTCTGCGGATGATACCGAAAACACTTCCGGCAGTGTGACCCGGAAAGCGACCGTGATGTCGGCGTCCTTGCTGACGATGCAGCTGTGCTCCACCGCCATGACGGGGAACTTGCTTTCCAGTGTGGATGCTTTTAATATACTTCTCATATGATTTACGATTGTTGTTCTTTAATCAGACGTGTGATACGTTTGCGTGAGAGGATTCTCCGGGGGTGCTGCCGGGCCGCGAACAGTTTCATCAGCCCGTGGCTGCCGTATTTACGGTTCAGCGTGAAGGTCAGCCATACCAGCACGGTAGCTGCCGAAACCCCGAAACCGATACAGATCCACTGGTCAGCGCCTGCCATATACATGATGACGAACACCACGAATACGGCAAGCAGGCCGGCAGCGAAAATAAACAGGTATTGCGCCCGGAGTCCCTTGAACTCCACCTCACGGCCCACACCCTTATTTATTTCAAAATCAGCCATAAGTTGCCGGTGTTTTTAGAGGAAGAACGACCTCAGGATGGTAGCCGCGACTATCAGGAAGATGCAGGCTCCGAACCACGAGCTTGCCGTTTTCGAGGTGTCGGGGTCGCCCGAACTGAACTTCTGGTAGACCTTGATCCCTCCCACGAGTCCGATGACGGCCCCCACCGCATACGCCAGCTTTGTGCCGGGGTCAAAATATCCGCTCACGAGCTGTGTCGCCTCGGTAATACCGGCCTGCCCGTTTCCTTGCGCCATTGCCGCGCTTGCCGCCGCAACAGCGGCCAGCATCATAATCAATCTTTTCTTTTTCATTAATTCCGTGATTTTTAAGTGAATGAAAAGCCACGGACCGCCCCCTTTCACTATCCCCACAAGGCAGCCCGCAGCCGCTTTATGGTTTACTGGTTCAGGGGGTAAGTTCCGGCCGGAAATCAGCCGGAGTCATAATATGCCATTCGCATCGTCAGTTGTTTTAGTGGTGAAACACGGGTGTTAATTCTCTCTTGACAAGGGGATGCGGGTCATCCCGAATCGTAATAGCCTTTTGTTCTCATTGTCTTTACTGTTTTTTACCGTTTTATTTCAAATATTCCCCACACTTGAAACCTTTGCGGGGTGCATAGTCTTCAAAGGAAGAGGACTTGAACAGCCACATCCGGTTTGCCCACCGTGCAAGGTCACGCTCATACCGGGTAGGCGTCCGCTTGTTCTCATAATCCCGGAAAGGAATGACAAAGGGGGTAATCCCCAGTTTCCTGAGCACGTTCAGCCGGAAAAGGTCCTGCTCTATGGTGGAATTGAATCCTACCAGCACATAGCAGGTGATCTTGTAAGGCTTCACATGCCTGACCATCTCTTTCAGACGGTCTGTCAGGTCCAGTGCGGGCAAGTCCCAGGCGATGTGGATGTTCTGTTTCATCCTCAGTTTGTTCAGATGCCAGGCCTGTTCCTCATCCATAATCCTGACGTCCACACCGTGCAGTTTCACGGGCTGGCGGGTTTTCAGCAGATACTCCACTGCCGACCTTCACTGCGGATTGGCAAAGAAGTTGTTGTCCAGTACCTCAATCCATTTTCCTTCGGGATTCAGTTCCACCGGCTCCACTGTCCGGATATACCCTTCTTTCTTGCGGACGAGGCAGAAAGGGCATTTACGGATGCAGCCCCTTGAAAAAAACTGGAGGGAGAAGGGATATTCGGGGTAAAGGGAGTAATCCATCATCCGGCTGTGTTCCACCGTTTCGGGAAGCCTGCCGGCAATATCATATCCGGTTCCGCCCCTGACTACCTCTCCGGCATCCAGCCGGCTGTAATCATAATCTGGTGTGAAGGTGAACACCTTGCTTGCCAGCACCTTGTCATACCGCCGTGCCGGTGCCGCCCATTCCACCCGGTACCCTTTTCTCTTGTAATAAGCCGAAAGGCGCATCAGAGCAAAATTGGGGAAGTTATGTCCGTCCACATCTACCAGTCCTATATTCATACGGATAAAATTTAATGGTGAATAGTTCTTGTTGTCTTGCCGGGTGACTGCCGCAAGCGGTCTGTCATCCCGAATCGTAATAGCCTTTTGTCATAGCCATTCTGTTTTATAAATAAGTCACTTTAAGGAATTGTCTCTTCCCGGTGGGAATATCCCCTTATCAGGCGGGAACATCAATTTATCATCCCGAATCGAAATAAGTCATATACATGCTTTGTCAGTTCATTCAGTCACATACCATAGCGAATCTCTCTTTACAATGATACGGGCAATCAACCCGTATCAAAATAACCTCTTGTCATCGTTACCTCCTTTTTTAATCGGTTAATCACTGTCCGGAGCAGCCTCACTCAAATGTTCGGCTTCGTCCAGAAATTTGCTGATACGGCTGTCGCTGCCATTGATACTTTCCAGTATCGAGCGCTCAATCTGCGTATCCTTTATATGGTGGATAGCCCTCAGAAGGGCCAGCCGCTTGTCCGTGGGAATCTCCTTGCCGTTGCACAGGTCGATGATCAGGTCTATCTCTTCCGGCCCGATACCGGCTGTGCCACCCTGATAACCGTCACGGGCGCAGTTCAAGTCTTCCAGTTCCTCATTCAGTTCGTCCGTATCCACGTCGTCACTGTTTTCAGTCTGTTTCTCATTGTCCTCAAGCCTGCCGGAACTGTCGGGTCCGGAAGCCCGCCACTCTTCCACACGCTTGTCCCGGAACAGTTCCGGGATGCGCTCCGGCGGTACTTGTGCCGTCCTTTGCGGCACCGCATCTTCGTTTCTGCCGGCAAATGTAGAGGCATTTTCCTTACCCGCAATAGCCCCGGAACCGGTGGCGTTTATTGGCGGCTGCTGGCGTGTCCCATAGCTTTTCGTGACGACAAGACTGTCCGCTCCGGACTGTTTTTGAGGTGTTTCTTCCATACCCGCGTTTGCAGGCTTTTCCTTCATTTTCGGCTTATCCTTGTCTCCCGTTTCTGTTCTCACAGCCGGGATGTCCCTCTTTCCGGCTTCCCGTACCGACGGACTCCCTTTCTTTTCCATTTTTCCTTTCGTGCGTTTACGCCCTTTCTTCTGTTCCTCTTTCACCGGATCGAACCATCCGGCAACACTCCGCAGGGCTTTTGCCATGCGGCGGCGTGCCTTCCCGAAACATATTTCGCCGAGCTGTCCCCTGAACAAAAACTTGTCCATGAACAGATAGGCGAACAGCAGCCAGAACAGGATGATTCCGGCTTCATAGTAAACTGATTGTATATCCATGACCTAAAATATTTTATTGTAACTCTTTTGAAGGTAGGCCTTCACCTCTTCCGAATGTCTCTCGAAATGTTCTTTCAATACATTATCTATATAGTTGCCGACCGTCAGCTGCCGTTTGCCCGCGATTCCGACAATAACCGATATTTTCTGGTGCAGTTCCTTGTCGATATATACCCCTTGTCTGCCTTCGCATTTATAGGGGGTAAGGAATCTGCGGATAAAGTCGGCCAGTGCCGTGCGTATCGTTTTCGGTGACGGTTTTTCCCCAATCGCTTCCGGACAGCCGGTATCATCTGCATCGGGAACACCCCTTACAGTTTCATTCACGCCGTTATCCGCTTTTCCCTTCTCATCGGATAAGGCGGTTTCTCTATTTTCGTCGCTCTCTCCGGTCACAGAAGGTGACGGAGATAAAGGAGGCTCCGAAGGAACACCCGCCATCAGGCTGCGCAGATATGCTTCATCCACCGGATTTTGTCCGTTTGTTTTCTTCGCCATGACTATTCGGTTTTAAGTATAGATATGATCTCATCCATAAACGTATCGAAACCGCACTCTTTAGTGAAGGTCGCATCGGGAGCGAACAGCGTACTCCGGTAAACAGGGCCGCCCGTAGCGGACAAGTCTCTGGTGAAGTTGCTGCGCACGGGAATACGTGTTTTCAGGCAGTCCAATCCCAACAGGGAGAATCCTTGCTGATAGATGTCATACAAGGTCGTGCGTTCCCTGCGATCCACCATGTTCCAGAACAGGCACAGCCTTTTCAGGGAGGATAAGCCGGTTTTTATCAGCCGGTCATTAATGGTGGTTGCAAAGTTCAGTGTGCTTTCCAGCACAAGGCGGTCTGCCTTTATAGGCACGAACAGATAATCGAGTGCGCTGATTGCGGCGATAACCCCGTCGCTGCCCATTGTACCGGGCAGGTCGAACAGTACAATATCATAGGGTATATCCGCCTTTTCTTCAAATGCCCTTCAGTCCGCCATGCAATTGGCCGGAGTGCTTCCGATGACCGGATAAGCCTTTTTCTTTAACCGTCCGGCCTGTTCCACCAAAAGGTTCTGATAGGCGGGTGTGGCCTTCACCACTTCCATGTCCCTTTTTTTCTGTTTGAGGATTGAGTGCTGGGGATAGTCACAATCCACCACGGCCACGTTCAACCCTTTCACATAATGCAGTCATGATGCCGCATAAATGGTAAATGTTGATTTACCCACGCCACCTTTCTGGGTAGCGAACGAAACGAATAATGTTTTCTTTCTCTTTTCCATTGTTACAAATTTAAGTAAGTGAATAATCGGATTTATTGATTTCCGGACGGATAGCCGTTTATCCATGCGGCTGTCTGTCCGGTTACTTGTTTCATTGCCTGCTTATCCAGCCAGTTACATAGCTGCTTATCCGTGCATCTACATAGCTGTTCATCTATCCGGCTATTTGCGCATATAGCTGTTTGATGATGTAGCTATTTAGCTATTCAGATGAATAGCTAAATAGCTAAGTACATATTCAAGCGCTTATATATTCGGATACCTGTTTATTCGTCCATACATTAATATACGTGTATAACTACATATCTGAATAGATACCGGTTTGAATATCTGTTTATCCATTCAGACTGCTATCCATATAGTTATCCGGATAGTAATTCAGATAGTGATCCGAATACCAGACTGTTTATCCGTTCAAATGGATAATCGAATAGCTATCCGGCTACAAATAAACCTCAAAAAGAGCATCTGTGTAGTATCCCCCGTTTCAAAGTCATTTATTGGCGGCTGTTGGCGGGAACCGCCATAATGCACGGACAGAAAAAACTCTCTACCTTTGTCGCCGGGAGAGCGCAGCCCGTTCTCGGCAGAGAACGTAAGACAATCCTTCAGACCTATAATCCGGCCCAGCCGGATTTTAATATGCGTCAGCATATAGCGAGGTGTACTTTCAGCGGTTGGAAATATTTCCAACCGCTGAAAGTCTCGCCCGAAAGGTGTTTCGGGGGCAAAGGTTCTCCCAAGTCGAACCTTTTTAAATTTTCATGTTATGAAAGATGAAACAAGAATCCGTAACGCCGCAGGGCGCAAGGTGCTGGCAGACCCGCGCACGCACCGCTATTACCTCTGTCTCAATGACAATGAGAACGAGAAGTTTCTCACGATGTTCGAACAGTCCGGCATGAAGAACAAGGCCGAATTTATCTTCGCCCGTATCTTCGGTTGAGAGTTCAAGGTGGTGAAGATTGATAAGGAAGCGCAGGAATATTACGCCCAGCTGACCGCTTTCTATCAGCAGTTCCGACGCATCGGGAACAACTACAACCAATGTGTGAAGACCATCCATACCATTTACGGGGAGAAGAAATCGCTTGCGTTTCTCTACAAACTTGCCGAAGAAACCCGTAAGCTGGAAGAAATATGCAGGCAGGTTATCGAACTTACAAAGCGGTACGAAAAGGAATATCTTACTAAAAAGGAATAATGTCATGGTGCCGAATATCACATCGGGCAAAACATTCTACGGGGTGATTGCCTATAATAAGATAAAGGTGGAAGACGGTACGGCAAAGGTATTGTGACACCCGAAGATAGCGGCGGACACTTCAGGAAATGTGCCGATTGGAAACTGCGTGCAGGCCTTTGAGCCTTATACCGCACTCAACTCGCACGTCAGGAAACCGGTCATCCATATCTCCTTGAACCCTTCCCCGAAAGATATTCTCTCGGAGGAGCAGATGACCGTACTGGCGCAGGAGTTCATGGAAAAGTTCGGATACGGGAACCAGCCCTATGTCGTATGGCTGCACGAAGACATAGACCGCAGACACATGCACATCGTTTCGGTACGCATCAACGGGAAAGGTGAAAAGATAGACCATAACCGGGAAGGTATCCGGGCCCAGAACATCTGCCGTGAAATGGAAGTGAAGTACGGGCTTCATCCCACACTCGGAGAGCACGGTGAACGGGAACTTTTGAGTCTGCAAAAAGTGGACTATGCGAAAGGTGATGTGAAAGCGCAGGTAAAGCACACCGCCCGTACCCTGCTGGAATGTTACAACTTTCATTCGCTTGCCGAATACAACACCTTGCTGGAACTTTACAACGTGACGGTTTATGAAGTGAGGGGAAATGTGGACGGAAAGGAATACCACGGCATCATGTACGGAGCGTTGGACGATGACGGGATGCGGGTGGGAACGCCTTTCAAGTCCAGTAAGTTCGGAAAGGTATTCGGTCATGAGGCATTGCAAAAGAAATTTGATACATCCGTTGAAAAGGTAAAAAGAGACAGTCTTGCCGAAAGGACACGCAAGGAAATCATCAAAGCCATGCAGGACATAGGCACGAAGGAAGACTTTGCACATAGGCTGAAAGAGGCGGACATAGAAGTCATTTACCGTACCAATTCCGATGGGCGTCTTTACGGCATCACATTTATAGACCATGCGAACCGGACGGTATTTAACGGTTCACGTCTGGGCAAGCCATTTACCGCCAATGTGTTCAACGAACTGTTCAACAATCCGGATACAGATCGGGAAAGGCTGATACCGCCGCCGGAGCATGAAACGCCACGGCAGGGAAACGTTCCGGAACAAGCGGATAATATGAACCGGGAGGGACAACAGGAATGGCAGGATACACGGCAAAACGGACGGCAGGCGGAAATCTCCGGCAGCCTGATTGACACGTCCGCACTCGGAGCCGTTGATATTTTCTCCATACTCATGGAGGAAGACCGCACGCATGAATACATCGATCCGGCTTTCCGTTACGGGCGCAGGAAAAAGAAGAAAAAGCGGAGACGCAGGTTATAATATAATAATGTATAGAACAGAAGTCTAATTTTAAAATTTACGATTATGCAGAATGAAGATGATTTAAGGGGTCTTGCCAAGGTCACGGACTTTATGCGGGCCATCAGTTTTTTGTTTATGGCGATACACGTCTATTGGTTTTGTTACGGCTGGCTGAACGAGATGGGCTGAACACTCGGTATAGTGGACCGGATACTATCCAACTTCCAGCGTACGACCGGACTGTTCTCGTCCCTGCTTTACACAAAGCTGTTCTGTGTCCTCTTCCTCGGTCTGTCCTGCATGGGCAACAAGGGGGTGAAGAAACATGAAATCACATGAAGGAAAATCGACATCGCAGCAGTTACGGGTACCATACTGTTTTTCTTCAACTGGTGGCTGCTCTCCCTCAATGCCTCATCCGGGGTATGTGCCGTGCTTTATACCGTAACATTAACCGGAGGTTTCTTTTGTCTGTTGGCTTCCGGACTATGGGTAAGCCGGTTGCTGAAAAGCAATCTGTTGGAGGACGTGTTCAATACGGAGAACGAGTCGTTCATGCAGGAGACCCGTCTGATGGAAAACGAATATTCCATCAATCTGCCGACCAAATTCTGGTACAGAAGAAAAGAATGGAAAGGCTGGATAAATGTGGTGAATCCCTTCAGGGCAAGCATGATTTTAGGCACGCCGGGTAGCGGTAAGTCGTATGCGGTGGTCAATAATTACATAAAGCAGGCAATCGAGAAGTCTTACGCACTTTATATATACGATTTTAAGTTTGATGACCTGTCGGTTATTGCTTACAACCACCTGATTAAATATAGACACCGTTATAAGATACCACCCAAGTTTTATGTAATCAACTTCGATAATCCGAGAAAGAGCCACCGTTGTAATCCGTTGGCTCCGGAACTGATGACGGATATTTCGGATGCCTACGAATCCAGTTATACCATCATGTTAAACTTGAATAAAAGTTGGGTGCAAAAGCAGGGGGACTTCTTTGTGGAATCTCCGATTGTTTTGTTTACGGCGATAATCTGGTTTTTGAAGTTGTATGAAAACGGCAGATACTGTACGTTCCCACATGCCATTGAATTGCTTAATAAAAGGTACGAGGATGTATTTACAATCTTGACAAGCTATCCTGAGCTTGAGAATTATCTGAGTCCTTTTATTGACGCGTGGAAAGGCGGTGCCAGCGAGCAGTTGATGGGCCAGATTGCATCCGCCAAAATTCCGCTGTCCAGACTGATAAGCCCGCAACTTTATTGGGTGATGTCCGGTAGTGACTTCACGTTGGACATTAATAATCCGAAGGAGCCTAAAGTTCTGTGTGTCGGCAACAATCCCGATAGAATTTCCATTTATGGTGCTGCTTTAGGTCTGTATAACTCCCGTATCGTTAAGTTGATAAACAAGAAGAAGCAACTCAAAAGTTGTGTAATCATTGACGAGTTACCCACGATTTTCTTTAAAGGTCTGGATAATCTGATAGCCACGGCACGAAGCAACAAGGTGGCGGTTGTGTTGGGTTTCCAAGACTTCAGCCAGTTGAAACGTGACTATGGTGACAAGGAAGCCGCCGTTATCATGTCAACTGTCGGTAATGTTTTCAGCGGTCAAGTGGTGGGTGAAACGGCCAAAACACTATCAGAAAGGTTTGGAAAAATCCTGCAAAAGCGGGAGTCTGTTAGCATCAATCGCAGTGACACTTCCACTTCCATCAGCACACAACTGGACAGTCTGATACCTGCCAGCAAAATCAGTACACTCTCACAAGGTATGTTTGTCGGTGCTGTAACAGACAATTTCGGAGAAACGATAGACCAGAAGATTTTCCATGCGCAGATAGTAGTGGATAATGATGCGGTACAGAAAGAGACGGCGGCCTATCAGCCTATACCTGAAATCAGCAGCTTTCTGGATGCGGAGGGCAATGATACAATGGAGCAACAGATACAAGTGAACTACCGACAAATCAAGCAAGATATTGTAGAACTAGTGGAAAATGAATTGATACGCATTGAGAATGACCCTGCACTCAAACATCTGTTAGGAAATAACGAAGAGGATTAAGTATAATTCTCAAAAATATTATACTATTGATTCCTTTAATATACTGCTATACTCTGTAGAAACCTACAACAAAGAGGCATTTTTGTAAACTTCAGGATTCAAGTATAAAAAACGAATCTTGAAGTTTCCAAATTTATACAGAACACCGAACAGTGCCTTTTCAATATTGCTGCCCCAATAAAAAGATACTGCTTCCTTTCATGAACTATTTCCCAAAAGTTTTTATCCAACTTTTTTGGGGGCAGTTTATAATGTAGATTGTCTCCTTATATCTAAAACCAACTGGTTTAATCGAATTTCTCTGTTTGAACTGTTTTGTATCTCGCACTGCCATATAATAATAACCTTCCAACCTAAGTCTTGCAATTTTTGAACCACATCTTCATCTCTGCTTATATTTTGAGAAATTTTGCTTTCCCAGAATTGTCTATTTGAACTTGGCAAGTTACCTCTTCTACAAGAATGTCCATGCCAAAAACAGCCATGAATAAAAATAGCAATTTTATATTTAGGTAAAACAATATCTGGCTTACCAGGAAGTTCTTTGACATTCTTTCTGAATCTAAATCCTTTTGAAAATAAATACTTTCGCACTAAAATTTCCGGTTGTGTTTCTTTACTGGGAATTTTAGACATAATATCAGATCGTTTAGATTTTGAATATATATCAGACATTATTTTTTTCTTTAAATGAGACTTTTACCCTCCCTAATATCGTATTAGGATATCTGTTATAAAATGCAGAACAACCAAAGAGAAGTAGTAATAAATTCAGCATTGAGTATTCTAACATATTCATTATCATTTTTATACAAAACTAAGACGAAATGTATATAGTAATTTATTAGCAAGTCATGTAATATTCCATAAAATCCTCTATTACTTGGTAAAACATAAATATTATTTTATTCATTTTTAATATGTCTACATGTGTTGTTCTGAAATTTTTTACATGATTCAGATGCCTCCTTCTTAACAAAGGATATACCAACTCTAATAGGATTAGAAAAGGATTTATTGGTAATTCGCTGGCAATAATTCTCTTTCAAAGTACAACAATATCTAAAATCTACAACTTTATCTCCAAATACAATTGCTGTAGAAGTCGAAATATTACGTTGTTTCTCGCATACATGAAGAGTGAATGGTTTTAAATCCCATTCAATACAAATAATTTCTTCTTGACGATTTTGAATAAAAGAAATAAATCCACTATCAGCTAACTCTAGTCCTCTGTTTATTTTAGTTGTTTGTCCACAAACAAAATAATAAAATCCTTTTATTTTATTTGGTCTTAAGCAGTCGCAGTGTGGAGTAATGCACAATATATATTGTTCTTTACTATCACCGCCTTGATCTATAATAAAGATATCTCCAAAACCAATATTCCTTTGAGACATTAGGATAGTATGATCAATGTTATAATAATAATTGAGCCTAGCCAAATCTTCATCTGATGGTTTAGCTTCTGCTTTATCTTTTTGGTAATCATCAATTGCTGCTAATAGACTGGATTTTTCTTTATATAGCCATGCCGTATTGTAATTCTCCCATAATTCAATCAAAAATTCGTCAAAAGCTTCATTGGGAACAATTGTTTGTTTATGATGAAAAAATGCGCTTTCATTAATTCGGCTTAATCCTTTACCTATCAGAGAGGACTTACTCATTAACTTATTTCGCATTTCCATACTCAGAAAGGTTAAGAATGCTTCATTTGCAGATGAAATTGCTTCTGAAAAATCATTATATAGATCATCTGGGTTTGTAGTCCCTTTTTTGAATACTGCAAAAAATGTATTGTTTATTTGCAAATAATTCCCCTTGCAATTTACATAAACTTTTTTAGGTTCACACCTATATAT
>CECF01048970.1_pt1 | contig 20527 bp, 19 predicted proteins | sample 554751 | NCBI WGS metagenome assembly CECF01 (sample SAMEA3182099, study PRJEB8094) | gut metagenome | biome: human; feature: gut; material: Stool; isolation source: human stools | place: Canada | collected 2012-06-12 | reverse complement strand
AGGCTCGTTTTTTCATGAAGACAAGCTACTTTTTTACCAAAAACAACTTGAAAAGTTTCTTCAGACCCGGGTGGAAGGGCATGGGAGATCCGGGTGTGGAAGAGGTGGAGACCCGGATCTGCGTGAAACCGGGACGGGGATGTGGAGCTGTTTATCTGCCTTGTTTGAGGAGATTTTATGCACTGTTTCTCAAAAAATGAAGCCGACTCTTTTAAGGGTCGGCTTCATTTTTATTCTTCCACTTGCACCTTTACAATTACTTTGCGGATATTACCTTGGCCGATACCGGGAGCATGGCCATCTTCGGGGAAATAGATGGCGAACTGTCCCGGATAGATCTTGGTGTAGGCTGTAGGACGGTCGATATAGAAAGCGATGTCTTTTTGCTCGTTATAAGGAGTTGATTCTTCCTGCAGCTCACATCCCGGTTTCCAACCGATTTTCTCCACACCTAACAGAGGCATTTGGATGTCGATGTATTTTTTGTGTGTTTCGATAGCGGCATCTTTCTTTTCCTTGCCAAAGATACTGACAACGCTTACATATAAGCGAGAACCATCCAGTTCATGCTTACCATCTTCCACTTTAGAGAAGTCTGTAGATTTTAGATAGTCGAATGCTTTTTTGAATAGAGGATGCAGGCATTCGATTTTTTTTGTGTTGTTTAATGAATCAAGTATCATACGTCTTATTATTTAATTCGTTCATTCGTTTGATTATTGGCAAAGGTCGTATATTCGAATGTTAAATAATAGCCTTTATCTGCAAATAATTCTATTAAAATCAAAGAATATTTATTTGGCTACAAAATAACCGAATAAACCGTATCTTTGTTATACTAATGAAACAAATTTGACATTTAAACACGATATGAGAGAAACAGAAACGAAGGTATTGCCTGTTCTTGAAATGAGTTGTGCCGTCTGTGCGGGCAACGTGGAGAGTACGGTGCAGGCATTATCTGGTGTGGAGAAGGCAAGCGTGAATTTTGCTGCTGGTACATTGACGGTAACTTATAATCCGTCCGTTATCACTTTGGAGGTTATGCAAGCTGCTGTGCAGGCTGCCGGATATGATCTGATAGTCGAAGCCGAGGACCCTGTAGCCATGCAGGAAGAGAAAGCTCGAATGCATTATAAGATATTGAGGAGGAATACCATAGGAGCATGGACGTTGTCTATCCCGTTGGCGCTTTTAGGGATGGTGTTCATGCATGTACCGTTTGGAAACTGGATCATGATGGTGTTGGCATTGGCTATTATGATCTTTTTCGGACGTTCGTTCTATGTGAACGGTGTGCGGCATGCCCTCAAGGGAAAAGCCAATATGGACACATTGGTCGCACTTAGTACTTCGATAGCTTTCCTGTTCAGCCTTTTCAACACCTTATGTCCCGGATTTTGGCTGGGAAAAGGACTGGAACCACATGTTTATTATGAGGCTTCAGGTGTGATCATCGCGTTCGTCTTGTTAGGCAAACTGATGGAGGAGCGGGCTAAGAACAGTACCTCTTCAGCCATAAAAGGATTGATGGGATTACAGCCTAAAACAGCTCGTTTGGTAACGGACGGTAGAGAAGAGGAGGTGCCTATTTCGAATCTTCAGGTCGGTAATGTAGTCAGTGTACGGCCGGGCGAAAAGATTCCAGTGGACGGGACGCTTTTACAGGGGAGTTCTTCGGTGGACGAAAGTATGCTAAGCGGAGAGCCGATTCCGGTGGAGAAAAATGCCGGTGACCGAGTGTTGGCCGGAACGATCAACCAGAAAGGCGCTTTTACGATGGAAGCGACAAGTGTCGGAGGTACGACCGTATTGGCCCAGATCGTGCAGATGGTTCAATCGGCGCAGGGAAGTAAGGCCCCCGTTCAGCGGATTGTAGACAAAATAAGTGGTATATTTGTACCGGTCGTCGTATTGCTTTCGTTTCTCACCTTTGTTTGTTGGCTGGTGATAGGAGGAGAAAGTTATTTTTCATATGCATTGCTATCTGCCGTTTCGGTGCTGGTTATTGCTTGCCCGTGTGCGTTGGGATTAGCTACGCCGACTGCCTTAATGGTCGGAATGGGAAAAGGGGCCGAACAGCATATCCTGATTAAGGATGCCTTCGCTTTGGAAAATCTATGCAAGGTCGATACGGTTGTTTTGGATAAGACCGGAACATTGACGGAAGGTGTGCCGGTTGTCACGGATTCGTATTGGATTTCAGATGACAATATCCGTTATTTGGACGTCTTGTACACAGCGGAGCAGAAATCCGAACATCCTCTGGCATCCGCTATTCTCTGTTGGTTGGAAGAATCCGGTGCAAAGGTCTGTGAGGCAGAAAATTTCGAGAGCCTGACGGGGCGTGGCGTACGCATTCAGGTCGAAGGAGTTACCTACTGGGCGGGGAGCCAGGGATTGCTTGACATATTTCAGGCTGGTATTCCGGAAAAGGTACGGAAGCAAATCGGGCAATGGCAGGAAGATGGGCAAAGTGTTGTTTTTTATGGTCAGGAAACCCGCCTATTGGCAGTTCTGGCGATCTCGGACCGTATCAAGCCGACTTCTGCGGAAGCCGTTAAGGAACTGAAAAAGCAGGGAATAGAAGTACATCTTCTGACGGGCGACGGTGTCCGGACAGCCGAACGGGTTGCCGCAACCTTGGATATCGGTTATTATAAGGCGGAAGTGATGCCGAACGATAAGGAGGAATATATCATATCTTTACAGCAGCAAGGTAAGAAAGTGGCGATGGTCGGCGATGGCATTAACGACTCGCAAGCGCTTGCACGGGCCGATGTCAGCATCGCGATGGGAAAAGGAACTGATATTGCAATGGATGTGGCTATGGTTACGCTTATCACGTCCGACCTGTTGCTGCTTCCCGGTGCGATCCGTTTGTCCAAACAGACAGTCCGCCTGATTTATCAGAACTTGTTTTGGGCATTTATATATAATGTAATCGGTATCCCATTGGCTGCGGGCGTTTTGTTCCCGATAAACGGACTGCTGTTGAATCCGATGCTGGCGAGTGCAGCAATGGCTTTCAGTTCCGTCTCAGTGGTATTGAATAGTTTAAGATTGAAATTCATGAAATGAAAAAAATTATGATTTATGAATTATAATTTCATGGCAATATCCCTATTTTTGTATTCATAAATCATAAATCGTAACAGCTATGGCAACAATAAAATTTAAAACGAATGCAAAGTGTGGTGGATGTGTAGCGGCAATAGGTGCAAAGCTCAATACATTGATGGCTTCGGATGACTGGTCGATTGATTTGGCCGATCCGAATAAGGTGTTGGAAGTGAAAGTTGATCTTGCTCCTGCTATTGTGATTGCAGCAGTAAAAGAGGCCGGGTTCAAGGCCGAACAATTATAAGCGGATGGCTGCCAGGCAACGACAAACATATGGTGAAGAGGTTGCCAATGTCTTGACACATGGTGCCGGAATGCTTTTTGGAATGACCGCTATCATTATTTTGATGATGGCGGCTATCCGAAGTGGAAATCCTTGGGCGATCGGCAGTTTTGCTGTTTATGTCGTTTGTATGACACTTTCGTATGTGACGTCTACATTTTACCATGCTTCGACCCGTGCACGACAGAAAAGACTCTTGCGGCGGTTCGATCATGGTGCGATTTATTTGCATATTGCGGGAACTTATACGCCCTTTACGTTGCTGGCCCTCCGGCAGGAAGGTTATTGGGGTTGGTCACTATTCGCCGTCATATGGATCGCGGCAGTGGCAGGTGTCTGGCTGAGTTTCAGGAAGATGAGAAAGAAAGACCATCTGAAAACAGTTTGTTATCTGGCAATGGGTTGGGTAGTCATAATTGCTTTTAAACCCTTGTTGCATGTCTTTCGTGAAACCGGTTCGATGGATGTTCTGTATTGGTTGATCGGAGGAGGGCTATTTTATACGGTAGGCTGCCTGTTTTTCTTTTTAGACAAATATAAATATATGCATCCAGTATGGCATTTCTTCGTATTGGGCGGTAGTATCTGTCATTTTATATCGATATACTTGTTGGTATAATATGTTCCATCTTTACTTAGGATTGGTTTGAAAACATGTTTATAGAGGATTGTGTGCATTGGGGCACTTTTTTCTAACAATTCAAACCAATACATTCCCTCCATATGTGTTGTATAGCATCTTTATATTGTCTACTTTTGCGCCTAAGTAGGAATAGGTTTTATCAAGAGAGATGGCAAAGAGAAAAAGCGCAAGGAAACCGCGGAAAAAAGTTCAAAAGACTTCGTCTTTCCTTTCCACAGTGAAGCGAATGTTTATTGGCGCCTTTATTGTAGTGGCTTGTTTTATAGGGGTTCTGTTTATATATGATTATTTTGTTCCGATGGCCGGACACAAACCGGCGGCTTTGGAGAAAAAGGGACAGGAAGTCGTTTCTTCAAAAAAGGCTGCAACCGCTCCGAAACAAAAGATACAGGACAAAACATCTGCCAATAAGACTCTTGCCAAGTCTTCCACAAAAACATTTAAAATCCCCGCAAATACAGAGATACCCCGCCTAAAGGAGAAACGCCAGGAGCAGGTTATCAAGCACGAAGGATATACGGTTTCTTATAATTCCGAGTACCGTATAGCTAACTGGGTCGCGTACGAATTGACGGCAACGGAAGCCAAAAGCAAAAAGACGGAACGTTCTAATAAGTTTGTACCCGACCCGCAGGTGAAAGGTTCGACGGCGATGAACGAAGATTATACGCGTTCCGGCTACGATCGTGGCCATTTAGCTCCGGCAGGTGATATGAAATGGTCTGCAAAAGCCATGCGCGAGTCTTTTTACCTGAGCAATATCTGCCCGCAAAAACCGAAATTAAACCGGGGCATATGGAAAGACCTGGAGGAACAGTGCCGCTTGTGGGCGTTGGATAACGGTTCGCTTTTGATTGTTACGGGCCCCGTTATTACAGGCGATATGAAACGGTTGGGAAAAAACAGGGTTGCGATACCCAAAGCCTTTTATAAGGTATTGTGTTATCATACGGAGAAAGGCTATAAGGGTATCGGATTTCTTTTCGAGAATAGGGATTATAAAGATAATTCGCTGAAATCGATGGCGATACCTATCGACAGCGTGGAGAAGGCAACAGGTATTGACTTCTTCCCGTCTATCCCCGACGATCAGGAAAACGAAATGGAAGCGGCGGTTGATTGGAGCCGTTGGTCATTTTAATGCGTATATCCGAAAAATTATCGGAGGGTACACTTTGAAATCCGGTCGGAACCGGAACAATAGATTTTAAAAGAATGTTGTATTCTCTGGGTATGCAATTAATAGTCAGAATATAATAGTAATAATAAATAACTAAATGCAAGTTATCATGAATGGTAAATTAATCCCTGTTTTTGTATTGGCAGCATTGATGTCGTGTAGTCAGCCGCCGGTGAAGGAGCAAGGTCCCCGTCCGGTAAAGTTGGCGGAAGTGACCTCATTGAATCTTGTGGAAAAGTCGTTTAGCGGTGTCGTATCGCCGGATCAGTTCAGTGATCTGGCCTTTAAAATGTCCGGACCGCTGATTTCGCTGAAGGTGGATGAAGGACAAAAAGTCCGTACGGGACAGGTCGTGGCAGAGATCGACCCTCAGGATTTCAAATGGGAATATGAAGCGAAAAAAGCCTCTTTTCAAACTGCCGAAGCACAGTTGCAACGTGCGAAGAAGCTGTTATCCAAACAGGCTATTTCGAAGCAGGAATATGAAACGACCGAAGCTTCCTATTCGAATGCAAAGGCTGCATTCGAATATGCGCAGAATCAGCTGGAACAAACGAAACTGCGTGCTCCGTTCGATGGATTTATCCAGAAGAAATATGTCGAGAATTATCAGAAGGTACAGGCCGGGCAAGGGATCGTTTGCTTGATTAACCCGAACAAGTTGCAGATCCAGTATACGATGCCTGAAACGAACATTACCTATTTCTCGACTCCTTATCAGATCTATGTGGAGTTTGATAACTACAAGGGAATCCGTTTCAAAGCGAAAGTGAAGGAATATGTGGAAGCGTCTCCCGATGGTTCCGGCGTTCCCGTTTTCCTATATATCGACGATCCCGAATTTAATCTGAACAAATACAAAGTGGCTGTCGGCTTCTCCTGTCGCGTGGTGCTGCATATTGAGAGTGCAAGCTTTAACGAGGGAGCGGTGTTGGCGCCTCTTTCCGCTATTGTAGCGAGTGAAGAAAATAACGACAAATTTGTCTTTGTCTATAATGCCCAGTCGCAAAAGGTGGAACGTCGCCAGATCGAAGAATCCGGACTGGTAGGAAAAGACAATGTTATAATAACCAAAGGGCTGAAAGCCGGTGACCAGGTCGTTTCCGCCGGGGCTACCCGCCTAGTTGAAGGACAACAGGTAAAAGTATTAACAGATTAAGCTGATAAATAATGAATCTTCCAGTATATTCTTTAGAGAATAAGAAGATTATATATTTCTTTTTGGCTATCATGCTGATAGGAGGTATATATTCTTTCTTTAAATTGCCGAAGAAGGAGGACTCGCCTTTCGTAATCAAGCAGGCTGTTTTGGTTACGCAATATCCGGGTGCTACTCCTCAGGAGGTAGAAAAATTGATAACGGAACCTATCGAGAGGGAAATTCAGTCCATGTCGGATGTTTTTCAGATCAAGTCTGAATCTTATTTCGGCATGTCGAAGATCTCGATTGAGTTGCAGCCGACTTTGGCCCCGGATTATATGCCGGTCAAGTGGGACGAATTGCGTCGTAAGGTGGCTAACATACAGCCTCGCCTTCCGAGTGGTGCCTCTGCCATCAATGTGAGTGATGATTTCGGGGACGTGTTCGGTATCTATTACGCCCTGACAGCCGACGAAGGTTTTACCTACGACGATATGCGCGATTGGGCGCAGAAGATCAAGACCGAGCTGACTCCTATTCAGGGTGTGCAGAAGGTCTATCTGTTTGCGGAACAGACGCAGGTCGTGAATGTGCGTATCTCGGTTCCCAAGCTGGCGAACTTGGGGATCGATCCGAATTCGATTCAGCAAGTCCTGCAAACCCAGAACCTGCTGGTCAATACGGGTGAGATCATGACCGGGACCTACCAGCTTCGTGTACGTGCCGAAGGTACTTATAAAAGTATAGAGGATATACGCGACCAGCTGATTGTGACAAAGGGTGGAGGCGAAGTACGCCTGGGTGATATCGCAACCATCGAACGAGGCTATATGGACCCGCCTTCCAACCTGATGCGTGTGGATGGCAAACGGGCCATCGGTATCGGTGTGGCTACGGGTGCGAAAGATGATGTGGTGGCTGTCGGTGACGCTGTTGCCGAACATTTGAAAGAGATGGAACAGCTTTTCCCGATCGGTATGGAACTGAAAACCATCTATCCGGAAAATCAGATTGCCAACGAGGCGAATAACGGATTTATCCTGAATCTGATCGAATCGTTGCTCATCGTTATCGTGATTATCTTCCTTGTGATGGGATCGCGTGCAGGTATGCTGGTGGGTAGTTCACTGCTATTCTCGGTTGGCGGAACGTTGCTGATTATGCTGATCTGGGGTGTCGGGCTGAACCGTACGTCTCTTGCTGCTTTCATCATAGCGATGGGTATGCTGGTGGATAACGCGATTGTGGTGACCGATAATGCGCAGGTCGGTATCAAGCGCGGTCTGTCACGCTATCAGGCGCTGGTCGATGGGGCCACCAAACCGCAGTGGGCATTGTTGGGTGCGACCTTTATCGCTGTTTGTTCTTTCTTGCCGATGTATTTGGCGCCAGCTTCGGTGGCCGAAATTGTCAAGCCATTGTTTATCGTGCTTGGTGTATCCTTGGGGTTAAGTTGGATATTGGCTTTGACGCAAACGACGACTTTCGGGAATTTCATCTTGAAGGAGGCGAAACCGGGTGAATCCAAAGATCCCTATGACACCAAACTGTACCATAAGTTTGAAAATGTGCTGGGACGTCTGATCAAACGTCGTTATCTCACGCTTACTTCGGTGGTGGCAACCTTGTTCTTGTCTTTGTTCATCATGAGCATTATGCCGCAGAGCTTCTTCCCGATCATGAACAAGCCCTATTTTCGTGCCGACCTGATCTTCCCGGAAGGGTATGGGATCGACGATGTGGAAAGGAATGTGATCAAGATAGAAGAGTATCTCAAGAATAATGATAAGATCAAATCCTATTCGTTCACGCTGGGAGGTTCGCCGGTACGTTATTATCTGGCAAGTTCGTCTATCGGTCCGAAGCCGAACTTCGCCAATGTCCTGATCGAAACCAAGGACGCGAAAGATGCACAGAGCGAGGAAAACAAGTTCTATGAATATATGGTCGCCAACTATCCGGATATTTTGACTCGTTCAGCTTTGTTTGCTTTGTCTCCTGTGCCTGATGCGGCAATTGAAATCGGGTTTGTTGGCGATAATATCGATACGTTGGTGGCTCTGACACAGCGTGCACAAGAAATCGCCCGCAAGAACGACATGGTGATGGAAGTGCGCAACAGCTGGGGAAACAAGGTTCCGGTATGGAAGCCGTTGTACTCGCAGGAAAAAGGTCTCCGTTTAGGTATCACCCGTCAGCAGATGGCTTATTCGCTTCGTTCGGCAACCAATGGCGTGCCTTTAGGCGAATATCGCGAAGGAGATGTGTTTATGCCGATCCTGCTGAAAGATGCCGATCGCGATTCGATGAACCTGAACGATATCAAGACTTTGCCTGTCTACAGCGCCAAGGGGCGTTCTGTCAAAGTGGAGCAGGTGATCGACGACTTCTCGCTTGATTATGAGTACAGTGTCGTGAAGCGTTATAATCGTCAGCGTTATATGATGATGCAGTGTGAGCCGAAACGCGGAGCCAATACGATGGCTGCTTTCAGTCAGTTGTGGCAGGATATCCAGCAAGAGGTGCAGGTTCCCGAAGGATACAAACTGCAATACTTCGGCGAACAGTCTGAACAGGATAAAGGTAACAAGGCGATTGCTGCCAATATTCCGTTGATGTTCGGTCTGATCTATCTCACCCTGTTGTTCCTCTTCCCGAAATACTACCGGAAGCCGGTCTTGATTATGTGTATGTTGCCTCTGATCTTCATCGGTGTGGTATTGGGGTTGCTGGTGTTTGGCAAGTCGCTCGATTTCTTTGCCATGTTAGGTCTGTTAGGTCTGATCGGTATGAATATCAAGAATGCGATCGTGCTGGTGGACGAAATAGGATTGCAGCTTGACAGTGGCCTGGCGCCGGTCAATGCGGTGATCGAGGCAACCAAGACGCGTATCGTTCCGGTGACGATGGCATCGGGGACAACGATTTTGGGTATGTTGCCATTGTTGGGCGATGCCATGTTTGCCGGTATGGCGGCGACGATCATGGGAGGTCTGTTCGTTTCGACCATCCTGACCATCTTCGTGCTTCCGGTGACCTATTGTATATTCTTTAAGATTAAATCGGTATAATGAGTATGAGAAATAAAATAATTATCGGTTGTATGCTGTTGGGGGCTTTATCGGTGGGAGCACAGGAAAAGCCCGTCACGGCTGCGGACTACAAGCAGAAAGTGCTTGAATATAGCCGCCAGATCAAACAGAGTGCGGAAGAGCGTATTGCGATGCAGCATGCTATCAAGGCGGCCAAGACCGCTTTCTTCCCGGCTGTCGATTTCTCCGGCAGCTACCAGTACCGTATCAATAAGTACGATTTGGATTTCGGCCCCGGCATGGCTGTCGAAATGGATCATAACACCTATAGTTTGGGAGCTACCGTAAGTCAGCCGATCTATGCCGGCGGACAAATCTACAACAATTACAAGGCCGCCCAGATACAGGGACAGATCGCTTCCGAGGCGGAAGACCTGACGACGGATAATATCGTGTATGCCGCCGACCTGAACTACTGGTCTGCTGCTGCCCGTAAAGGCATGTACGATGTCATGTGCCAGTATGTCGATATTGTGCAGGAATTGGCAAACGTGCTGACAACCCGTTTCAATGACGGGCAGATCAGTAAGACCGACCTCTTGCAGGTACAGTCCCGTTTGAAAGAAGCGGAATTGAACAAAAGCGCTGCGTACAAAGATTATCAGATCGCCTTGCAGAACCTGAATGTGCTAATGGGTGTTCCTCCTATGACACCGGTGGAGATTGCCGATGCCATCACGACGGTGCAGCCGTTGCCGATGCACATAGGGGAAGAGGCCGCTTTGCAGAACCGGCCGGACTTTACGATCTCCCGATTGAATGTTGAATACCAGAAGCGGCAGATCAACTTGTCAAAAGCAAAGTATAATCCGACACTGGCTATCGGTTTTCAGGGAACCTGGGGCACTCCGATGTTGAACGTGAAAGGGTCCGACCAGCTTTGGACACCTGCCGTGTTCGCCTCCCTGAAGATACCTTTGTTTCGTTGGGGAGCCCGTTTCAAAGAGGTGAATTCTCAGAAAGCTATCTTACGCAGTAAGGAATATGTTATGGATTACACCCGCGACCAGATTTCCCAGGAGGTAGCCAATTCCTGGACCAGCCTGACGGAAAACACGAAGCAGATCGATGTTGCCGAAGAGGCCTGCAAGATCGCTGAGGAAAATCTCGACCTGAATACGTTCAGCTATAAAGAGGGAAAACTTCCGATCCTCGATGTTCTTTCCGCCCAGCTTTCCTGGATTCAGTCCTATAGCAGCTTGATTCAGACTTGGTATCAGCAGAAAGCGTCTCTCGCCCAGTATAACAAGGCGGTGGGTATTCGTCGCTTGCAGTAATCGGAAAACACCTTTATCACAATCTTTTTAGGCACGGATTTCACGGATTTATACGGATGAATTTATTTTTTCCGTGTTTTCCGTGAAATCCGTGCCTAAATTATATCTATTAGTAAGCAAAATTTTGCTTCGACACAGCTCCCTGTCAAGAGCAGAAACAAATGCAAATATTATTGAAACTCCTTTTTCAGTTTCGCCACCCATTTCAGTATCCGTTCCTCCGTTTGTTCGGACTGGTTCTCGATATCGAGGGGAAGTCCCAGGAAATGTCCTTCCTTGACGGCCCGTGATTGGGTGAAGTGGTGATCGCTGACAGGCATGAAACCGATCAGCTCCGCATTGCTTTTGGTAAAGGCTTCCGCCAGAATGCCGATCCCATCGACGAAATTGTCGGGATAGCGTTCTTGGTCTCCGAGCCCGAATAGTGCGACTTTCTTGCCCGTCATGTCGATGGATTCTATTTCCGGCATGAACTCGTCCCAGTAAGTCGGCAGTTCTCCGTCGAACCAGGTGGAAGTTCCGGCAATGATATTGTCGAACGATTCGAACTCCTTGCGTGTCGCCCCTTCTATCGGGATCAGGACGACTTCGTTTTCTGTGAATGCTTCTTGTATTTTCAAAGCGACTACGGCTGTTTTAGCGGTTGTGCCACCATAGAATAAACCTATTTTCTTCATTTTGTATGTTGTTTATAGAAGGTGTGTCAAAACTATCCTGTTCCCGCGCCCCTCGCGGGATCGCATTAAAACCGGCCCTATAAAATCTGATTGATAAGGTCTGTCCTTTTGCGGCCCCGCATCAAGCGCGGGGACAAGGAGATTTTGACATACCCTCTTCATTAATATTCCAATAATGCTTTTGCTGCGTTGTAGATCCGTTCTTCTCCGGGCAGGATCGCCTTTTCGAGGACCGGATGGAAACCGACAGGCGTAAAGGTAGAACCGACGCGTTGGATCGGAGCATCCAGGTATCGGAACATTTCCGTGCCGACGATACCGGCTATTTCCGCTCCGAAACCTGAGAACACTTTGTCTTCATGTACGATCAGCACCTTGCCGGTCTTTTTCACGGAAGCGAAGATCGTTTCCGTATCGAGTGGGATCAGCGAGCGGATGTCGATGACTTCCACGTCCCAGTTATGCTCTTTCTTCAGCTTCTCGGCGACACTGAGGCAGAAATGCGTGGTATTGCCATATGTGATCACGCTCAGGTCGCTGCCCGGCCGGCGGATACGGGCTTTCCCGAAAGGAACCTCGAAGTCTTCCGGCACGAAACCGGCTGCTTCGACCGAGTTATATTGCGCTTTCGGTTCGAGAAAGACGGTAAAGCCCTTCGAACGTATGCTGGTGCGCAACAGTCCTGCCGCATCATCGGCAAACGAAGGATAGACGATGCGGGCTCCCGGAATGGAGGTCAGCGCCCCTTCAATCGTTTGCGAGTGGTAGAGCCCTCCGCCGATATAACCGCCCGATGCCAAGCGGAGTGTCAGGTTAGGGGTGAACTGTCCGTTGCTTCGCCAGTATTCGTGTGTACATTCGACATATTGCTCGATGGCCGGCCAGAAGTAGTCGGCAAATTCGGCTCCTTCCACCACGACGTGTATTTTCGGGTCGAAGCGGCACATGCCGTTGGCCGTACCCACGATGTAGTCTTCGGCGATGGGAGCGTTGAAGATACGCTTCGGCCCGAACTCCTGTTGCATACCTTTGGTGACGTTGAACACGCCGCCTTTGTCTTTGTTGGCCACATCCTGTCCCCACAGGAATGTATTCGGGTTATGGCGGAATTCTGCTTTCAGTGTTTCGTTGATTGCGGTTACCAGTGTTTTCTTTTCGCCATTTTCTTCTTTGTGTGTGCCGTCTGTATATTTCTGCGGCAGGTAAGGTTCGGGCAGGACATAATCAAAGATCGTTGCAGGATCGGGTTCGGGAGCCGCCATCGCTTTGCGGTTGGCTGCGCTCAGGTCTTTTTTCACCTGTGCTTCTATCTGCTTCAGTTCCTCTTCGGTCAGGCGATTGTAACGGAGCAGCATACGGCGGAATTTTTGCAGCGGGTCGGCTGCTTTCACGTAGGCAAGTTCGTTTTCATCGCGATACAAAGTTTGCTTGTCGGAGTTCGAATGGGAGCCGATGCGCACGCAGTTTGCATGGACGATCACCGGATTATGCGTATTGATCGCATGTTCGCGGGCTTCGGTCATGGCGTTCATCGAGTCGAAAACGTCTTTTCCGTTGCAGTGGATGATGCGCAGGTTCTTGAAGCCTGAGAAGTTGTCGGCTACCTTGCGGTTGGCCGTCTGATCCTTTTTGGGGACGGAGATGCCGTAGCCGTTGTCCTGCAAGACGAAGATAACGGGGAGCTGCTCGTTGCTCGCCCCGTTGATGGCTTCGTAGACGTAGCCCTCGGAAGTGGCGGACTCGCCGTGCGAAGTGATCGCAACGCCTTTATGGTCGTAATAAACCATTGCACGGGCGACACCTACGGCGTGCAGGTCGTGTGTCCCGGTCGCCGAGGAGATGTTCTCGATATGCCACTCCGGTTTGGCGAAGTGGTTGGACATATGCCGTCCGCCGCTGGACGGATCGGTCGCTTTCGAGATGCCGTTCAGGATGATTTCTTCCGCCGTCATTCCGGCAGACAGGACGGTCAGCATATCGCGGTAGTAGGGAAAGAGGTAATCCTCTCCCTGGTGGAATACCTGCCCGATGGCGAGCTGGATGCCGTCATGCCCGGCATAAGGGGCATGATAGGACCAGCCTAAGGACTGGAGCAGGTAAGAAGGCGCCTTTTCATCGAGCGCCCTGCCGAGACTCATCAGGTAATACCATTTGCGGAGGGTCTCGGTATCGGTCGTTTTTATATCGTATCGTTTCATACTTGATTATTTTGTGTGTTGTTTTAATTGTTGTGATCTGTTACTTTTGGCTTGACCCAAAAGTAACCAAAAAGTCAAGGCTTAACCGTCCGGTCTACTCCGGGCAAAGACTACGCTGTCGCCTGCGAAACTCGCTTCGCTCAAACAGCGCAGGCTCCGGACGCTTCGTCTTTACCCTCCGCTTGACGCCCGTCCGCTTAGGCCTTTCCAAGAAAGCTCCGCTTTCTTTTGGGATTGCCGATACTGATCGTTCTTTTGCGGCCCCGTGCGGGGCACGGGGACAAGCCTGTTCCCGCACTTGATGCGGGATCACAAAGGAGCAGGCAGCATTGGCAATCCCTGAAGAGCCGTCAGGCTCTATTTCCGGCCTAAGCTGGTGAGCGTAAAGCGCAGAGACCGCAGTGAGCGTCCGGAGCGTCTGCTGTTTGAGCGAAGCGAGTTTCAGACGCGACAGCGAACGGAGGAAACGAAGTAGCGAAGCAGCTTAAGCCTTGATCTTTTGGTTACTTTTGGGTCAAGCCAAAAGTAACAGATAAATTATCATTTATCCCAGTTCTCCAGATAATCCGCTACGCGTCGCAGGAACTCTCCACCCAGTGCTCCGTTGATGATCCGGTGGTCGTACGACAGGGACAGGTACATCTTGTGGCGAATTGCGATTGTATCTCCTTCGGGTGTCTCCACGACGGCCGGTTTCTTTTCGATGAAGCCGACGCCTAAGATGGCTACCTGCGGCTGGTTGATGATCGGCGTACCGAACAGGCTCTTGAACGAACCGAAGTTGGTGATCGTGAAAGTTCCGCCTTGTATATCGTCTGGCATCAGCTTACCCGTGCGTGCTTTGGCGGCAAGAGTGTCGATGTTGGCAGCAAGGCCGTTCAGATTCAACTTGTCTGCATCATGAATAACCGGTACGATCAGGTTACCGTCGGGCAGCGACACGGCGATACCCAGGTTAATATGCTTTTTCAGAATGACTTTGTAGCCGTCGATCGAAGCGTTCACGTGCGGGAATTCAGCCAGTGCCTTTGCTGTAGCTTCCGCTATGGCAGGCATGAAAGTGAGTGCTACACCTTCACGTTTGAAAAATGCGTCTTTCGTGCGGTTGCGCCATTTTACCAGACGGGTGACGTCGGCTTCGACAACAGTTGTAACGTGGGGAGACACTTTTTTCGACATGACCATATGGTCTGATATGATACGGGCAACGCGGTCCATTTCGACCGTTTCGTCTTCGGTAACAGATGCCGGGTTGCGTCGATCGTCGATGGTGGGCTGCGTCGACGGTTGACGCAAGTTTTCGGTATCACTTTGTGGGGTGATGCCACTTTTCTTGGTCGTGATATAATCTTTAATATCTTTTTTACTGAGTCGTCCTTCATAGCCGGTTCCCGGAATCGCGTCCAGTTCGGCTTGCGATATTTTGGCTTCCTGTGCTAATTTCAGCACGATGGGAGAATACCATCTTCCGTCTTCTTCCTTGGATGATTTGACGGGCTGGGCGGGTTCTGCCGGTACAGACTGTACCATTGTGCTTTCGTCGCTTTTAGCTGCGGCAGGAATGGTACTTTCGGGTGCTTCTCCCTCTTCGCCTTCCAGCTGGATCAGGGCGACGGTTGTACCGACGGCCACCGTATCGCCTTCGGAAAACAGCAGTTCGAGCACCTTTCCTGCAACCGGAGAGGGTATTTCCGCACTGACTTTGGCAGTGCTCACTTCAAAGAGGACATCGTCTTCTTGAACAGCGTCGCCTACTTTGACGGACCAGGAGACAATCGTCCCTTCCGTGATGCTTTCGCCCAGTTTGGGCATTTTTATTTCAAATGTCGACATAGTTTAAATGTGTATTTTATGTTCTGATATTGAAGTTCCAGGCCGACGTCGCGTATTTGTTGTCACGTAGGGACCGGATGGCGTTCAAATCGTCTTCAGTGAATGAATAGGGACGGGTGTCCGTCTTGTTTTCTGTAAAATAGTTCAGGAGTGCGTCTCTGAATTCTCCGATAGATACCGCTTTACGGGTATAGGTGCATATGTTGGTGACCGGGCTTCTTACGGATTTGACATAAAAAGGAGCGGGCTTCATTTCTTTTCTTTCCGGTCTCCGTTCTGTACTTTTGAGGGCGGTCGTCAGGCGATACAGGTCGGTGGAGAAAAGGAGGGTGGCGTGGTGCAAGATCCTTCCTTTGTGGATGGATTGCGCACTGCCCGATATTTTCAACCCGTCGATCGTGAGTGCCTGCCGTTCGTCAGCCTCTGCCCGGATGCCGAATGTGGCAAGGAAGGCGATCAGCCGGGTTGTGAATGTGCCGGATGCGAGTTCCTTGCTGTTTTGTATAAAAGTGATATTCAGGTTGCCGGAATCGTGATAGACGGCTCCGCCACCGGAATAACGGCGTACGACTTTGATATGCTTCTCCTGAATATAGTTTCGGTTTATCTCGTCCCATACGTTCTGGTGCTTACCGATGATGACGGACGGTTCGTTCTGCCACAACATGAAGATGTCGTCCGAAAAGTTCTTGAGCAGATACTCCTCGGCTGCCAGGTTGAACCAGGCATCCGTGTATGGATTGTTGATATAAAGCATTATCAGAGGTAGAGACTTTCATGTATCACCTCTCCGACAGTCGGATGGGGAAATACGGTTTTCTTGAATTCATCGACCGTATAACCGTGCTCGACGGCGATACCGGCAATGACGATGATCTCCGATGCCGGATTTCCCACCAGATGGCAACCGATGATCTGGCCGTTCACGTTTGTCAGGAGCTTGCATAGCCCGTTGCCGGTTTCGTTTTCGGCGACAAAGCGGCCGGAATAGGTCATCGGTATCTTGACAAGGTTGTAATATTCTCCACTTGCCTTCAATTCCTCTTCCGTCTTGCCGACACCGGCCACTTCCGGATTGGTGTAGACGACGGCGGGAATAGCCCTGTAGTCCATCCGTTCCTCATTCCCCAGGATATGGTTGACAGCAACCTCACCTTCCCGATAGGCCGTGTGGGCCAGTTGCGAGAACCCTGTGATATCTCCGGCTGCATAAACGTGCGGATGGGAGGTCTGCATATATTCGTTCACTCGGACGCCCCGGCGGTCCGTCTCGATGGAAAGGCTTTCCAGACCTAAATTTTTGGTAATTGCCCGACGGCCTACGCTGACCAGGATTTTGTCTGCGGGGATCGCATTCGTCTTGCCGTCTTTTTCGACAATGACCTCTTTCGGGTTGACTTCGGTCACTTTTGTGTTCAGATGAAATTCCACCCCTTTCTTGGCGTATTCGCTCCGGAGCATGGCGGAAGCCTCTTTGTCCATCGCGCCGAGTATTTCCGGCATCATCTCGATCACCTTTACTTTTACTCCCATGCTGGTAAAGAATGAAGCAAACTCGATCCCGATGACACCGCCGCCTATGATGGCAAGTTCTTTGGGAAGTTCTTTGCTGTCGAGCGCTTCCCGCGAAGTCCAGTAATCTGTATCCGAAAGTCCCTTGATTGGAGGAATTACCGTTTCGGAGCCGGTACAGAGGAGGACGTTTTTGACGGTGAAAAGGGCGTTTCCGCATTGTATACGGATCATTCCATCCGTTTCCCCGTTCAAAATGGCTGTCCCTTCGACAATCGTGATTCCACTTGAAGTGAGCCGCATCTTCACACCGGATGTTAGCTTTTTGACAGTCCGGTTCTTCCGCCTAATGATCTTGTCCATGTCGAAAGACGGTGTTCCTTCCGGTGAAATGCCATATTTGGAGGATGTTTTGAAACTGTCCAATATCTTGGCGGAGTATAATAACGTTTTTGTGGGAATACAGCCTTCGTTCAGGCAGACGCCTCCAATGGCGTTCTTTTCAAAGAGGACGGTTTTCAGGCCTCCTTCGGCTGCCCGTTCGGCTGCGGTATAGCCGGCCGGTCCTCCTCCTATGATTGCAATATCGTAATTCATGCTTGTGCTCTTTTACTTGAAAACCAGGACTCTTTTGTCTAACGGTTTGATCTCTTTCGGTCCGGGTCCTTCCGTCGGCGTTCCGAAAGGCATCTGTGCCACCAGTTCCCATTTCGGGTCGAGTTTCCATTCCGCATATACCGTTTCGTCGATCAGCGGATTATAATGTTGAAGGGACACGCCTAAGCCGGCATCTTCCAACATTGTCCAGATCGCCAGCTGGTGCATGGCAGATGTTTGCTGTGCCCAAACCGGAAATTTGTCGTAATAAGTAGGGAAGGAGTCTTGCAGCTGTTCAACTACCGCTTTGTCTTCGAAGAACAGGATCGTTCCGTAGCCGGCAGCCAGACTTCCGTCTATTTTAGCTTCCGTCCCTTTGAAGACTTCCGCTGAAACAAGTCTCTTCAATGTCTCTTTCGTTATCTCCCAAAGCTTTTTATGATTCTTGCCTAACAGCAATACGATGCGGGTAGATTGCGAGTTGAAGGCAGAAGGGACGTTCATGACTGCGAAGTCTATGATTTCTTTGATCTGTTCGTCTGATATCGGAGAACTGTCCGTGATGTGGTAATAAGTTCTGCGGTGTCTCAATGCTTCTTTAAAATCTCGTGTCATATTAAATGCGTTTTTATTTTATGTTTCTTTAAAAATGAAACCATCCCGAGTTTGATTTTGTTGCAAATACGTCCCGTTGTTTCTCGAATGTACAGATAGAATTAATTTATCACGGGCGGATTACCGGTGAAAAGGCTGTATCTTTGTCTCCCAAAAAGAGCTAAAGAAATGATAGGGAAAAAAATACCGGTCGTTTTTCGGATCATGTTTGTCATATGGGTGATCCTACAGGTTTGCCTGGTAATAAAATACTGGGATATGCCCAACCACGATGATGCCCAAGCTTATGTGAAACTGGCTTCGGAATGCATCGCGAGGGGCACTTGGTATCCGGACGTGCATAACCAATATGAGGATTTTATTTTCGGTCCGGGGTATGTAAACCTTTTGATCGGGATCTATCATCTTTGCGGATCTTTCTCCTTTGTCCGATTGCTGAATTTATTGATGAATATTGCAATGGTATTTGAAATACGGAAGTTGGCCGGACGGATGTTTTCGAATAAAACGGGGTATTACGCTGCTATTTTATATATGTTGATTTTTTCGAACCTATATGCTCCGATAGCTGTATTGACTGATTTGCCTTTTACTTTCCTATTATTGACAGCCCTGCTGCTATGCAATGTTCGCCGGCTGTTTCCTGTGGCTGTCGCCGGCGTGCTGATCGCTGTGGCTAACTGGTTCCGTCCTCTGGCAATTGTCTTTTTATTCGTGATTTTGCTCCTTTTCATCGTGCAAAAGCGCCGGTGGCAGTCTTATGCAGCATTGGCCTTGCCGCTTGTCTTGACTGTTTTCCTGATCGGGCGAAGTGCGAAGGAGAGAACCGGCCATTTTGTCTATCAAGCGGTGTCCGGAGGCTATAACTTAGCGATGAGTTCTTTTGATGAAGCAAACGGTTTAGTCAATTTTAACGGCTTCGATGATCCGGACAATTATATTTGCCTTCCTCCCGGAGATTATACCTACATGGAGCGGGACAGCCTGCTGAAGCGTGCGTCAGTCCGCTGGATATCGGAGCATCCGTTTAAGTATGTTTCCCAACTGCCCTTCAAGTTGGCTGCTTTGTATTGTGAAGATACCTGGACGGAGCGTGTAAAGCCGGATATGGGATTTAGAGTAGTTCTTTCAAAGGTGGAGGGTAATAATATGAAGATGATGGAGTTAATCGTTTCCCTGGCGTTGAAAAGCATTGTCTATTACACGGTGCTTTTACTATTCTTTTATTACGTTTGGACGAACCGGCGCGATCTGTTACGAGAGCGGAATATCTATCTTCTGATCCCTGTTTTAGGCACAGCAGTAACGGTTTTGTTCGTGATCACTTCCCGTTATCATTATCCTTATTTGTTTGCGATAACAATCTATGCGGCAGCGGGTCTTGACGCCTTTATACAGAATAAATTAAGGAAAAATAGCAGAAAGTGTTGATTTATTTGTAGATTTCTTGTGTGTGAATCAAAATAATTTGTACCTTTGTGCCCCGTAAAAGAAGAGAAACTCTATTAGAATCTTTGTTTTTGTTCGTGATGCAGTTCAAAAAGGGAAGACACATAGCAGGAGTTGACTTAATTTCGTAATATTAAAAAGTAAAATTAGCAATGTCGAAAATTTGTCAAATTACCGGAAAAAAAGCAATGGTTGGCAACAACGTTTCTCACTCTAAGAGAAGAACGAAACGTAAGTTTGATGTGAACCTGTTTACTAAAAAGTTCTACTGGGTAGAACAAGATTGTTGGGTTAGCCTGAATATTTCAGCCGCTGGCTTGCGTACTATCAATAAACTTGGTTTGGATGCAGCAATTAAGAAAGCTGCTGAAAAAGGTTATTTAAACGCTTAATTTGAGGAGGAAATAAGAAATGGCAAAGAAAGCAAAAGGTAACAGAGTTCAGGTGATTCTTGAATGCACCGAGCATAAAGACAGTGGTATGCCGGGTACATCTCGTTATATTACAACAAAGAACAGAAAGAATACAACTCAGAGATTGGAGCTGATGAAGTATAATCCTATCCTGAAGAAGATGACGTTACACAAAGAAATTAAGTAAGAGGAGATTAAACAATGGCAAAAAAAGCGGTTGCAACATTTAAGAAAGGTGACGGTCGTACCTACTCTAAAGTAATCAAGATGGTTAAGTCCCCGAAGACTGGTGCTTACATCTTCCAGGAAGAAATGATTCCTAACGAAGCTGTTAAAGATTATTTCGCTAAATAACGGAGCGTAATATCAAGATACGAAGAGGAAGGTGTGTCAAAATTCTCACCTTCTTTTTTATGCCCAAAGCCCCGACTTTCACAAGCTGGGGCTTTGTTATTACCTGAAGATTTTGTATCTTTAGGCATAAGAATTTATAC
>CECF01044564.1_pt1 | contig 20546 bp, 18 predicted proteins | sample 554751 | NCBI WGS metagenome assembly CECF01 (sample SAMEA3182099, study PRJEB8094) | gut metagenome | biome: human; feature: gut; material: Stool; isolation source: human stools | place: Canada | collected 2012-06-12 | reverse complement strand
TGTGTATAGCACACCGACTGCTTCTTCAAACCTCCTCGTAAGGCATACAGCCTTACTTCGTCGGCTTTCATCGCATTCGGCGCACTCTACCCATTTTCCCTTTTCAAACCGGTTTTTAGAGGTTCCCATCAGACAGAAATACAGAAGCAAAGGAGAGTTTTTATGTACACATGCAGCTATGACAGAATGAAGGACAAGATCGAAACTTTCAGCAAATTCGGCGACGCAGGCCACGGCGGTATCACCAGGTACTCCCTCTCGCCGGAAGCTATCCAGGCAAGAAACGAGTTCCGCCGCAGAATGGAGGCGATCGGCGCGGCCATCGAAGTGGACGACGTTGCGTGCATGTATGCGACGCTCCCCGGCTCCGACCCTGACGCAAAGCGCATCGTAATGGGCTCCCACGTGGACAGCGTAAAGAACGGCGGCAACTACGACGGTATCCTCGGCGTGATGAGCGCGATGGAGGTGCTCGAGACAGTCGCTGAAAAGAAGATACCGCACAAGCACCCGCTGACCGCGATGATCTGGACAAACGAGGAAGGCTCGCTGTATCCGCCGGCAATGATGTGCTCCGGCATTATCTGCTACGACTACCTGCCGGAGGATATCCGCAGCAAGTTCAAGTTTGAGGACATGATGGCTTCAAAGAGCATTCTCGACAACAAGTCTACGTTCGGCGAGGCGCTGGAGAAGTCCGGATTCAAGGGCGACAGGAAGTATCGCATTTCTCCTGAGAAGTACATGTATATGTTCGAGACCCACATCGAGCAGGGTCCTATCCTCGAGGACGCCGGAAACGATATCGGCGTTGTCGACTGCGTGCTCGGAATGTTCAACTACCGCCTGAAGTTCTACGGTCAGACCACCCACGCAGGAACGTTCCCCATGCCGAAGCGCAGGGACGCATTCCTGGCGGCTTCGCAGGCGCTGTGCTACCTCCACGAGGAGATAGACAAGCTGGGATATTCCGATCTGGTTTACACCACCGGCGAGGTCGTATGTCACCCCTGCGTGCACACCTGCGTTCCGGATTTCTTCGACTTTTCGTTCGACGCACGCCACGAGGATCCGAAGGTGCTTGAAAAGGTGCTGGAGATCGTCAGAAGCTGTGCTGAAAAGACCTGGGCTGGCTGTACCTGCGAGGCAGTCAAGGCATGGAACCGCGACACCGTTTATTATGATAAGAAGCTCGTAAGCTACGTCAAGGCTGCCGCCGAGGAGACCGGCATCAAGCATCAGTATATCCACTCCGGCGCTGGTCACGACGCTCAGTTCTGCGCTTACATGATACCCACAACGATGGTGTTCGTTCAGAGCAAGGACGGCCTCTCTCACTGCGAGAAGGAGTTCAGCTCCGTGGAGCACTGCACCGAGGGCGCTACCGTAATGCTCAACGCAGTCCTCAAGGCGGATCAGGACTGATATCCGGTCCCGCGGAATAACAAAGCTTCGGGCGGCTTCGGCTGTCCGGAGCTTTTCTGCGTATAATGAATAATTTATAAGTTGAAAATTCGTTTTTGGCCCGGGCGGTTCCGGCTGAACGTCCTGGCGCACGGGGTGAAATTTCCGGCGGGGCGTTCCTGCACGGGAGGATCAGAGCATGGAGGGCTCCGGACAGATATTCCGGCAGCATTTTTGTTGTGCCTGCGCACAAACTGCGTGGTTATGCGGCAGCACAATTCGCATCAGTGTGTATGTTTTCCCTATATTTCAACCATGAATGCATATTTTTTGTTGTGGAAATCTCCTAAATGTTCTCCGGCACATTGACAACGGAGAAATTATGCTGTATACTTGTATCATAAACCAAGGGAACGAAGAAATGAATAACAAATCTTCGAATCCTGCAAAATTAAAGAGATCAGAGGATCAGGGCAATGGCGCCGCAGATGTCGCTAATGCCCTGATTTTTATTTTAAGGAGTGATCGATATGGCAAACGAGAAAACAGAGATCATGCTGGACAGCATCGGCATGGTGTACAAGGATCAGGGCGGAAACGATGTCACGGCGCTCACCAACGTGACGCTGGACATCAAGAAGGGCGAGTTCATCTCGCTGCTCGGTCCCTCGGGCTGCGGCAAGACGACGCTCCTCAGAATAATCGCGGACCTGCTCCACCCGACTTCCGGAACGATCACGGTCGGCGGAGTAACTCCCCGGGAGGCGAGGCTGGCTCAGCGATACGGAATCGTATTCCAGAGTCCGGTGCTCTACGACTGGCGGACGGTCCGCAGGAACGTGATGCTCCCGCTGGAGATAATGCACGTCCCGAAGGGCGAGCGCGAGGACATCGCAGACGGAATGCTCGAGATGGTAGGGCTAACGAACTTCGCGAACCACTATCCGAACCAGCTTTCCGGCGGCATGCAGCAGAGGGTCGGAATTGCGAGGGCGCTGGCGATACGCCCGGAGATACTGCTGATGGACGAGCCGTTCTCAGCGCTTGACGAGTTCACCCGCGAGAAGCTCCACATCGACCTGCTGAAGATCTGGCGCAAGACGAACAAGACCGTAATTTTCGTAACGCACAACATTTCCGAGAGCGTGTTCCTTTCCGACCGCGTATGCGTGCTCTCACCGCACCCCGGGCGGCTCTCCGCAGTGGTCGACATCGACCTGCCGAGACCCCGCACGCTGGATATGACGGACACGCAGGAATTCACCGAGCTGGTCGCCAAGGTGCGCGGCAGCTTCGAGGGCGTCTGAGGAGGGAACGGCATGACAACAGTAAAAAAGGCGCGCGGCGGACCGCTCCCGGCACTGAAGCGCTTCGTACATTCAAAACACATGGTGACGCTGGTCTGGATACTCGGCATAGTGGCCGTCTGGGAGATATTCGCCTGTATCGTGGCGGCGACAAAGCGTACCCCGGTGAACGTTCTGCCTCACCTGTACGAGATAATCGGGTCGTTTTTCAGCGACAAGAAGGTCACCGGCAAGATGACGATGATAGAGCTTATCGGCACAGCGTGCGGCGAGACGCTCTCCCGGGCGGGGATAGGCTTCCTGGCAGGAATCGCGGCGGGCTACATACTGGCGCTGCTGATGAACCTCTCGAGGGTGGTCGAGAAGATAGCGTTCCCGTATCTGATGATAATTCAGATGATACCTATTCTGGGAATGGCTCCGATAATCCTTTCGATAACCGGCGACATCAATTCCGCTAGAATAGTCATTGCGGCGATACTGACCTTCTACCCGGTGTCAACGAACGTGCTGGCGGGGTTCAGGTCGGTCGAGAAGGAGAAGCACGAGCTGATGTACAGCTACGCTGCGAACAAGTTCCAGCTCTACACGAAAACGCTTATCCCGGCGTGCATTCCGTATTTCTTCACGGGGCTGAAGATCTCGGCGCCGATGGCGATAACCGCTTCGATACTGGTGGATACGCTCCAGGGCGGCAACGGACTCGGCTGTATGCTCTCACAGTCGCTCAAGGGCGGCATGACCCGTCTGGTTTTCTGGGATATCGTGCTGATAAGCGCGGTGATCGGCATACTCAGCTTCGTGCTGATGGGGCTGATCGAAAGGCTGCTCTGTCCCTACAAGCGAAACAGGTCCGGTGACTAAGGAGGGATATCATGAGAACGAAAAAATGGCTGGGCATGATGTCCAGCGTGGGACTTCCGCTTCTTTTCGGAGTGATCGTATTCGTGCTGTGGCAGACTCAGGCGCTTCATTCCTGGCTCGGCACTGACACGATAACCCTTCCGCTCCCCACCAGAATAGGCGAGATAATCTCGCAGAACAAGGACAGCATCGGCAGCCAGGTCAAAATGACCCTGACGGTCGCGCTGGGCGGACTGGTAGCGGGAAGTATCCTGGGGTACCTCATCGCGGTGATCGCTTCGATATTCCTCAAGTGGGGCGCCGGCGGACTTACGATAGTATCCGCGTTCAACGCGATCCCGATCGTGGCTCTGGCTCCGGTCATCAACAACTGGACGCGCGACGTCAGCAGCGACGTTTCCATCAGAAGCACGCTCGCAAAGATAATCGTTGTGACGATATCCTGCACGGCGGCGATGAGCGTCAACGCGTTCCGCGGGCTTACCGAGCTGAAGCCCTTTTCCGAGGATCTCATGACCTCCTACGCGGCGCCGAAGATCGTGGTTTTCACGAAGCTGCGGCTTCCGAACTCGCTGGCGTACGTTTTCACGGCGCTGAGGGTCAGCGTTCCGGCGAGCGTCATAGGCGCGCTGGTAACGGAGTATTTCGCGGAGGACACGGTGGGCGTCGGCAGGCAGATACGCGAGAACATCGTCAAGGGACAGTACCCCACCGCGTGGGCGTATATCGCGACGGCATGCGCGATAGGAATAGGAATGTACATAATCCTCATGCTGGTTGAAAGATTGGTGCTGAAACGGAGAAAGGCGTAACGCTTCCGTTTGGTATAGAACAAAAGGTATTAAAGAAAGGCAGGTACACACTATGAAAGCAGAAAGAAAGAGATTTTTACTTGCAGGAGTCGCAGCTATCCTCGCATGCATGCAGTTTACAGCATGTTCCGGCGGAACTTCAAGCACGGGAAGCACCTCCTCCGTCAGTTCTGATGGAGGCGCTCAGGCAGACGATGTTTCCGCAGCAGACAGCTCTGCGGCAGAGGAAAGCTCCGGCTCTTCCACAGGAGCAATGACCCACGAGGAGATAATCAAGTCCGCGGCGGCTGAGGGAATGGTCGGCAACTGGGGTCTCGGCAACGAGTACGAGATCCAGGCTCTGCTGACAAAGTACGGACTCCCTGCCGACTATATCACACAGGACTTCACAATGGACCAGTTCGACAGCGACAGCGTCAAGCTGGCTTCCGCGATGACCTATAACGAGCTGGGTCTTGTAAAGAACGACTACGACGGCGGCTACGGCTACGGCGACACCGTAAGCATCATCGACATGAACGACGAGGGCGTTGCGATGCTGGAGGACAACCTGTTCACCTCCAAGGCGTTCGCAGAGGCTAATCCGAATACCGTAAAGGCGTTCGTATCCGCTTCGATGAAGGGCTGGGCTTACGCCTGCGAGCACCCGGACGAGGCAGCGGAGATCGTATTCGAGGCAGGTTCCTCCGTATCCGCAGACCACCAGGCTTACATGGCTTCCGAGGTCGCTAAGCTGGTAACGACCGACATGAGCGGCAATACCGTTTCTGCTTCCGACGTGGGCAATATGGACGAGGCGGCAATGCAGCAGACCCTCGACCTCGCAAAGCAGTACATCATTCTCGAGGACAGCGCCTCAAAGGATAAGCTGGCTTCCCTGACCCTGGACGATATCCGCAGCGCGGATTACCTCGCATACGACACGGCAGCGGACGGCGCTCCCGAAAAGACCTCCGTGTCCGTACAGCTCAAGTGGCTGCCGCAGGCTCAGTTCATGGGCTACTACGTTGCTAAGGCCAAGGGCTACTACGACGAGGTCGGCCTTGACGTGGACATCATCTCCGGCGGCGGCGACATCTCCGAGACCACCGCAGTTTACAACGGCACCGTTGATTTCGGCGTAACATGGGTGTCAAACCTCATCAACGCCAACGCGGGCGGCATGGAGCTGCTGGAAGTAGCTCAGGTATATCAGAGATCCGGTCTGGTGCTGGTATACAAGAACTCCAACTACGGCGGCTGACGGGCTGGCGGGGCGGCGATAAAGGCGCATCTCCGTCGTCAGGCATACAATGGCAGGCACAAAGCCTGGCCATTGTACGCCTTCCTAGGATCTGCACCTTTCTCACCACCCCTGGTATGTGGGATTTCATAAGTAAGTAAACAGGTTTCATTTTCGGCAGACCCCCGCTGCTGCGAGGGTTTGTCGGAAAGTCCGGCGGGGAGCAGCTCCGCCTGGTTTTCCGACAAATGCAAGTTTGCCAGAACAATATAAGGAGGCTTTCGATATGGACATGATAATCAGAAACGGCACAGTCGTCAGTGCGACAGGCTCTTACAAGGCTGACGTCGCGGTAAAGGACGGGAAGATCGCCGCAGTCGGCAGTATCCCGGATATCCCCGGAGCGAAGGTGGTGGACGCAGCGGGCAAGCTGGTGCTCCCGGGCGCTATAGACGCCCACACGCACCTTGCAATGCCGTTCGGCGGCACGGTTTCCTCCGACGACTACTTCGCGGGGACAAGAGCCGCGGCGTGCGGCGGCACCACAACGGTGTTCGACTTCGCGCTCCAGGATTTCAACGAGACTATGACCGATACGTTTAACCGCAGGAACGCCCTGGCGGCTCCGGACGCGGCGGTGGACTATTCGTTCCACATCGGCGTCAAGGATATCCACGGAGACCTCCTCGACAGCATAAAGGACGCCTGCGACATCGGAATCACCTCCTACAAGGTGTTCATGGTATACGATTTCGGCGTTAAGGACGGCGTGTTCTACCAGCTCCTTGCAAAGTCCAAGGAGTTCGGAGCGCTCATCGCGGTGCACGCCGAGAACAACGAGCTGGTGAACACCCTCACCGAGAAGTACATCAGCGAGGGCAAGACCGACGCGTGGTATCACTACATGAGCCGTCCCGAGTTCGTGGAGGGCGAGGCGGACGAGCGCGCCATCAATCTGGCGAAGGCTGCGAACGCACCGCTGTACATCGTACACCTCGCGAACAAGCAGGGCGTTGAGGCGGTGACAAAGGCGAAGGACGAGGGCTATGAGATCTACGCCGAGACCTGCCCGCAGTACCTTGAATTCACCAGCGGCGTTTACAAGCGCGCAGACGGCAGGAACTTCGTATGCTCGCCGCCTATGAAGGGTCAGGAGTCGCAGGACGCCATCTGGGAAGCGATAAAGCGCGGCGACATCGACACCATCGCCACCGACCACTGCCCGTTCCAGCAGAGCGAAAAGGACTGGGGTCTGAACGACTTCCGGAAGATCCCGAACGGCTGCGCCGGGATCGAGAACATGTACCCCTACATGCTCGGCAAGGCGAACGACGGCGTTATCAGCTTCGAGAAGGCTGTGGAGCTGTGCTCCGCCAACCCGGCGAAGATATTCGGCTGCACCGGCAAGGGCGAGATAGCTCCCGGCAAGGACGCGGACATCGTCATCTACGACCCCGCGAAGGAGTTCACGATACATCAGGAGAACATGCACTCCGACTGCGACCACACCATCTGGGAGGGCGTGAAGGTACACGGCTATCCCGTTCAGACCTACTCCAGGGGCAGGCTGGTGTTCGATAACGGCGAGTTCGTCGGCGAACGCGGCTGGGGCAGGTTCGTTAAATGTGCAAAACATAAGGCAAAATAAAAACTTACCGTGCAGGAGGTAACGATATGAAATACGCAGAACAGATACTAAACAATGAATCGGCGCGGTGTATGCTGTGCGCGGAGGCTCCCTGCACGGCGGCTTGTCCGGAGGGCTTCGACCCGGCGCGGTTCGTCAGGGCGGCAAGGTTTGAGAACGCGGCGGTCGGCGCCGGGTACGTCTCAGCCGCCAGGTGCGCGGAATGCTCCGGCGAATGCGAGAGCGCCTGCCTGCACTACGAGTCTCCGGTGAAGATACGCGAGATGATAAAGGCGGCTCCGGAGCCTGTGAAGGCTGAGGAACTGACCGCAGACCTCTCGATGGAGTTCTGCGGCGTGAAGTGCGAGAATCCGTTCTTCCTCTCATCATCAGTGGTGGCGAGCGGCTACGAGATGTGCGCCAACGCGCTGAGAGCCGGCTGGGGCGGCATAGTCTACAAGACGATAGGCTTCATCAGACCGGACGAGGTTTCACCCCGGTTCGACGCCATCGGCAAGGAATCCACCCCGTTCGTTGGGTTCAAGAACCTGGAGCAGATCTCCGACCACCCGCTGAATGAGAACCTTGAGATACTACGGCGGCTGAAGCGGGAGTTCCCGTCGAAGGTGATAGTTTCCTCCATAATGGGCAGCATCGAGGAGGAATGGACGGAGCTTGCAAGGCTATCCGAGGAGGCGGGCTGCGACATCATCGAGTGCAACTTCTCCTGCCCGCAGATGGTGGGCGAGGGGCTGGGCTGCGACGTCGGGCAGAATCCGGAGCTTGTGAGAGCCTACACCGCCGCGGCAAAGCACGGAACGAAGCTCCCGGTGCTGGCGAAGATGACCCCGAACATCGGCAACATGGAAGTCCCCGCGACAGCCGCGAAGGAAGGCGGCGCGGACGGCATAGCCGCGATAAACACGGTAAAGAGCCTGACGCGCGTCGATCTGGATTCGATGGTCTCCTGCCCGGGCGTTAACGGGAAGTGCTCCGTTTCGGGGTACTCCGGAAAGGCTGTGAAGCCGATAGCGCTGCGGTTCATTCACGACATGGCGGTCTGTCCGGAGCTTTCCGGAACGCCGCTGAGCGGTATCGGCGGCATAGAGAGCTGGCATGACGCGCTGGAGTTCATCGCGCTGGGCTGTGAGAATATCCAGATAACCACAGCGGTAATGCAGTACGGCTACCGGATAATCGACGACCTTATCTCGGGAACGATGGCATATCTGGCGGCGCACGGAATGTCACGGCTGAGCGAGCTTACAGGTTCGGCGCTCGCGAACATAGTTCCGGCGGACGACCTCGACCGCAGCACGGTGGTCTATCCGGTGTTCGGCCGGGAAAGCTGCGTCGGCTGCGGAAGATGCTGCATCTCCTGCATGGACGGCGGACACCAGGCGATCGCGATGGGCGCGGACAGAAAGCCGCACCTCACCGGCGGGAACTGCGTGGGCTGCCTGCTGTGTACGCTGGTCTGCCCGACCGGCTCGATAACCCACAGCAAACGGGTGAAGAAGCCCGGAAGATGATCGGAGAGGAGGGCGTTTATGGCGATCACACTTGCAAGAATATGCGCGAACGCTGAAAAGACCTACGGCATGAAGCTCATCGCAGGCAGGGCGGGAATGGATAATTTCGTCCGCTGGGTACACATCGTTGAGGACAGCGAGGTTCCGGACTTCATGCACGGAAACGAGCTGGTGTTCACTACTGGTATCGGTCACAAGGGCAGCGGCTGGCTGCTGGATTTCGTGCGGCAGCTCAAGGGCAAGAACGCGGCGGGCGTAGTCGTGAACATAGGACCGTACATAAACGCCGTTCCGAAGGACGTCATGGAATACTGCGAGTGCAATGCGCTCCCGCTGTTCGTGGTGCCGTGGTCGGTGAGGCTCATCGACCTGACCTACGATTTCTGCCACCGGATCATTTCCAACGAGGAGAGCGAAACCAGCCTTGCCGGAGCGTTCCGCAACCTGTTCTTCGCGCCGGGAAACCGCGACGAGTACGCGCCGGTGCTGGAGCGCCGGGGCTTCCACGACATGGTGAGCTACACGCTGCTTGCGGCGCAGCTCTCCCACCCCGACAAGCCGGGGAGCGGCGACGAGTGGCGCGGCATGCGGTTCCTGGTGCGTAAGATATGCGCAAGCCAGCAGTATCCCTCCTGCATATTCATACAGGAGAACTACCTTGTGATAGTGCGGCAGCATATAACTCCGCAGGAGGCGGGGAGGCTCGCCGAACAGCTTGCAGCCGCGGTGAGCGAGAACTGCTCCGAGCCTGCGGGAGTTCACATCGGCATTTCAGACAACGGGCTGGGGTACGACGGGATACATTCCTGCTACCGCGAGGCGGTCTCCGCGATGAGGCTCGCCGTGATGAAGAAGGCTCCGGTAATGCACTATCGCGACATCGGCGTTTACAAGCTGCTTTTCGGCGTGGAAAGCTCCCGTATCCTCTCGGACTACGTGGACAGCACCCTCGGCAAGCTGCTGGACTACGACGCCAAGAACAATACCGACTGCGCCGATCTGCTGCGCTGCTACTTCGAGAACGACTGCAGCGTGAAGGAGGTCGCGGATATATTCGGCGTTCACCGGAACACGGTGAACTACAAGCTCAAACAGATCCGCGAACTTCTGGGCAGCAGCTTCAGCGACGAGGATAAAATGAATCTGCTTCTGGCTTTCCGGGCGAGGGAACTGCTCAACATGGAAAACTCAAAGCTGATAATGGAGGACGATTCTTATGAATGCAACTGAGATCAAAACCAACCACACCAAGTACAATTTACAGTCATGGTCAAAGCAGAAGGGGCTGAACCCCATCGCCGTGGAAAAGGGCGAGGGTATCTACTTCTGGGACTACGACGGCAGCAGATACACCGATATGTCCAGCCAGCTCGTCAACCTGAACGTGGGCTTCGGCTGCCGCCCCATCATCGACGCCATCAAGGAGCAGGCGGAGAAGTTCTGCTTCGTCGGCCCGAGCTACGCCTGCGAGAGCCGCTCGAAGCTCGCCGAGATGGTCGTTGACCTCATGCCGGACAACATCGCGAAGGTGTTCTTCACCAACGGCGGCGCCGACGCAAACGAGAACGCCATCAAGATGGCGAGAATGTACACCGGAAGGAAAAAGGTGTTCTCCCGCTACAGAAGCTACCATGGCTCCACATTCGGCGCGGGCAACCTCACCGGCGAACCGAGAAGGTATCCGCTGGAGCCTGGTATCCCCGGCTTCGTGAAGTTCTTCGACCCGTACATGTACCGCGACAACCTCCCGTTCGCAAGCGAGAAGGAGTACAGCGAATACTACGTTAACAAGCTCCGCGAGCAGGTGATCTATGAGGGACCCGACACCGTAGCGGCGATCGTAATGGAGACCATCACCGGCTCCAACGGCATCATTATCCCTCCGGAGGGCTACCTTGCGGGCGTACGCAGGATCTGCGACGAGTTCGGAATCATGATGATCTGCGACGAGGTAATGGCGGGATTCGGGCGCACCGGCAAGATGTTCGCGTTTGAGAATTTCGGCGTAAAGCCCGATATCGTAAGCTTCGCGAAGGGCGTTACCTGCGGCTACGTTCAGCTCGGCGGCGTTGCGGTCAGCAGGAAGATCGCGGACTACTTCGACGATAACGTATTGCAGTGCGGCCTGACCTACAGCGGACACCCCCTCGCATGCGCAGCCGGCGTTGCCTGCCTGAACTACTACAAGGACAACGATATCCTGGGCAACGTAAATAAGAGCGGCAAGGTGCTGGGCGAGATACTTGAGGAACTCAAGGCAAAGCACAAGTGCGTCGGCGACGTGCGCTACATCGGTCTGTTCTCCGCAGTGGAGCTGGTAAAGGACAAGGCGACAAGGGAGCCTCTGGTGCCCTACGGCGGCGACAAGCTCGGAGTAATGGGCGGCATCATCGGAAAGCTCAAGGCGAAGAAGTTCATGACCTACTCCCACGAGAACATGATACTTGTATGCCCGCCGCTCATCATCACTCCGGAGCAGCTCCGCGAGGAGATGGTGAAGCTTGACGAGGTCCTCGCCGAGGTAGACGCAACTCTTTAAAAGGAAGGATCGATGAAGCATGGCTAATTCACAGCACTACGCAGACGCTCCCACGGTGAAGCTGGAGGATTACATTCCGGTGAAGATGTTCCGCACGGTGCACCGCACGGAGGCGGACCTGCCCGGCGGCATAACCGAGATAAAGGTAATAATCGACATTGAGAGACCCTTTGCAAAGAAGCTGTCCTTCAGGACGAGCAGCAGCGGCAGGATACACGGCTTCGTCCGCATGAATGACCTGCTGAAGTCGATCAACACCAAGTCGGACAAAGCCTCCACGGTACGCCGGATAACCCTCAACGACTGGGGTACGAAGGCGCTCATGGTAATTGAGATGGAGAACGACAGCGAAAAGCCGTTCTTCGTTCCGATAGCGCAGCTAAGGGATCTTCTCGAGAACTGCCGCCGCGCTCCGGAGCAGTCAGCCAAATAATTTTCCGGGCGCATTCCATCAGGGGTGCGCCCGAAACCCCGTCAAGCCTCCCCGGCGCCTGCGCGGACTTTGTCCAGCATTGCGAGGTACTCGCTGCGGATACTCTCCGGTTCGATTATCTCGGCCTTGCCGCCGAACTGGAACACCCATCCGAAAAACGGCTCCTTAGCGACCACCGGGGCGTACACCGTGAAGCTCTCGCCGTCATTCGCCGGAACTATCCGCACCCCCATGCCGAACCTGTCCAGAACCGCATTGACGAGGGATTTGTCGCAGCGCAGCACCACGTCGGATTCCTCGCCGCTGAACATTGAAACGTGGGTCAGTATGTAGTCCTCAAGGTCGAAATGTGGGTCGGCGCGGCGCGCGGGTTCGTCGATTATCTCGACCTTCTCCATGCGGTCTACGCGGAAGTTTGAGTAGGTCTCGCGGTGGTCGTTCCACGCCACGAGGTAGTAGTGGTCGTTGTCCCACACCAGGGCGTAGGGCGTGCACACCCGCGCTTCGTCGCGGTATTTTTTGTTCTTGCGCATGTCGTACTCAAAGTACCGGAAGGATATTTTCTTCTTCGGAGCCGACGATATCGCCCGCTGGATAGTATCCACGTTGTAAAGCACCGCTTTGTTGGAGTTCTGCCGGACCCTCCCGGAGACGTACACCGTGCGCTTTATCTGTGCGGCTTCCTTGTCGCTGCACAGCGTGGAGAGCTTCTTGAGCAGCGCCGCCGACTGGCTGTCCGAAAGCAGCTTCGCGGAGCTTACCGCGTCAGCGAGGAGCTTCAGCTCGGCGAGCTCGAAATCCCTCGTCATAAGTTGGTAGGAAGCCGTCCTGCCCATCGTCATGCGGATATCCATGCCGTATTTTTGCAGCGCCTCCACGTCCTCGGAAAACGCCTTGCGGCCCTCGGTTATCCCGTAGTCCGAGAGGATGCCGGTTATCTGGTTTCTGGTCAGGGCTTCGGTCTCGCTGGTGAATTTCTGGAAAATATCCCGCAGATAAAGCAGCTTGAGCCGCTGTGCGCTGGTGTCCTTCTCTGCCATTAATAACGCTCCTTTGTGATTTATTCTGCGCATTTGCTGATACATATTATAGCACGGTCAAAAAGGAAAACTGCGCCCATAAAGGCGCAGTTAGTTTTTTATTTCCTGCTCAGTCAACGAACTCAACTGTGAACCTGGGATTCTCTGCCTCGGTGTCGGTCAGCACTCTGCGGAGCGCGGCGGCTTCCTTCGCGCCTACGGCTTCCTCGAGCCTGGAATTATTCAGTATCTTCACGTGGGCGTCGAACTTATTTATCTCACAGAGGTAATCGTGCAGCGAATCCAGGGTCTCGCCGTAGCACTCCGCGAAATCGAACGCGGCAATGAATCTGTCGTGGATAGTGTACATGCTGTCGATGGAGGCAGCGTCGATGATAAGTGTTTTCATGGTTTATTCCTCTCCGTATAATAATGTGAAGCTCGCGTAGTGGTCGCCGGTGTAGTATATCAGCCCGTCCGATGAGAATATTATCCGCTCCGCTCCACGGCTGGAGGCTCCCAGCGTGTTTATGTCGCACTCGGTATAGCTGTGACCCTCCGGCAGCAGACCCTCGTAATTCCCGAACCGGTCGCCGCCTATGCACATGCCCGGCGCGTATGGCTCCAGGGAACCCCCGCCCCAGCCAAGCTCCCGCGCCTGCTTCTTCGTGATGAAGTTCTGCGGCAGCTTCCCGTAGGTGTGGATATACAGCGCGACGTCCTCCTTGGTGGTGTAGCTGCCGTCCTCGGCGATGGAGCTTTCCGGCGGCGCGTCAGGCTGTACGGACTCCTCATCGGTCTGCGGTAAGCCATACTGCCCCTCGCCGGAGGTCTGCGGAACGTCAGGGCGCTCAGGCTCTGCGGACTGCTCCTCCGGCTCCTGGGTCTGGAAGAATTCCCGAGTTACTGGGGAGCTTTCCGGCGGCGCGTCAGGCTGTACGGACTCCTCATCGGTCTGCGGGAAGCCCTCCTGCCCCTCGCCGGAGGTCTGTGGAACGTCAGGGCGCTCAGGCTCTGCGGACTGCTCCTCCGGCTCCTGGGTCTGGAAGAACTCCCGCGTTACCGGGGAGCTTTCCGTCGGCGCGTCAGGCTGTACGGGCTCCTCATCGGTCTGCGGGAAGCCAACCTGCCCCTCGCCGGGGGTCAGCGGAACGTCAGGGCGCTCAGGCTCTGCGGACTGCTCCTCCGGCTCCTGGGTCTGGAAGAACTCCCGCGTTACCGGGGAGCTTTCCTCTGCGGTCTGTATTATCTCGCCGACTATCTGCGACAGCTCCGGGAATACCCCGGAAGCCGTATCGGCGGAGCATGCCGTCAGCGACAGCGCCGCCGCCAGAGCCAGGATAAGGCAAGACAGACATTTAAGGCGGGTCAGCTTTTTCATATATGGTTCCCCTTTTCCGAACATAATATAACTAATTATAACATATTCTGCGCGGATTGTAAAGTACTATTTACCGCGCCGCACAGGTATAAACGACCCGGATTACTTACATATACTGGCGGGAATTCCTTATCTTCTCTTGCAAAATACCCAGTAATATGATATAATACATAGCTGTTCGGAATGGAGGCACTACACGACATGGAAAATAACAAGGGCATTATAACGAGGTCGTTCAGGGCGGCGTTTCCCTGCACTATACCGATACTTGCGGGGTTCCTGTTTCTGGGAATGGCTTACGGTATCTACATGAACGTTTCCGGGTTCAGCTTTGTTTACCCGATGATAATGGCGGCGGTGATTTTCGGCGGCAGTCTGGAGTTCCTTGCGGCGCAGATGCTGCTTTCGCCGTTCGCGCCGCTCCAGGTGCTGATGGTGTCGCTGATGATACAGGCGCGGCACCTGTTCTACGGAATTTCCATGCTGGACAAGTTCAAGGACATGGGCTGGAAGAAATTCTACCTCATCTACGGCATGTGCGACGAAACGTTCAGCATAAACTGCACCGCTGAGATCCCCGAGGACTGCGACCGCGGCTGGTTCTACTTCTTCGTAACGCTGCTCAACCAGCTCTACTGGGTCGGCGGAGCCACACTGGGAGGTCTGCTCGGAAATCTCATCACCTTCGACACGAAGGGTCTGGATTTCGTGATGACAGCAATGTTCATCGTGATATTCCTGGAGCAGTGGCTCAAGGAGAAGCACCATTTCAGCGAATGGGCGGGTCTGGCGAGCAGCGCTGCCTGCCTGCTGATATTCGGCAAGGATAACTTCATGATACCCGCGATGATATGCATACTGCTGCTTCTCACCGCGTTCAGGAAGCCCGTCGGGCGGAAGGCAGGTGAGGAAAAGTGACCATCGCCGAACAGATAATCACCATCGCGATGTGCACCCTCGGGACGATGGCAATGCGTTTCCTGCCGTTCCTGGTGTTCCGGCAGGACAAGCCTACCCCGAAATACATACAGTACCTCGGGAAGGTGCTCCCCGGCGCAATTTTCGGAATGCTCATCGTCTACTGCCTGCGCAGCGTTTCCGTGACGGAGTATAGCTGGGGTCTTCCTGAGCTTATCGCAGGAGCCGCCACGGTCGGAATTCACCTGTGGAAGCGCAGCATGCTGCTGTCCATCGCCGCCGGGACGGTTATCTACATGCTGTTGGTGCAGTTCGTGTTTGTATAATGTGAACCTCTATGCAGCCCCGGCTTTTATATAGTATCTACAAAAATCGCCAGATTGTCGAAAAATGTGTGGAAATCCGCTTGATTTACCATGATTTTTGTGGTATTATTAATTAAAGAAAATTACATCACGGCAGAGCATTTTCTATAAATGTTCAAATGTTCGGCTCGCGGTGTGATATGCAGCACCGTATGATCCGGATGACACCTGCGCGGCGCAGCAAAATGACAGGGAGGGTTTTCTATGAAATCTATCGGTATGAGGATACTGGTAAGCTGTATCCTTACAGTTGCAATTTCGCTGTTCACGCTTGGCGGATTTGCCTGCATCATGATCTACAACAGTACCGTAAATCTGGTATACAGCAGCATGACCGCTTCGGCGCAGGTCGCGGCGGATCGCGTATACTGGGAGGTGCGTTCCTATGCCAACATTGCAAGGGAGCTTGGCGCAATGCCCCGGATCTCAGACTCGTCGACCACCGACAGCGAACTCAGCGAAATAGTTCAGCAGACCATCGAGAATCACAAACTGCAGAGCTGCAACATCATCAAGTCTAACGGGGACTGCCTCGACGGCAACAACTATTCCGACCGCGAGTACTTCCAGAACGCGATGAAAGGAAATGTCACCGTAACCACTCCTACCGTTTCCAGACTGACCGGCGAACTGATGATCATAATCGCGGCTCCTATCTGGAAAAACGGCATTTCCGGCGGCGAAACAGCGGGCTGCGTTATCATCGTTCCTGATTCCGAATTTCTCAACGACATCGTGAGAAGTATAAAGCTCAGCGAAAACTGCGGAGCCTACATAATCGACAAGGACGGCAACACCATCGCCGACCCCGACAGCGATCTTGTAAAGCGCGGCGAGAACATCGAACAGCTCGCGGCTGCGGACACCTCCGGTCAGGCCGGATACAAGACGCTTGTAAAGGCGCACGAGAGCATGCGTGCAGGCGAATCCGGCATTGCGCGGTACACGCTGAACGGCGTAAGCAAGTTCCTTTCCTATGCCCCGATCCCGGATTTAAACGGCTGGTCGCTTGCAGTTTACGCTCCCACCGGCGACTTTATGGACTCTACATCCCGCGCTATTGTGATGACCGTGATCCTTCTTATTGCTGCATGCGTCGTTTCAGCGTTCATCTCAGTTTGCCTCGGCAAGAAGATAGGTTCCTCCGTAAAAGTATGCACCGAGCGTATCGAGAAGCTCGCCGTGGGAGACCTCACAAGCCCGGTTCCCGAGGTTCATTCCAAGGACGAGACCGGACGTCTCTCCGAGGCGACAAAGACGGTCGTCAGCAACCTCAACAACATTATCAGCGATATCGGGCGCATTCTCGAGTCAATGTCCACCGGCAACCTGAACGTACATACTGCTGAGAATGAAAAGTTCTATGTCGGCGACTGCCAGAAGCTGCTCCATTATGTCCGCGACATCAACCACAAGCTCAGCGCAACCATGTCCGAGATAAGCACCGCCGCCGACCAGGTTGCGGCAGGCTCCGAACAGGTTTCCTCAGGCGCGCAGGCGCTGTCACAGGGCGCTACCGAACAGGCTTCCTCCGTTGAGGAGCTGGCTGCGACCATCAACGTGGTATCCGAAATGATACACGAAAATTCCAAGGACGCAGAAGATGCAAGCAAATGCACAAAGGAAGCCGCCGAGAAGCTCGGCGACACCTCTGCGAAGATGGAGAACCTCATCAGCGCAATGGAGGAGATCAAGAATTCCTCCGCAGAGACAAAGAACATTATCAAGACCATCGAGGACATCGCGTTCCAGACGAATATACTCGCGCTGAACGCAGCGATAGAAGCCGCGCGTGCGGGTGAAGCCGGAAAGGGCTTCGCGGTCGTGGCTGACGAGGTGCGCAACCTTGCCGCCAAGTCCGGCGAGGCTGCACAGAACACCACGAACATGATCGAGGGCACCGTTTCCGCAATTGAGAACGGCAGCGCCATCGTGAACGAAGCTGCCGCGATGATGACGGCGGTTGTAGAATCCTCTGCAAAGGTCGAGGAGATCAACAACAAGATCTCCGATTCCACAAAGGAGGCTGCGGATTCCATCAAGCAGATTTCCATAGGAATCGATCAGATCTCCAACGTAGTCCAGACGAACTCCGCGACTGCGGAGGAATCCGCTGCGGCTTCCGAGGAGCTTTCGGCGCAGGCTGCAACGATGAAGGGCCTTATAGGGAACTTCACGCTGCGTGATTCTGACGTCTCTGCCAACCTCTGATAGTTCAACAAATTAAGATCCCGCAGCCGTATGGCTGCGGGATTTTTTCATATTACGGTTATTTCCCAGAGTATCAGGGAACCGTCCATGCCGCTCATATCCACGGCGCAGTACTTTACGTTCCCATCGGCGTCGGTGAAGGAGATCCCATTGTTCGGGATATCTCCCAGGAACACCAGACCCGCTTCCAGCGGACGCTCCGGCGTAAGCTCGGGCTGCGAGTACAGCTCCTCGGCGGAGAACGTGAAGATCCCGTTCTCGTCGATGTCCTGCATTGCTATCGACAGCAGCCTGAAGTCGCTGACCGTGCTTTCTGCGGAGAATACCACCTTTACGGCTGATTCGCTGACCTCGGTTCCGTCGGCCTGACTGAACGTGTCGTGCTCACCAAGCTCCGGCACGTCCTCGAGGTACTGCGCCTTTACCGGAAGGCTCTCAGCCGTTCCGGTTCCGGGAAGCTCCCCGGTCGGCATGGTTTCCGGAGGCTCCGCGGTATTTACAGGCTCGGTGCTCGGCGGTTCGGCGGTGGCTTCCGCCTGTGCGGAGCTTTCCGGCGTGGACTCCTTCGGCGCAGTTACGGACTGCTCGGACTGGCTGGTTTGGCTGGTTTGGCTGGTTTGGCTGGACTGGCTCGGCTGGCTCCCTGGCGATGTGACGTTCCCGGTGCAGCCTGTCATCAGAAGCAGCGCAGATAGTATCGCGATTCTTTTTTTCATATATCACCCTCCTTTGGTCTTTCTATTATACCCGCTTTTCCTGAAAAAGTCAATCCTTATTTCAGAGCGTCAGAATTTCTGAATTTTTCACATTTAGGTGTTGACATAACCCCTAAAAAAGTGTAAAATAAAAATGTATGTGTTAATTGTATTCCGGGAAGGCCTCCCGGGCTTGAAAGGATAGATAAAATGGCATTCTTCGATTATTCACCGGAACTGGTGGAAGCAGGAAAAAAGGCAATGGAGCTGTGCGCTCCGCAGTTTGCCGAGTTCGACCGCATGGCGGAATACAACGGCGAGCGCGTTTTAAAGGCGTTCATCGACAACAGGATAAGCGATATCCACATGAAGGGGACTAACGGCTACGGCTACGGCGACGACGGCAGGGACAAGCTGGACGCGGTCTTCGCGCAGATACTCGGCGCCGAGGACGCCCTGGTGCGCCACAATTTCGTGAACGGCACCCACGCGATAACCACCGCGCTGTTCGGTATCCTCCGCCCCGGGGACGAGCTGCTTTCCGTCACCGGCGACCCCTACGACACCATGCAGGGCGTAATTTCCGGCGATGGGATAGGTTCACTGAAGGATTTCGGCGTGAAGTTCGGCAAGGTAGACCTCCTGCCGGACGGCACCCCGGACTACGACGGCATAAAGCGCCGCGCGGGAACATGCAGGATGGCTTATATCCAGCGCTCCAGGGGATATTCCCTGCGCCCGTCGCTGAGCATTGAGGTCATCGCGAAGATATGTGAGGCAGTCCGCAGCGTTAATCCGGACTGCGTGATATTCACCGACAACTGCTACGGCGAGCTGGTCGAGGAAAAGGAGCCGGTTTCAGTCGGCGCCGACCTCATCGCGGGCAGCCTTATCAAGAATCTCGGCGGCGGAATCGCGGAGACCGGCGGCTACATCGCGGGCAGGGCAGACCTCGTGGAGCTGTGCGCGTTCAGGCTGACCACTCCGGGCACTGGCAAGGAGGTCGGCGCGAGTCTGAATCAGCTCCGCGGAATGTACCTTGGAATATTCCATGCGCCGGAAGCGGTATGCGCGGCGCTCAAGACTGCGGCGTTTGCGGCGGCTCTGGCGGAGCTTCTCGGCTTCGAGGCGTTCCCGAAGTACAGCGAGAAGCGCACCGACATCATCGAGGCGCTGAAGCTCGGCGGCGAGAAGCAGCTCATCGCGTTCTGCCAGGGCATTCAGGCGGGCTCCCCGGTGGACAGCTTCGCTTCCCCGGAGCCGTGGGACATGCCGGGCTACGACAGCCAGGTCATCATGGCGGCTGGAGCCTTCACGATGGGCGCTTCCATCGAGCTTTCAGCGGACGCTCCGCTGCGTGAGCCTTTTGCAGTATGGCTCCAGGGCGGGCTTACGTTCCCGACGGGAAAGGCGGGCATCATGCACGCGGCGCAGTACATGCTGGACAAGGGTCTGGCGCACATCTGACAGCAGTAGGGTTCAACAGGTCGAAAGGACAGTAACATGATAAAGAGCATGACAGGCTTCGGCAGAGGTCATCAGGTACTTAACGGCAGGGATATCACCGTAGAGATACGCGCGGTGAATCACCGGTATTACGAGTTCAGCTCGCGGCTCCCGCGAAGCCTGGGCTACATCGAGGAGAAGCTCAAGAGCCTGCTCCAGGGCAGGATAAACCGCGGCAAGGTGGAGATATCCGTGCTGGTGAACAACGTTGAGGCCGCGGACGAGAAGATAACTATAAATAAGGAAATAGTAAAGGAATACGTTGACGCGCTGCGCTCCGTTAAGGAGGAGTATTCGCTGAACGACGGCCTTTCGCTGTCGGATATCCTGCGTATCCCGGACGCGTTCACCGTAGTAAAGACCGAGACCGACGAGGAGCAGCTCTGGGCTGACGTGAAGTCGGCGGCGGAGGAGGCTCTGGAGCACTTCATCGCGATGCGTGAAGCCGAGGGCGAGCGCATGAAGCGGGACGTAATGTCGCGCCTGGATAAAATCGAGGAGTGGGTCGGCGTAGTAGAAACGCGCTCCCCGCAGATGGTGGAGGACTACCGCAGTCGGCTCTACGACAAGATGTGCGAGGTGCTGAGCTCCACGAACATCGACGAAAACCGCATACTCATGGAGGCGGGGATATTCTCCGAAAAGACCGCCGTGGACGAGGAAACGGTACGCCTGCGCAGCCACATCGCGCAGTTCCGCACAATGCTGGAA
>CECF01003374.1_pt1 | contig 20612 bp, 14 predicted proteins | sample 554751 | NCBI WGS metagenome assembly CECF01 (sample SAMEA3182099, study PRJEB8094) | gut metagenome | biome: human; feature: gut; material: Stool; isolation source: human stools | place: Canada | collected 2012-06-12 | reverse complement strand
GACATACGGCCTACTGCGGTTATGGCGCAGCGAGTATCAACAGCAGGGAGCAGATAAGCATAGAGCACGGATTGGAACGCGCAGGTTTTACAGTGACGACGAAGGATTATCTATCCCGTTACGATGCAGCGATACAAGCAGAGGAAGAACAGTACTTTGAACAGGTTCGCGCCGTGGGCGGGTCTCTGTTTGACAGATTGGTCAAAATGTACTCCACACAGTTCACGCCAGTCTGCCAACTGCCGGTGACACAGCAGGACGTGGAAAACTCCGGGACAGATACGGCGATTTTTGTTATTACGCGTATCAGCGGCGAAGGTGCAGACCGAAAGCTGATCCCCGGCGATTATTTGCTCAGCGACGGGGAAAAAAGAAATCTGCTGTTTCTGGCTGCGCAATATAAGCGGGTGGTTGTTCTGCTGAACACGGTCGGTGTGATCGACACTTCGTTTTTCAAAACATTGCCGAGGCTTGGCGCCCTGCTGCTGATCGGCCTGAACGGAGGCGTGACGGGCGACGCAGCGGCAGATGTACTGACCGGTCGGGTTGCCCCGGAAGGAAAGCTGACAGCGACCTGGGCGGAGAATTATGCGGATTATCCGAACGCGGATACCTTCGGACTGATGGACGGCGATACGGATGATGAGAGATATACGGAAGGAATCTACGTCGGATATCGGTATTTTGATAGCTTTGGCCTGACACCGGCGTACGCCTTTGGTTACGGTTTGTCATATACATCATTTGTGCTTCAGACGCGGAGCGTTTGTGTGGAAAACGATACGCTGATGCTCCGTGTTTCTGTGAAAAATACTGGTACTGTGTATGCGGGCCGTGAGGTTGTGCAGGTGTATGTCTCGTGCCCATCCGGAAAGCTGGATCAGCCGGCACAGCGGCTGGCCGGGTTTGAAAAGACCACCCTGCTTGCACCGCAGGCAGAGCAGACAGTAACAATCACAATCCCATCTGAATCGCTTACTTCGTACAGCGAAAAGGAGCAGGCATGGCTGCTGGAACACGGTGACTATATTGTTCGCGTTGGGCAGTCCTCGCGGCAGACCGTCCCCGCAGCGATTTTGCATATTGAATCGGATGCTGTGATCGAACGATGCCGCCCGTTTACAGCAGCGTGTGATCTGGAAATGGAAATCTGTGCGGATGCGCAGCAGTCAATCTTCTTTGGAGAGCAGTTGCCGCAGGAAATTCCGGTTATCCTATGGCAGGCACAGCGTAAACCTGTGCAGCACAGCTATGACAAGCGGATAAGCGAGCGCGCTGCGCTGGCTGATGTGTGCAGCGGGGAGAATTGTACATTCCGACAGCTGTTGGATGGAGGATGTACAGCGGAGTCGCTGGCGGCATCTTTGACAGACGAAGAACTGGCGCTTATTTGCGTTGGAAACGTGCCGGACACCGGGAAAGCGGAGCAGAGTGGCCGTCAGTTGGTCTGCGTTGGCGAGGGTTGCGTAGAGAGACGGACTGGGGTTGACATTGTCGTTGGAGCAAGCGATACGACTCGTGCGTTGCTGGACAAACGGCTGCTGCCAAATATGCCGATGGCCGACGGCGGCGGAGGCATTCGACTCCTGCCAGAGTTTGAAATGGATGAAAACGGAAAGCTGCTGACAGCTGGAATCTCCGCAATTAAAAACGGAGAGCGGCTTATGACAGAGCAGGAAAAACAGTTTTTTGCGTCTGTACCGAAAGGAGAACGGTATTGGCAGTATACAACAGCGCTTTCGATGCCGGTCGTGCTTGCGCAGACATGGGACCGAAACTGTTGGAGCCGATGCGGTGAGATTGAGAAAATGGAAATGCAGCGGTTCGGACTCAAACTTTGGCTGGCACCTGGCATGAATATTCATCGAAACCCGCTTGGCGGAAGAAATTTTGAGTATTACAGCGAGGATCCATTGCTGACTGGACTGTGTGCGGCTACTATCATTCAAAGTTTGCAGGCAGATGGCACAGCAGGCGCAACCATCAAACATATGGCATGCAACAATCAGGAGGAGAACCGGGGCGGCATGAATGCACATGTCTCTGAGCGTGCGCTGCGGGAGATTTACCTCAAGGGGTATGAAATCGCAATCCGCAAAGCAAGACCGCAGGCGATCATGACAGGCCACAATTTGGTTAACGGCGTGAACGCTGCAGAAAGCTGTGATCTTTTGACGGCAGCATCCAGAGAGGAATGGGGATTTGATGGACTGGTCATGACGGATTGGGGCACGACAACGAAAGCCGGGCAAAAAACAAAATATGGACCGTCAGATTGTGACAGTTGCATTCGGGCCGGCACGGATCTTATTATGCCGGGATCGAAGGAAGATTTGCGTGAGATTATAAGCGCAGTTCAGTCCGGCAGGCTTTCCCGCAGGGATTTACGTTGGAGTGCGTGGAATATTCTGCGGGTTATGCAGAGACTGTATCAGGAAGTGTGCTGACGATGGATCTACGAACAGACTTTGTATGGACACCTGATTGGCAGGCGGAGGATGACACGTACCCGCGCATTGTTTATTTTAGAAAAAGTCTTCGTTTACGCGAGGAAGATGTAGAGGAATTTGGCGGACTTCGCATCAGTGCAGATTCCCGGTATAAGCTTTATATAAATGGACGCTTTATACAGGAGGGCCCGCAGAAGGCGTTGGATTTGACACAGTGGTATGTTGACAGCGTGGATCTGACAAAAATGCTGCTGCCCGGAGAAAATGTAATTGCTGTCGAAGTACTGCGCTATCCGGCGGCAAAAGCTGGAAAATATGACTATAATGCGTCGCTGCTGCGCAGTGAAACGCCAATGCTTTATGTGAAAGATCTGTCTGATCAAGCGAAATTTTCTGCGAGAAACGGGTGGAAGTGTTGCATAAATGATGAGATTGCGATTGTCAGCGAAAAGCATCCCACAGGGCCGTCTCCTGTTTGTGCGCAGGAGATCGTAACGGCAACTGGCCGTTTTGCTGGATGGAAGGAACCGGGATTCGATGATCGCACATGGTCGGATCCCGTACCGCTGACGCTTGCAGACGTCATATTCACGGCAGCACCGTGTAAACTGGTGCAGCGTACGATTCCGCCTATGAAACATAGATGCCGCAGATTTTCAAATGTAAGTGCGCTTCGCAACTGCACGGCCGGGAATGCAAATATGGCAACAGAACAGACTGCGGCAATGCTACGGGGCGCAGGCGTGCTTACCGTGCCCGCAAACAGCACGCTGGTTGTGGAAGTAGCTGCAAATGTGGAAGAAAATGGATATCTCCGCTATTCGTTTGCAGGAGGCAGCGGTGCAAAACTTACAACGCGCTGTGCGGAATGCTATAGCTATCCGGAATTGACGAAAAGTGTAAATGAACTGCCGCGTAAGGGAGACCGTACGGATGCTGTACATGGCACGCTTGTCGGACCGGCAAGCGAATACCGCGTTGCCGGTTGGGGCAGTGCACATCGTCCGGAGTGTTATGAGCCGTTCTGGTATCGAACGTTTCGCTATATTCAACTGCGAATCGAAACATTGGAGGAACCGCTGTCTATCCTCGATTTTTCGTACCGTACAGTGGGATATCCCTTGGAAGTGCGGTTGAATTTTACGACAGACGATCAGGAACTTCAGGCAATTTGGGAGATCTGTCTGCGTACCCTGCAGTTGTGTATGGTTGAAACCTATATGGATTGCCCGTTTTATGAGCAGATGCAGTATGCGATGGATAGCAGGACGCAGATGCTTTTTACCTATGCAATCAGCGCTGACGACAGGTTGGCCAGACAGACGATGGAGGCATTTCGACTGTCGCAGCGTCCAGACGGACTGCTCAATGCGCAGGCACCGTCGCGCTATACGGGCGTAATTCCCGGCTTTTCTATTTACTACATTCTGATGCTGTGGGATCATATGCGCTATTTCGGGGATGAGGCGCTCGTGCGGCTGCATCTGCCTGCGGTCGATCGGATTTTAAGCTTTTTTGACGGAAAGCTGACGCGGGACGGTGTTGTCGGGAAAATAGGCGGTGGAATTATTCCGGGGCCGTTCTGGTCATTTATTGATTGGGCGAAGGGGTGGGATGGCGGTATGCCGGCGGCAGGTCAGAAGAATACGGGAAATCTGACGATGGAGAGTTTACTGTATCTCGGCGGCCTGGAAAAGGCATCGGAGCTTGCTGCGTTTGCGGGCCGTGTCGGTTTGGCAGAAGAATACACACAGCGTGCGGAGCGGCTGAAGGCTGCGCTGATAAAGAATTGTACGGGAATGGTACAGATGCCGGATGGCTCAGCAGTAATGTTGGTGCAGGATGGCTGTGGTGTTGCACAGTACAGTGTGCATTGTCAGACACTTGCGGTTCTGACTGGGCTTGTAACACCGGAGGCGGGCAGAAAAATGTTAATGATAACAGTCGGAAATGAGAAATATATACAGCCGTCGGTTGCGTTTATGTTCTATGTGTTCCGGGCGCTGGAAGCCTGCGATTTGTATGAACAAACACACCGTCTGTGGGAACCGTGGCGCAGGATGCTCGGCAACAATATGACTACTTGTGTGGAAAATGAAACAGATGAACGTTCTGACTGTCATGCGTGGGGCGCCCTCATGTGCTATGAGCTTCCAGCAGCGATTCTTGGCGTCAGCCCTGCGGGACCGGGATTTTCAGCGGTGCAGATTCATCCAAAGCTGAACCTGCTGCAAGGGGTGAAAGCTGTTGTGCCGACATCAAAAGGAGATATATATCTTACATGGGAAAATCAGAAAATCGCAGAATGCCGACTTCCGTCAGCGTTGGCAGGGAAAGCAGAATTACAGGAGGAAATTGTATGCTGATAAAGATCGCACGAAATGCACCTGTAAAAAAATATGAAAAGAAGTGGCAATTTTGTATTGGTAGCTGCCATGCTGCGACGCTGTTGCGGACAGATACGCTGAAGATTCTGAAACGAATTCACGATGAACTTGGTATCAAGCGGGTGCGTTTTCACGGTACGTTCAACGATGATATGGCGCTTGTATGCAATTTTCCACAGGTATTGGGGATCCCAGTCGGTAAACATATTGTTGAGTACAACTTTTATAAAGTTGGCGTTCTCTACGATAATATTCTCGCTCTTGGCATGAAGCCGTTTGTCGAGTTGTCATTTATGCCGCAGCTTCTGGCAAAGGACCCGACGCGCACATTTGTTTATGGTTCCGTGCCATCGATGCCGAAGGATATGCAGCAGTGGCGGGGATTTATCCAGAGTTATCTTGCCTACTTGTTCCACCGATATGGAGAGGATGAGGTGTGCAGCTGGTATTTTGAGGTCTGGAACGAGCCGGATCTTTCGGATACCTTCTTCAAGGACAGTCAAAATGGATACCTGCAGCTGTATGCGGAGACCGCTCATGCAATCAAGGATTTCTGCCCGCGGCTTCAGGTGGGCGGTCCGGCGACAAGCGCAAGTCGGTGGATCGATTTGGTGGTGGACTACTGTAAAAAAAATAATGTTCCGCTTGATTTTGTTTCCACGCATCAATATATTGGCGACCCGTTTATGGGTGTATCTGAGGAAGACGCAGCAAAGAGTTTTGAACAGCGGCAGGAGGAGAAGGCGGAGCGGGAGAAACAGCAGACGCAGGCCTTTGAGAAGCTGGAAAAGGATTTTAATCGGCTTCCGGCTGATACACCGATGATTACGGCGATCCAGACACTTTTTGGAGGTGTGGATTTTACGGAGCGGGAGTTTGACAAGGACATTTTCCCAAAGAATGCTGCAGTTGTCCGCAAGCAGGCGCAGGGACTCCCGGTTTTTTATACGGAATGGAATCTGAGTGCAAATTTTGCCTCGCCGAGTCAGGATATGCGTAAGGTTGCAGCCTATGATGTGCGCGCATCGTTGGCAATCGAAGATTTGGTGGATGGGGATAGCATCTGGTGCGCAAGTGACATTTTTGAGGAGTTGCACCAGTTTAAAGAGCCTTTCCACGGTGGATATGGCATTATGACCTATCACGGAATTCCCAAGCCTGTATTCTATGCGCTGCGGATGCTGGCGCAAGCCGGTCAGATAAGAATTGAATTGGATACGTCGCAGTTTACAGATACAGAGGCAGCCGCATTTGAAAGTGAGACAGAAAAGCAGGTGCTGATTTACCGTTTTTGCGCGAAGCAAAATGCGCTTCCGTCAGAGCCTGTCTCGGTGGAGGTTGAGTTGGAGAAAGCGCCAAAGCGCGTTTATCTTCAGAGAATTGATGAAACGCACTGCAATCCGAGAAAAATCTGGGAACAGATGGGCCAGCCAAATGATCTCAACAATCAGGAGGTCAGCCAGATCATTGCTGCATCGGAGATGCGGGATGAGCAGCTGGCATATTCATATTCCTGTGGTGTGCTGCGTACAGAGGTTGAGATTGGCGTTAATGATGTATATTTCATCAGAATTGAAAAGTAGGGAGGCGCTATCATGAATGAGGCGCTTGCGCAAAATAAGTTTTTCAAAGCATGGCGTATTACAGAAAGGGTCACCCGGATTACCGGACTCGCGATGGAGTGCTGTTATCTGATCGAGGGAGAGGAGCGTGCATTGATGATTGACGGGTTAACGGGAGTCGGTTCCTTGCGCGCGTTTGTGCGTGAGTTGACGGAACTGCCTGTGACAGCTGCACTGACGCATGCGCATATGGACCACAGCGGCATTGCATGGGAAAGTGACAGCGTCTATCTTCATCCGGACGATTTGTTTCTGCTGTATAGTGATACAGACCAAAGCCGAGAGCAGCGGCTGGACTTTGTGAATCTGTTCCGGCGCATGGGTATTCCGGGCAGAACAACGCCGAAACTTGCAGATGTGCTGGAGCAGCATCCAGTGAGAACTTTTCCTATTTACGATGGAGATCACATTGCACTTGGTGGGGTGACAGTTGAAGTCATTGCTGTTCCAGGGCACACACGCGGAACGGTTGTTTTTCTGGATCGCAGGGACAGAATCGTTTTTTCCGGTGATGCCTGCAACGCAAATACACTGCTGAATCTGACTGGTTCGACATCAATTGCGGAATATAGGGAAGGCTTGCTGCACCTGAAGAGTTTTGAGGACGCTTATGACGAAATGTGGGCTGGCCACGACCATACGGCGCTTCCGAAAAAAATCGTGGATGATGGAATTGCGCTGTGCGAACGAATTTTGGCGCGAACGGATGATGCAATAGAGACAGAGGACGCATTCGGCGGTAAATCACTGCTTGCGGCAGCACGGAGCGAAGGTTTCCGGACAAAATGCGGGAGCTTGTGCAATATTGTGTATAAACCTGAAACAATCTGTAAAAGCGTCAGACCAATACTATGAAGTAGGATAGAGGAGGAAACACGTTATGGGCGAAACTGGATTTGCGAAGGATTTTCTCTGGGGAGCTGCTGCGGCGGCAACACAGGTCGAAGGTGGATGGAATGCAGACGGAAAAACACCAAGCATTTGGGATACAGTACCGAAAAAGAAAGTAAAGCATGGCGAGAATTGCCACATTGCCTGCGATCATTATCACCGTTGGAGGGAAGACGTGAACCTTATGAAGCAGATGGGGCTAAAGTCTTACCGCTTCTCTGTCAGCTGGTCCCGCGTGATCCCGGAAGAAGGCCGCGTGAACCCAAAGGGACTTCAATTCTATTCTGATCTGATTGACGCGCTGCTGGAGGCTGGGATCGAACCGCTTGTTACGATTTACCACTGGGATTTGCCAACGTGGGTCTATAAAAAGGGCGGGTGGCTTTCAAATGCGATTGTTCCTCTGTTCGCTGAATACACAAGAATTCTGGTGGAAGCGTTCTCAAATCGGGTAAGGTGGTGGATGACGCTCAATGAACCGGCATGCTTCATTTCGGGTGGATATCTCATGGGAATCCATGCGCCATTTAAACGGGATTATTTTGAAATGACCAGATTGACACGAAATTGTATGCTGGCACATGCCGCAGCGGTCAAGACGATACGGCAGTATGCGAAGCAGCCAGTGAAGGTGGGTGTGGCGTTCTCCAGCGGCGCATATGTTCCGGATGCTGAGACGCCGGAAGAAATCGAGAAGGCAAGACGCCGCACAATGGAAGAAGGAGAAGGAAGAACAGGGAATTTGTGGTGGATGGAGCCTATGTTGGCTGGCAGGCCAGTCCATGCATTTGGAATTCACGGACTGCAGCAGAAGGATATGGGGGCTATTTATCAGCCATTGGACTTCGTCGGGCTGAACATCTATGCGCCTAAGAACTATAATGACCGTTCAGACGGTACTTCTGCGGCCGCAGGACATCCCAGAAATGCACTGGGATGGATAATCGATGAACGGGTTATGTACTGGGATGTGCGCTTTGTATATGAGCGGTATGGACTTCCGATTATGATCACTGAAAATGGCGTTGCGGAAAATGATGCCGTCTGTCTGGATGGCAATGTGCATGATCCAATGCGAACGGATTTCATCAGACGATATTTGAGGCAGCTGAAACGCGCTGCAACAGAGGGAATCCCGGTGATCGGCTATCAGCACTGGTCTATTATGGACAATTTTGAATGGGTTGAAGGGTATGATCCGCGATTTGGCTTGATATATGTTGATTTTTCAACAGGACAGAGAATTATAAAGGACTCTGCATGGGAATATAAGCGTATCATTGACACAAACGGAGAAAATCTGTAGTCGATCGGCAAAATCTGCTCTTGCAGATTCTGCTCTGAAATTAGCAGTAATTTGCATCGATTTTTGCAATGTGGTCTCTCGCATGGAGCACAATGATTTTTGATGGACACACGGCAGCGTTCCCGGCTCAGATTGGGCCGGGAACGCTGCTTCTTTACTCGTAGTCTTCAATTTTCCACTCATCCAGCCAGTCTATATAGGCCATTTCTCCGTCAAAACGGAGCGGAAGCCAGACATAATCGGCGAGAGAGGTGTTATCCGGGCCGGTATTGGGGATATCTTCTTTCTGAAGCAGCAGAGCTTTCGTGTTAGGATCACTGTGGAACAGATGCGCGAAGATTCTGCGGTAGGTTTCATAGGGAAGATCCATTTTCTCCGGGAGCCAGCGGTCTGCACAGGCAATATAAAGATCCTTTTTGCCCGGAACCTTGAAAACGGACGAAACCTGCGAGTGAAACGAGGTGCGGCTTTCATCGGACGGGTGCGGATCACCCAGCACACGGTAGGGACCATGCCAACTGTCGGCAACGGCAAGCTCCGAGGGGTTGGGGAGATACCCGGTGGTGCCGGAAGTCAGAAGATAGTGCTTTCCGAGCCACATAAAATGCGCAGGTGCTTCTCTGGTATATGGCGGGCCGAGATGCGGGAAGTGGGTGCTGTAATAACCGGTCAGTCCGGTATAGTCATCTGTCAGGTCGGCGCAGATCAGCTCAGAATGTACGCGCTCAAAGTAGTAATACGCTTTTCCATCGTCCGCGACAGCAAGGTCAAAATCACCGGCGCTCATGCCAAGCGGCAAAAGGCCCTCCTGTACTTTCGTATACGGGCCAAAAAGCCGATCCGCAGTCAGAATGGTACAGCGCTGTGTGCCGTCTGTGAACATGACCTTGAGCCAGCAGACGTACTTCCCCGTGCAGGCATTATGAAGGATATGCGGACGATCCACGCAGCGGCTTGGGTGCAGCGTGGAGGCAGGATCATCCGGCTCCGGTGGAATGATCAGCCCAAGATCTTCCCAGTTGTAAAGATCATCCGAAACATAGCAGCGGATGCCCCAATGCCAGATACCGTTTTCCCCAGTCGTTTTTTCTTTGTTTTCGCCGTACCAGTAATACCGGCCGTTTTCATATAAAATCGAGCCGCCATGCGCGTGAATCCGCTTTCCATTTGTATCGAGCCAGACCTGTCCAGGATGAAAACTGTTATATCGCATGCGTATTTTCCTCCTGAAAACGTGCGTCGGGTACTGCTGCATCAAAGTAATCCGGTGAGGCTTCGTCGCCGGTCACCAGGCGCCGCATCAGCGGAAAGCCGGGGCATTGCCATGTTTCTGCCGCGGCTGACAGTTTTGTCTGCAACATCCGCGACATATATGACGGATAGTCCGGCGGCAGCGCCGCCCTGTCATGCGCGGAATAAATATTCCGGATCGGCAGCTGCTGAAGCCTTTGCAAATCGTTACAAAACAGGGAAAGGGGCGGGCAGCCGGTCAGGCCGTACAGCAGACGCCTTGCAACCGTATCGCCGGAGAACAGAATGCCGGTCTGCCGGTCGAACAGGAGGATGCTTCCCATCGTATGACCGGGAATCGCGATCACATCCAGAATCCGTCCGCCGAGATCAAATTGCATTCCATCCGGCACATCGCACAGCTGCGGACACTTTTTCGGAAGCTCTGCACCGGCCAATGCGCAAAGTGGGAAATCCCAGTCTGCCCGATTTAGCCAGAGCACGTCAAAATCCTCCATGTGATAAATATGATCGGGATGCCCATGGCTGATAACCGTCAGCAGCGGCTTTGCGGCAAGCGATTGCGCATACTGGCGAAGACCCGGTGCGGGAACAGCCAAATCGAACAGCAGCGCGCGGCTTTCCCCAACGATCAGATAGGAATTTGCAGTCGCTTTGCCAAATGCAAGATCCGTGCCGAAGCTGTCGTCGGAAATCAGGCAAGTATTTTCTGCGATTACAGCATGAAAGAGTTGTGCCATTGCCGCCTCCTTTTCACAGATCCCATTGATGAATCGCTGCCCATGCGGATTCAAGCTCTTTTCGCTGCGCGCCGTTCAAGGAAATGCCTAACGCATCAAGAAGCGCGCGGATGCTCCCCTGCGCAGTTGCCGAAAGAACCGGCGGAACGGAAGCGGTCTGCGGAACGATTTGAAGCAGCAGCGCAAGCAGCTTTTCATTGGAAAAAACGACCTGCGCAGGCGTGTCCAGATCATAGCGCACATAATAGCAGCGCGTCGGCGCGTAGACAATGCGGTAGGTTCCGGACGGGAGCGTCATACCGGGCATATAGGGATGCGCGGCTCCGTTGATGTGGATAACGGGCGGCGCATCCGGCAGAACCAACTCCGCTGTGCAGGAGCAGGGAATACGCAGGCTGAAGCAAAGCGCATCCGCAGTGATCTCCCAATCGCTCATATACAGGCCAAACGGCGTGATGAGTTTGGACTTGCAGAATTGCAGCCGGCTGTCGGGCTGCGGAGCATAACGAATCCGCTGGAAGCCCGGAGCGGCCTCGATGGGTTGCAAGCCTGCCATATGGCGATACATCCATTCCAGTATAGCGCCGTTTGCGTAATGGTTAAAGGAGTTCATTTCAGGATCGGCAAGTGCTCCGTCGGGATGGATGCCATTCCAGCGTTCCCAGATCGTTGTCGCGCCGTGTTCTACCTCATAAAGCCAGCCGGGATATTCGCGTGACAGCAGCAGTGAATAGGCAAGATTGCTGCAGCCGGATTCACTCAGTGCATGACAAAGGTAGGCCGTCCCGATGAAACCTGTATTCAGATGCCCGTTTGCTTTGCGCATGATCTTGTCGTGCAGATCTGCGGCGGTTTTTTCACGGTTTGCGGCAAAGCCCAGATACAGCGCCAGAACGTCCGCCGTCTGCGTGCCGCCGGCGATGCGGCCGCCCGCTGTAACGAATTCCTTCCGGATCGCATCGCGGATCTTGTCTGCAAGCGACTCCAGCTCTGCCTGCGTTTCGGTATCGCCCAGCGCGTTTGCGGCCCTGGCTGTCAGCGTAACAGAGTACAGATAATAGCTGCTGGCAACCAGCGCTTCCGGCGTTTGACCGAATTTGACTGTTTCCGGCGTGTCAAGCGCGAGCCAGTCGCCAAGCTGAAAACCGTTGTCCCAAAGGTGATTGCCGGTATCGCAGGAGCGGATATACCGGCACCAGTCCAGCATGGCGGGATACTGCCGGCGAAGCTGAGCCAGATCACCGGTATGCAGATAAAGATTCCACGGGATGATCGCCGCGGCGTCGCCCCATCCGGCAAGGCCGGCGTTCATAGTAGCGTGATCACCTTTGCCAACAAATGTGGGAACGGTAACGGGCACATGACCATCCGCATTCTTTTCCTGTTCACAGCGCAGATCGAACATGAATTTTTCCCAAAAGGCTGCGCAGTTCCGTGAAAAGAGGGACGCACCACTGAAAATCTGCGCATCGCCGGTCCAGCCGAGGCGCTCATCGCGCTGCGGACAGTCGGTCGGAAGATCGACGAAGTTTCCGCGCTGACCCCATTCGATGTTTTCGATCAGCTGGTTCAAAGTCGGATTGGAGGTGTGCAGCGTACCGACCTCCGGCATTTCGCTGTGAAGAACAAGCGCCGTAAATGCATCGGGCGGAAGCTCGGGATCGGCATCGAGCCAGACATAGCGGAAGCCGTAATAGGTGAATTCCGGCACAATCGTCCGCGCTTCGCCGTTTGAACGATAGACAAGCTCCTGTTTTGCGGTGCGGAGGTTTTTTGTGTAGACGTTGCCGTCAGGATCCAGCGTTTCAAAAAAACGCAGACGAAAATCCACGGCCGGAAATTGTGCGGTGTCAACACGAATAAGCCCGGCGAGGTTCTGCCCAAAGTCCAGACAGAACGCGCCCGCAGGCGTATGAAACGCGCGAACAGGCTTGATCTCCTGCTGGACTGTGACTGGGGGACTGAGCCGGTCGTGCAGAAGCCCCTTTGGAATGGAGAAAATGCGGAGCGCTTTTTGCTGCGGCGGCAGGCCGGCATCGATATGGACGCCGTCGTAGATCCCGTTTTGCGTATATTCCGAGGAGAAAACCCGCCAGCGTTCATCCGTGACGATCCGCTCCTCGCTGCCGTCTGAGTGCGTCAGGACAAGTTCTGCGATCACGGCAAGCCGGTCACCGTAGATATTTTCCCGGTTCATGAGGGAAAAGCGGCCCTTGTACCAGCCGCTTCCCAGCGTGAAGCGGAGCGTATTTTGACCCTCACGCAGATATTCGGTCACATCATGCGTGATGACCTGCATCCATGCGTCGTAAGCGTTGCAGTATGGGGTCAGATATTCTTTCCCGACACGCTTGCCGTTGATATGCAGCGTGTACAGACCGGCACAGCCGACGTACAGACGTGCGCGTTTCAAATTGGAAACAAGAATCTGCGTTTCCGCACAAAATGATGTACAGTCATCTGCCGCACCGATCCACTGGGCATGCCATGGCTCGTCCATTTTCCCGGTTTCAAACCAGCTCTCCGCTTCCGCACGTTCATCGGCGTCCGTTTCCGCATGGATCGTCAGCCGGTAGCGTGTGCGCGGCGAAAGCGCTGCTGCAAGCGGATAGGCTGGGAGTACCTGCGTCAGTTTTCCGCTGTCGTAGACCACTGTATTGTCGCAGGCGCGGGTAAGCATAAAGTGAACCGAGGTCTGTGTTTTTCCGCGTGTATGTTCAAGCGTGTAGCTGACGCTGAAAGAACAGAACAAATCGAAGCCTATCGGCGTACGCAAGTGATTGATTTGAATGTTTGATAATTCCATGAACGTTCCTCTCTCAGCCCTTGACTGCGCCGATGGCGATGCCCTTGGCAAAGAATTTCTGGAAGAATGGGTACGCGATCAAAACAGGAAGGATCGCGACAACTGCGATCGCCAGCCGGATCGTTGCGCTTGGGATCGCACCAAGGTCAATACCCCCGAGATCTTTTGCGTTATTCGCCAGAAATGCAATGTTGTTATTCATTTCATTCAGAAGCTGCTGGATGCTGAACAGCTTTGCGTCCGTAACATAATAAAGCCCATTTGTCCAGTCGTTCCAGTAGCTCACTGCGGTGATCAGTCCGATGGTCGCAAGGATCGGGGTGGACATGGGCAGAACCATCTTGCGGAAAATGTAGAATTGACCCGCGCCGTCCAGCTCCGCCGCGTCAAGCAGCTCCGCTGGAATGTTGGTTTTGAAGTAATTCCGGACCAGAATGACGCTGAACCCGTTAAACAGAAGATTCGGAACGATCAGGGCAAACAGCGTGTTTTTGATTTTCAGCATATTGCTGTAAATGAGATATTGTGAAACGACGCCGCCGTTAAAGAGCATGGGAATAAAGCAGAGAGCAAATGCAAGTTTGACTCCGCGTACACGGTCTTTTGTCAGCGCGTAAGCGTAGGTGCTGACCAGAAACAGGCTGCAGACCGTACCGAGCACAGTAACAAGGATCGTGACCCCGTAGGCCCTGCCGATCTGCGCCCACTGCTGAAAGATATACTGATACGCCTCCAGACTGAGCTCTGCCGGAAAGAAGCGATAGCCTTCGCGGGTGGCATAGGCAGGGTCAGAGAAGGATGCGGAGATCAGCAGCCAGAACGGGAGAATCGCAAGCGCGGTAAGCAGCACCAAAACAATGTGACCGCCGATGCGGATACCGAGATCTTCTTTTTTCTTTAATTTCATACTGCCACCTCAGAACATTGCGTTTTCTTCGCTGATTTTGCGCACGACCCAGTTTGCAAGCAGGATGCACACGACACCGCAAAGCGACTGCAAAACGCTCGCCGCGCTGGAAAGCGCGATATTATTATTCACCATCAGGGCGTTATAGACATAGGTGTCGATGGTCTGCGTCGCGCTGAAAAGCATACCGGAATTGCGCGGCACCTGATAGAACAGTCCAAAATCAGAGAAGAAGATTTTGCCGACGCTCAGAATGAAAAGCGTAATTGCCGTGGGAACCAGATTGGGGAGCGTTACGTTCCGTATCTGCTGCCATTTGCTCGCGCCATCCATGCGCGCAGCCTCATAAAGCTCCGGGCTGATTCCCACGATAGAGGCAAGATATACGACGGTGGAGAAGCCCAGCCCCTTCCACAGGTGTACAAAGGTCAAAATAAACGGCCAGTATTTCTTTTCCTGATAAAACAAAACGGCTTTTTCACGCCCGAACAGCGGAATGAGGACTTTATTGATAAAGCCGGTGTCCACGCTCAAAAACGCATAGGCCAAATAGCTGACAACGACATAGCTCATGAGATACGGTAAAAGAATGCTGGTCTGATAAACGCGGGCCATGGCTTTGCTGCGGATCTCATTGAGCAAAATGGCAACTGTGATCGGAATGATCGTGCCGAGCACGATGAACGCGAGATTGTAGCAGATCGTGTTTCGCAGCATCGTACCGACGCTTCCGGAAGCAAAAAGAAATTTGAAATTGTCCAGACCGTTCCATGGACTTCCAAAGATACCGAGCTTGAAGTTGAGCTTTTTGAACGCAACGACGATACCGGCCATGGGCAGATAATTGTTGATGATCAGGTACGCAAGGCCCGGCAGGAGCATCAGATAGATGGGAACGGATCGCCGGAAGGTGTATTTTTCGGGCTTGATTTTGATTGCTGTTTTCATTTACAGGCACCTCTTACAGAAAGGGGGCTGCCGAAGCAGCCCGCTTTCTCCTTACAGATTTACTTTGCGGCTCTCCAGGCGTCGAACTGCGCCTGATTATCGGCAATGACCTCGTTGATCCCTGCCGCTTCGAGGCGGGAAATAAACTCGGGAAGAACCGTGTCAACATCGACGCTGCCGGCCTCCAGTGCGCGGCAGTATTCTGCGATCACGCTTTGAATCACGGAGATCTGTGTCGTCATGGCCGTTGCGTCGTAGGCATAGCCGACGGCCTGTGTCTGGTTCTGCATGGCAATTTCGGAATACGGTTCCAGAACCTTCTGCGACTGTGCTTCGCTCCAGACGTATTCGTAGCGGCGGTCACCCCAAACGCCAAGCTGGTTATAATAGGTGCTGGTTGCAGCATCAACCCCCTCGGGGAAGCCGATGATATTGTTTTCCGCATCTGTAACAACGTAGTGCTCACCCTCGATGCCCATCATGAGAAGATTGGAGATTTCGTGGTTGGAGCAGACGTAATCGAGGAAGCGGATCGCAGCGTCCGGGTCGGAGCAGGTGATGGGAAGCGCCCAGAACGAGCCAGTCGAACCGGAGGAAATAATGCCGGGTTCTGTTGTGCGCAGCGCGACCATTTTGTGTCCGGCAACATCGGACAAAACGGACGGATGGCCGCTCATGAAATAGCCTGCGATCGTGCCGCTGGCGACAAGCTCGGTAACCGTAGAGCTTGTAACAGCTGCGTCAGGATAGCTGAGGCCTTCTTCGTACCACTGGCGCATGGTGCGGACATACTGTTCATATTCAGGCGTTGCAAAAAGGTTTACAATTTCTGTGCTGTCTGTGCCGATCAGCGCGCCGGAGCAGTCGTTTGCGCCGAGCAGATCAACGGTCAGCGCGGACATGCCGGCCATAGAGCCGGTGCCCTGGGCAAGCGTGCCGTTGGGATACATTTCTGGATGCTTTTCCTTGATCGCGGCAAGAACGTCGTGAACCTCGTCCAGCGTGTAGACCTTGTCTACTTCGTGCTCAAATCCGATTTCATCCAGATAATCCTTGGCCACAACAAAGCCCGCGCTGTTGCCGAACGACTGCGGGATCGGCGTGACGCCGTATGCCTTGCCGTCTGTGTAGGTGCCCGCACAGATGTCCACGGTTTTGCGGAATTCAGAGATGTAAGGCGCGTCAGCGGCGAGATAATCGTCCAGCGGCTCCAGAAGGCCCTGATCGGTCCATGCCTTGACGCTCTGCAGCAGCAGCATGACCAGATCGAGGTCATCGCCGCCGGCAACCTGTACGGAAAGTTGTGCCAGCGCGTCATAGGCAGACATCGGGCGGAGCTCGACCTCAACGCCGATCTCCTTTGTCGTGATGGCGTTGACCGCGTCCTGCACTTCACCCAGCGCAGGCGGGGTGACGCCGGTCGTCAGATAGGTGACGACAATGTGGGAAATATCGCCGCTCCAGCCGGTCGCTTCTTCGGCAGGCGTTTCGTCCTGAGCAGGCATTTCTTCTGCCGGTCCCTGCTGAGCGGGAGCATCCGCAGGTTCTTCAGCAGGCGTTTGCGTTTTGGCGCAGGCCGCGAGGCTCAGAAGCATCACGCAGGCGAGCAGCCATGCAAGGAATTTTTTCATGTCAAACCCTCATTTCTATTTTTGCCGGTATTTCTGCACCGGCTGATGAAACAAGTATAACACGAATTATTTTGAACGCAAGAACATAAGTGAGTAATCACTCAATTTCTATTATACGCACAAAAACATGCAAAATGTTTTGTTGAAAATAGATATGATAAGAATACACGGATAATTTTGATAACAAAATGAATGCAAAAAATAAAAAGTAAATATACACTTACCTCCTGCACACTTGCATGTCCGGAGAAAATACGCTATAATGAACACAAACACAGACAGGAGCGGAGCAATGGCGGATACAGGCGTACAGAAAAACATAAGGATGGATGCGGCTGCAAGGCGGGAGCAGATATTGAATACCGCATGCGGCCTGTTTTATGAATATGGCTATGACGGCGTAACGACAAAACAGCTCGCTGAAGCGCTGGGCTGCAGCGAAGGGCTGATTTTTAAGTACTTTCCGTCAAAGGATGCGATCTATCAGGCGCTCCTGCAGGAGTGGGAGGACAGCATGACAGAACCGGTCGTGTTTGAGCGCGTAGAGGACTCCCCTATTCGTACATTGGAAAAGATCTATACAGACATGGTCATCCGCCGCGCGTGGCAGAAAAGTCCCAAAACGCGGCCGCATCTGGAGGCGGCCATTCTGACGCGCACCAGTATGAGCAAAGAGCATTTTCGGATCCTTGGTGAAAGTCCCGACGTTGTTTTTTGCAGCATCATGCCGCTTGTCCGGGAGGGACAGGATAAGGGCGAGATCAGACAAGGCGACCCTGTCGCAATTTCCGTGATGTTTGCCAATATGGTGCTGGGCATGATCCAATCCAACCGGAATTACCCGGGCCGCTATCCGAGAATTCCATTTGAAGTTGTCCGCTCGGCGCTATTTGATCCGAAGTGAGCAAAACTGCCTCTGAATGATTTTTAAAATCGTTAGAGGCAGTTCCTTTTTGACAGGGAATAGTAGGCGCCAAAGCAGAGGGCGGCTGGCTACGCATGAGACAATAGTAACGGAACGTTGTACAAGGTTCCGTTACTATCGTTACTGGAGAATATCAAGATGACAAGCGCAGAGTTGAAGCACCGTGCGAAGCTGCAGGCGTGGGCAGCACGGATACAGGACTGCAGCAGCCTGTCGGTAGGGAAAGGAAAACAATTGGTTTGCCATAAATTCATGACAGACAATTGCGATTGGCAGTCTCTCATTTTTATGCGTTTTGGGTAAGAACAGAGGGCTGTTGATTTTTAAGCCATCCCGATAACAGGGAATTTTTGTCTTTCGACGCCCTTAGATTTGAATTCCAACGTATCTCTCACCTATTGCCTATAATTGGAATGTGACTCTCGGCTGCTTCGCGCAGATGCAACCCGAGAAGATGGCGGCAGCCTTTCCGCGTTATCTGTGATTTTCAATTTACTTACCCCATATACTTCTCTAAATATGCCTCCACGGTTTTCATATAGGCGGCGTAAACCCGATTGTCATTCTGCAAGCCGTGACCGGAGTGTTCCATCACAAAATACTGATAGTCCGCGCCGCTCTCCCGTAGAGCTGTTTCCAGCCGCTTGGAGGCAAGAAAAGGCTGCACCTTGTCGCAGGCTCCATAGGCAACTACAGTTGGCACGGGATTCTCCGCCACATAATCCGCAGCAGAGATGGCGTGAACCTTTGACAGATAGGAACCGTCTGCCATTTCCTCCGGCGTGATCTCCTGTCCGCTCATCACGCTGAACAGCACTGCACCGGCAGCTCTGGATTCTTCGCTGTCCAGTCCCACACCGAAAATTCCCCAGTCCTCCGCCACGAAGCTGGACGGACCGACTGCACCAAAGGTGAACACCACCGGTACAGGCGCGTCCTTCCCGTCGCGGTAGGCATAGATCATCGCAAGTGCGTGACCTGCGGAGCCACCGGCAACGGTCATTTTATCAATGGGATAGCCCTCTTTTGCAGCGGCTTTGATCACCTCGGGGATGGCTGCTTTGATTTCCTCAGACTGGCTCAGGACGCTGGCGGTATTCGTGTCTGTGCGGAGCGTGTAGTTGATGCCTGCCGCCACATAACCCTTGGAGCAGAGCCATGCCAGCATCTCCCGGTCGCCGGATTTGTCCCCGGAGGTAAAGCCGCCTGCGTGGAGATAGACAGCCAGACCGTAATGGGATTTTCCGCTGTCCTTCGGCAGATACAGGTCAAACTTGTTGGCGTCTCCATCGCCGTAAGGCAGATCCTCTTTCAGCGTGCCGAGCTCATCGCTCCATTTTACGCTGTATTCCTTTGCCCAACCGGGCTGAATGGCGAACTTGCTGACAGCGCCTGCACAAAAGGCCAGCAAAAATGCCAAAATACCAACTCCGACCGACACAGCCCGCACCTTCTTTCCTCTTTTTACCTTGTTCACAGAACATTCCCTCCAAACAGCGTGCCGCCCAACAGCAGGTTCATCAGCGCTCGCACCGCCAATCGTCCCAGAACGAAGCCGATCAGGAGGATTGCGGAAAGGATCAAAACTCGTTTTGTTGTCAGTGTCATAAAGTATCTCCTTGACTTTTTGATGAGACAAGTGTATCGTATAATTATTGATGAGTCAATTGTCTCAGCAAAAATGAGACAAAGCACAAGGAGATGTATCAGCCCATGAACAATCAGGAGAAGAACACCTATGTCCGCAATCAGATTCTTAGAGCACTTCTGAACATGATGCAGGAGCAGCCCTTTGCCGATATTTCCATCAGTGCCTTGGTAAGCACGGCGCAGGTAGGCAGAGCTTCTTTCTACCGCAATTTTACGGACAAGGAAGATGTACTGCGGCAGGAGAATGACCGGCTGACGGCACAGTGGAAGCAGAGCTATGACACCGCGGAGCACGCCACTCCCAATGAGCTACTTATTTCGTTGCTGGATTTTTACAAGGAGCATTCCGACTTTTGTCTGGCGCTGTATCAAGCCGGGCTTTCGGATATCGTGCTGCAAACGCTGCTGAAGCAGTCGGAGATCACCCCGGAGATGCCCAATGCCATTGCCTACCTCAAATCCTCTATCGCCTATATGCTCTACGGATGGATCGTGGAATGGATGAAGCGAGGAATGCAGGAGAGCGGTACAGAGCTGGCGAAGATGTTTGAGGAAGCGCAGGGAACCGGGATCAATCAATACAGGTCTACGCTCAATACGCCGTCAGCATAGACCGGTTCCTGCAAACAAGACAGGAGCCGCGACAGCTTGACCGCAAACAGGCGCAGCGACAGTTGCAGACCCTCCAGAGTCGGAAAGCCCAGCTTGACAAGCGGCTGCGAAACCTCTATGAAGGACTGGTAGAGGGCGACCGCTCCCGCGAGAGCTTCGCGGCGCAGAAGAAAGCTCTGACGGTGCAGGCGGAGGATATTTCTCACACGGTTCTGCACGGTCCTGGAGCTGGAGCACAAAATAAGCGGCAGCGACGACGGCAGCAATGCTGTAATCGAGCAGTTCAAGAGCTATGCCGTGATTACGGCGCTGACCAGGGAAATCTCAATCGAACTGCTGCACTCCGTCACCATCTAACCGGACGGGCGCATGGATATCCGGCTGAACCTTGCCGATGATATTGAAGCTTTGCTGGAAACCTTGTGCCGGGAGTCCTGCGCGGCGTGAATTTATTAGGGTGTATCTGAAAACTCCCAACGCACCCGG
>CECF01046135.1_pt1 | contig 20704 bp, 14 predicted proteins | sample 554751 | NCBI WGS metagenome assembly CECF01 (sample SAMEA3182099, study PRJEB8094) | gut metagenome | biome: human; feature: gut; material: Stool; isolation source: human stools | place: Canada | collected 2012-06-12 | reverse complement strand
GCCTTGATGTCCACCCGGTTGAACTTGTCATCTTCCGACTTCTGGTTCGACTCGCTCTCAAGGAGCTCGACGATCTTCACGTCTTCTCCGAGAAGCACGGAAATCAGGCCCTCCAGAATTCCGAAGTTTGCCTTGTCCCTGAGCATGTGTTTCATTGCCCAGTCAAAACGGATATATGTATTGTCTTGCTCCATAGCCTAATAAAATTTCCACAAATATAGCATGAATCTTCCGTAATGACAAAATGCCGACGCCATTTTCCCGAAAGATTTTCAATATTCGCGATTTCTACCTAATTTTGCATCTGAGTCGCGGCATTCACTACGCGGCCATTACCCGAGAGCCCAATATGTAATTATTAAGTTCACAAGAATGACTGAATCAACTCCAATAAAACTATTAGACAAAGTCATTGACAACACAAATGACTTCATAGAGAAGGTACCGAAATCCCGGCGCAAGAAGTTCGGACAATTCTTCACGACCGGACCGACTGCCATCTATATGTCCGGCTTATTCAATATCGATCTAACCAAACCGGAACTACACTTACTGGACGCAGGAGCCGGCACCGGTATTCTTTCCGCCGCACTCCTCGACCATATCTTTACCTTGGGTTACCGTGGAAAAATAACACTGACATGCTATGAAACGGATTCCGCCGTGTATCCCGTGCTGGAACAGAATCTGCAATTGGCTAAAGAGGCTTACAGCATATCATATGAACTATACAAAGAGAATTATATAACAAGCCAATATTTCGGCGTGAATACGCTTATAGCTAAAGACAACGATAAATATGACTACATCATTGGCAATCCTCCCTACCTGAAGATTTCGAAAGAAGCACCGGAAGCAATGTCAATGTGGGACGTATGCCATGGTGCGCCTAACCTATACTTTCTATTCTGGGCAATGGGTATACATAATCTCAAACCAGATCAGGAGATGGTATATATCATTCCCAGGTCATGGACATCCGGTGCCTATTTCAAAAGATTCCGTGATTACCTTTTCGACAACTGCGTGATCACCGACATCCATCTATTCGAAAGCAGGGACAAGGTGTTTGGCAATGAATCCATACTTCAGGAGACAATCATAGTAAAAATCAGGAAAACCACGGCTCAACCTAACACCATTCACATAACAACCTCATCAACCTCAGACTTCAATGATGTAACTGCATTTGAAGCTCCTTATTCCGTAGTGGTCCCTCGCAACAGATTCGTATATTTAGTCACGAATCGGAATGATGAAGAGGTGCTTGAGCGTATCAACAATCTAACCAACACCCTTCCTGACATACAAATGAAAATGCAGACAGGTCTTATAGTGGATTTCCGTACACAAGACGTACTTCGAAATACATTGGAAGATGGAGGCTTCCCTTTGTTATATTCCCAACACATTAAAGATGGAAAAGTGGTCTGGCCTATCGGCAAGGAGGGTGAGGTGATAAAAACCAACCACAAGGCCTATCTTCAGGAAAACAGCGACTTCCTTTTGGTCAAACGCTTTACCTCAAAGGAAGAGAAAAGACGTCTTCAATGCGGCATTTATCTTAAACAACGGTATAGCCAGTTCAGATATATCAGTACCCAGAATAAAATCAATTTCGTGAGATGTGATTCTCCTTGCGTTGCATACGGATTATTTGTGCTTTTAAATTCCAGCCTCTATGACGCATATTACCGCATCCTGAATGGATCGACTCAGGTAAACTCAACCGAGATAAACCAAATACCAGTGCCAGCCAAAGATGTCATTGAAGCAATGGGACGAGAACTGATGCATAAAGACCTTACGGAACTTAACTGTAACAAAATAATTGACAGATGGATAAATTAGAAAGTATTCGTGAGCTACTGACTCAGATAGATATGCCTCAGAAGCAGCGAAGTGACATCTGCATACTGACATTGCTCGCCATGGCTGATATAAGACAGGATTCCTCATGGCGTAACGCCACAAACAATTGGCTACGAATACATGATATCATAACGTTTGCGGCAGAAAAATATAATGCGGTATATGCAGAAAATTCACGCGAGACATTCCGCAAACAAGCCATACATCCTTTCCGCACAGCGGCTTTGATAGAGGATAATGGATTGGCAACCAACAGTCCGAACTATAGGTATCGTTTGACTACAGAGTTTTTAAAGGTAATTCGCGAGATTCCCGACAACCCCTCTGGAGCTACAGAACCCGGCAAGGCCCTGATGAGATTTCTTACAAAGCATGAGTCTCTCTCAAGAAAATATGCCTCAAAGAAAAAGATGCAGAAAATGCCTGTGCGAATCAACGAGCAGGATTACTCTTTCAGACCAGGCAAACACAATCAATTACAAAAATATGTAATCGAAGAGTTTGCTCCAAGATTTGCCCCTGATTCAGTTTGTCTATATGTCGGAGACACCACACAAAAAGACCTCGTGAAAGATATTAAAATGTTGTCTCGATTAGGATTCGAGATAACGCTTCATGACAAAATGCCTGATATCGTGCTCTACGTGGAAGACAAGAACTGGATCTATTTCATAGAATGCGTCACATCTGTCGGGCCGATGGAGCCAAAAAGGATTCTTGAAATCGAGGCTATGACACAAAACGTAGTAGCCGATAAAATCTTTATAACCGCATTTCAAGACTTCGCGACTTATAAAAAATTCTCAGATAAGCTTGCATGGGAAACGGAAGTCTGGATTGGTGATATGCCGGACCATATGATACATTTGAACGGCGACAGATTTCTTGGCCCGAGGAATCATGCACCACAATCAACAACGTCAGACAGATGACAGTGATGAAGGAAAAAGTGACGGTGGTGGTACCCGTGAAAGACCGCGAGCGGCTGTTGCCCAGAGCCCTTGACTCCGTGGCAGCACAGTCATACCGACCAATAGAACTGATAGTCGTAGACAACGGTTCCACCGACAACACGCCGGCGATAGCCCGAAGCTGGGCCGACAAGCATGCCGCCGACGATTTTACTGTCAAGGTGCTCACCGAACCAACTCCAGGCGCAGCGGCCGCACGCAACCGCGGACTGGCGGCCGCGACTGCCCCCTACATCCTCTTTTTCGACTCCGACGATACGATGCGTCCGCAACTCATCATGAAAGCCATGAAGGCTTTTGAAAGTTCTCCGGACACTCAGCTCGTCTACTGGCGCGGGGCATATCACCTGACCGACGGCTCGTCAGGCAGTTTCCATTTCACACGCACCGGACGACTGCATTGCCAGCTGCTCCACTCACTCCTCTCCACCATCTTCTACATGAGCCGCACCGACTATATGCGGGGCGTTGGTGGCTGGAACGCGACGCTGCGCGGCTGGGACGACTGGGAGCTCGGCATACGCCTTCTCCTCCCCTCCCCTGTCACGACAGGGCTCGACGAGACATTGGTGGACGTCTACGCACAGGAGGAATCGATCACCGGCACTTCATTCTCCAGCAGGCATGGCGTATGGGAAAGGGCCCTCGACGCGGCAGAGCACAGCATCCTCGCCTCCAGCCGCCCCGACAATGAATACTACCGTCTGCTTACAGACTACCGGCGCATCATCCTGGCGGCCTTTTACCGCCGCGAGGGTCATCCCGACTATGCCCATGAGCTCCTACATAAGACCCTGGCGAAACCTGTCGTCACACCATGGCAACGCCTCAAGCTGCGTCTCGCCTACCGCTACACCGCCCTCGGGGGCCGCGCCGCATACCTCCTCTTTCCACGGCCATGACAAAAAAGGCCGCGTCATCGCTGACGCAGCCTCTTCCTGTAAACGTTTATAGTTCAGATTGCAGGGACGCTTTTCAAAGCGTCCGCCCGGCGAAAACCGGCAGTTCTTCCTACAGAAGAATCAGACGTCACTTAACCAGCACCTTCACGGCGGATGCGCCGAGACGCACTATATAGACACCGGCCGAGAGTCCACGCGAACCACAGCGCTGACCGGCTGCATCGTATATCACGGCTCCTTCCGGAGCGATGATGTCCTGGCCTGACACCCTGACCGGAAGTTGCGGAACAGACACCTCCGTCACACCGGAGCCTCCGCTGAAACTGAATGCCTTCTCGATGGTCTGTACACTTTTCTCGCCATTGGTCCCCTCGCATTCAAACCGAAGGTCATACTCTCCGTCGGCTCCATTGAAGCTGGAGAAGGATACCTCCTGATAATACTCCTCTCCATCGAAATAATCAAGGGCACTCACCTCGTTGACCTTCCATTCCGACTCAACAGGATATTCAACGCCATCGGCTGAAACAAAAGTCACCCTGACAGCAGCATCCATCTCATCAGGCTGGAAAATAAGCCTCGAATCCTTATCGGCCTTATCCATGAGCGATCCATCCGCTCCACGTACCTGATAGAGCGACACCTGAGGGATGGATACATATCTGTTACGCAGGTCGAAACACATCGAAGTCGTAGAATACAAGGGCTCAGCGCCCCGGTCATTATAAACAGTCCTCAAGGAGACTTCATACTCCCCGGGCTCGTGATTCTCCTCCATGCTCCATTCATATAGGTCGAAGATCCCGCTCCAGTCGGAAATCACCTCTCCATTATATGTCACCCTTGTTTCATAAGGGAGCTTCCGCTGAGACTGAGATGGATAATATGGCGACACGTAAGCCTGCAACACGTTTCTTGTATCATCCTCATTCTCTCCCGGCAACTCATAGGCGCTGATTATTCCGCGTATGATGGGCGCCTTACCGAACAGATGCATGTCTCCCAACTCATAGTCAAACACCGACTGCAAAGGCAGCATCACCGTAAGGTCGTCGAAATAGAATCCGTATTCAAGAGGGCAACGAATCATATCGTCCCCGTCTACCCACATCACCGGGCCGGCAGCCCGTTCATAGACGTAGCAGGGCTCGCCGTTGTCGAAGTAATAATCGATATATTTGTCAATCACTATGCCGGGTTGAAACATCAGGTCAACCCCTTCCTCTACCGACAGGTCGCTTGCCACAGCATTATAGTAGACCGATACCACATCCCCCATGGCATAGCCTTTCGGCATCACCGCTTCCATCTGAGATCCCCTTTCAACTCCCTGCCATGTCAGGAAAGTCGTGAAATACAGTCCTTGCTCAGGATCATCCGGCAGAGTTTTCTCAAATTTGATTTCCTTCTTCCTAAAATCGTCTGGATTATTGGTGAAATCGACATTTTCAGTGAAAGGTCCTGATTTTTTCACCAACACCGCATAAGCTCCCTTGGGAGTACACATTATACTGTTCTGAGCAAATTGCCACCGCTCGGAAAGGTCACTGACGTAAATCTCATAATATTGGCTCACACCGTTCTCATAAGCTTTACTGAAGGATGCATCATTCGTAAAGAAAGAGCTGTAGGCTGCGGCAGCGAATTCCCCCTCGATATTGCTGACCGGGAAGAACTCTCCATTTTCATCTGTCGCACGACAGGTTATATGGTTTTTTGCATCCGACTGCCGGAATGTGATGGTCTGGTCTCTGTCGATCATCATATCCTCTTTCACGATGAGGTAATCTGAAGTCTCATTGTCTTCAGATCCAGGCAATGGCGGATAAACCCTTTGCCCGACCAGATACACATCGTAGACACCGGGCTCATCCACATAGCAGCCCCACCATCCCTCCGGATGATAGAATGAGTCACAATAGTATGCATAATAATAGGTGGCTTCATCAAGGATGCTGCTCCTTCTCACTACGTATACTTTATCGGGATCATAATAGAACCCTTCGGGCGTCTCATCCTCTACCTTGAAGGTCAGTTTCACTGCCCCTTCCGGATGCCCGTCATCCCCCACGGCCGGCTCCGCATGTCTTTCACGTGCGGACGAATCCTTCTCCGGCCGGCCATCGATATTCCTGACCGTCTTATCGACTACCATGGCATCTTTGATGCCGCGACCCTTTGCCTCAGACAGCGTGCGGTGTCGCGGCCCGTCGGTTGTCTTTGCAATGACTTCGCCGGTCATTGCCGCCATGCCTACCGCCAGCAAGCAGGTCAGCATGATCACTGTGATTTGTAGTAATCTCTTCATATCCATAAAAATTTGGTTGCGCAAATTTATGGTCGAAGTGCCACAAAGGGCAAATAATATGGGGGTACAACAGGGGTACAGTACTCTCTTTATGGGGTAATTGTCGGAAAAATGCATTAAATTCGCAGCATGAAGCGTTTTTTAATCCCACTAATGGCATTTCTCCTCGCGGCTTGCTCTCACCGTGAACCCATGACCGAGACCTTCCGGTGGAGTGCCATCGAGCCGCATGCTGACTCAATCATGCTGGCTCTTGAGCACGGCTATATGGATGCAATGCCGATAGACTCCCTGCTGGCACTTGCAGACAGCCTTGGAGCCATGGCCTCGCGAGATCATTCTTCCAACCAGCTTCGGGCCCGGTATCACTACTGGAAAGGGAGGCTTGAGAACAAGCGGCACAACCTCCCGACAGCGAGAGCCCACCTGAAGCGTGCCATCGCGATTTCCGACTCATCCGCCTACCCATACGACGCGATGCGATTCCGTTATCTCGCAACAGTGTTCAGCCCCGGCTCAATCATCAACTATTACAGTGTGATCAAGGATGTAGAAAGCTTCACACAGCGCTCAGACGACCGGTTGATGCTCGCCACAGCAAAACTCGATATCGGGCACATAATCCAGGAGACAGGCGATCTGGACAATGCATTAGCATATTATCTGGCAGCCGACAGTCTCTATCAGTCGGCCGGAGCGTCTGACTATCATGTAAAGACAAGTCTCAACAACGCCTCTCTGCTTCATAAGATGGGGCGCATAAAGGAATCTGACGCGATCCTCGACATGCTACGCCACGACCCAGTAGCGATTTCCGATTCAGATTTCTATACCTCATTCCTAAGCGTGGCCTACACGATACAGGGAGATTCCACCGACCTCCTCAATGCCTATCGACGCTCGCTCAGACAGCCGAAGAGAGCCCACAGATTTCAGGAAGTGCTGACCGATATGGCGGCCATGTATCTTGCCCAAGGCAAGACTATGGAAGCGGAGAGATATGCCTCCGAAGCCATTGACTCAATAGGAGACGGCGGAGACATCGCCCTGAGGGTGAAGGCTGCCGGCATACTCGCCCGGACGCAGGAAAGACTCGGCAAGGGCCTGGAGGCACTGAGTACGCGCCGACGCCTGAACGCAGATCAGGAAACGCTGCTCTCGAGCCGCACAGCCATGGAGATCCGAAATCTCGAGAACCGTGCTCAGATAATGAAATATGAGGATGACCTAAGACACAAGACCCAGACACAGCGGCTGCTTGCCGCCGTCGGGGCGCTCGGGATGCTGAGTGTGGTGCTTGTGGGATGGATGTTTCTGATGCATAGGTTGCATAACCATAAGATGCAGATAGCCAACTATCGGCTTGATCTCGAAAAGGAGCGGAGGCAGCTTGTGTCGTCAGCTGCCATCATGAAGGAAAAGGACAATGTGCTTGATGCCGTGCTTCATGACATAGAGACAATGGAGAAGGAAGGGAAACTCGGCCATCAGGAGCGGCAGCAGATCGAGCAGCTGGTGAAGATACACCTCAGCGGCAAGCAGGAAAGGGATTCCTTCAGCGTGGTCTTCGACCGTACCAACCCTGACTTCAGCCGCGAGTTGAGGCGCCTCTATCCGGGGCTCTCGGAGGGCGACGTGCGCCTCGCCTCATATATCCGCATCGGAATGCAGAGCAAGCAGATTGCCCGGATGCTTATGATCCAGCCGGACTCCATCAAGAAAAACAGACAACGGCTCCGACACCGCATGGGTCTCGGAGCCGATGAGTCGCTTGAGGAAGTCCTCTCCCGTATATGAATGATCAGCGGATATTGATCTTCACCATTCTCGTCTCATTGCGAAGGACGTATACCCCGGGGAGCAGACTATCCAGATCCTCTCGGGCAGCATTCATCTTCAACACACGACCGGCAAGGTCGTAGAGACTCCAGGACGCATCATCACAAAAGAGATGGTCGACACCGGATATTCCGGTCACTACCGACTGTCCTTTAACAAGACTACCATCGGTCGCAGCCGCGGTGACAATAGCTTCACCAGGGGCAAGGATATTGACTACCCCTTCCTGACTTACTGTGGCGACAGCCTCGTTGTCGCTGCTCCACTCCAATGTGGTGTTGTCGGCATCGATAGGGATTACCTCCGCCACCAGCGTAATCTCAGTGCCCTCAACCGCCTCTACAAACTCTGGCGTCAGCAATATCTGCTCTACAAATACGGGATTGACTGTAATGCGGCACTCGCCGACAACATCACCGACGGTTGCTGTCACCACGGCTTCACCCGGAGTCAGCATCTCTACAAGACCGTTGGCATCCACAACTGCTACTTCAGGACTGTCGCTACTCCAAGTCACCGTCTTATCTGTGGTATTCTCGGGATAGACATTGGCCGTGAGCTGCAGTGTCTCGCCCCTTACACCTTCAGCCGACGATGGATAGACATCCACATACTCCGGCAGAATAGGCAAGACAGTAACGTTGCATGTGGCAGTAACTCCACTGCCATCGAGGGCAGTGACCGTGATCATGGCATCGCCTACGGCAAGAAGATTCACAAACCCGTAATCAGTGACCGTGGCAATTTCCGGATTACTGCTGCTCCATTCAAGTCGTGGATCCGTGGCATTATCCGGCGATACCGTTGCCTCTATCGAGAAGGTATCATAGAGGTGACCCTCAATCGATGCCGGATTAAGCTCGATTGATGTCACAAGTGCAGATACGGTCACCTGGCATGATGCCGACAAACCGTTATCCGTAACTACGATTATGTCAGTCTGTCCACTCTGATGAGCCGTCACCACTCCTGCTTCATTCACAGATGCCACATCCGGTGCTACGGATGTCCATGTAAGCGACGTTTCAGCATCAGCAGGCTCCACCGTTGCGGTCAGCTCAGCTGTATCTCCTATTGTCAACGACAATGTCTCAGGCGACAATGAAATAGACCTCGGGGTAACCGGACCTCCCTCTCCAACATTATATGTAAATGTCTGACTTATCACGTTGGAGTCATAGTCGACAAACCAGAAATCGTAGACTCCGTCGGTCGCCGGCATGTCGATTCCGATATAATATGTGCCGCTGCCCCCGGGAGCGACACGGCTGTAGAACGACTGCACAAACGGTTCATCCGACGTGTCTTTCCTCTTACACAGCAGGCTCACGACCCCCTCATATTCCTCTTCTCCATTCTCAAGATCCATATACATATTCACATGCATCGACGGCAGGAGCCTCTGCTCTGAAAACGACATCGAGGTTACCTTAAGCGTAGGCAATGCAGCTGCCATGCCCCGGGAGAATGTACGGGAGCCGTCTTCACCCACCTCCATGATGACACTCTGGGGATAAGTGGCCTCGACCTTGATGTCATACCATTTATCCTCACCATCCATTTTGAATGCGGGAGTCAGCACATACCGACCGGAAACATAACCGTCAAGAGGCGCATATAGGGAATAGCTTCCGATTCCGGAGACGCGTCCGTCGTCGGTGAGGGGGGTAAACATGATGGAGGGTCCCTCGACATAATCCGTCTCGCCACCGGCACCGACAATCTTCACGCCCATATAGCCATTGAGCTCGAAGCCGGAATAATTGAAGACCGCAAAACCGAAACCGAAAGTGAGGACGTCTCCGCTCATCTCTTCAAGGAAAAATCCCTCGTTGCCGAACAGCGGCACGATGGCATCGCGGTCTACCTCTCCTGGACGTCCGACGGCAATCACAGCCGACTGTCCGGAATTGTAGTTGCTGCCGCTGCCACCTATACCCTGTCCCGACGGATCAAGGGCGGAAAGAAGGAAATTGCCGTCATAATATCCACCCCAGCCCCAGTTGATATGGAAATATCCGTTGCCGGAGTAACCGTCGCATACAAACTGATGGCCTCCTGCATCCGAGCTGCCTCCATAGACCACCGGCCGTCGCGCAGCGATCTCCGAATACACCAGTTCCTTCCATGCCTCATATCCATAGAGGTTACGCTTCACCAGCGATGCCTTGCTGTCATACCCCAGATATGTCACAAGTCCGTTGGTGATGTTCTCGCTATACGCACCGCTCTCGTATGAAGTATAGCCCATTTTGACTGACGCGCCGGCCGCAAACATAAGGTTGGCCACTGCGGAAGCCTCTTCAGGTGTGTATTGCCGCGCATCATAGTTAGCTATCATATTGTCCCAGTCAAACATGACGGATGAGAAATCACAGCTCACGTCTATACCGCTGCCGGTCTGATAGCTGATTTCGCCGATGCCTTGCTGCGGCCATGAATGATACCTCATTACCTGGGCCATCGCCGTGGCCACACAGCCGGTGACACATTTTCCACCACCATCCGACGGACATAGGTCGTTGTAGGGTGTCCCTTGGTTCCATTGGGTAGCCATGAGTGGCTCGATGACTGGAAAATCCTCGTTTTCCGACTCGTTCTCGGGAATAAGCCTGCGCATTGGAGACGGAGCAGCCATAGCTGCGGAAATCTCATTGCGGTATTCCTGAAGCCACCACAGCAGATTGGAGGGAGCCCTGTTGATGTCGAAAGAGCCCTGAAGGCTCATTCCCAGCAGAGGGGCGAAGCGGTCGTCGGCGCTTACGACCACAAAGCCCGGAGCCGACTGATTGTTGAACACATAGAGAGCCGGCACCGATGTCTCCGCAGGCGCCGTATAGGCGAGCTGATAGCCGTTCGCCGGCATGGCTGCACCGACTCTGGCCCGGCTGTCGGAGAGCGCTCGACGGAGCGCCTGCTCCGGCGTGAGGGTCGCTGCCAGAAGCGACGATATGCCCGCAAGGCACATCACGCCTAAAGATAGTAAAGTCTTGTTCATTGGCGATAAGGTATTAAAAAGAAAAACGCACAGCTCTTCCGACGATTAAATCACAAGAGCCGTGCCTATGTATTGTCCTGATATGTCAGCGGCGGCGACGGCGCACCGATTTGGCGGCGTTGCTGTTGCCTTCCGAGCTTGAGCTTGAGTTCTTCACCTTCGCTTTCTTGGCGCGCTTCTTCGTGGAGGTGCGCTTCTTTGCCGATTCGCGGCGCGACTTCGACGAGGTGTCGACCACCGTGCGCTCCGGAATCGAGTCGCCGGCAGCCAGAGCGGCGGCTGCCGCCTCCTCCTGCTCCTTCATGGCCAGAAACTCCTCGCGCGTGGGCACGTAGAGGTTCTTCCCGTAGGTGCGCAGTCGGTTGTCGATGCTGTCCTGGGCATGCTTCATGTCGTCGGGGTCGGGATACATCTGCGCCATCGACAGATTGCGAAGGTTGCGCGTCTTGTAGATCTCGCCGTCATACATCCCGAGGTTGAAATAGTCGTCGAGGCTATACTGCGGCAGGTTGTTGTCGTCGTTGAGGAAGACATACTGCTGCGAGAGGTAGGGACGGAGAGCGTCGAATTTCACCCAGAACATCGGATAGCGCGCCTCGCCGCCGAAGTCGCCGGAACGGTTGAGCACCGGACAGATGGCCTCCACGCGTGTCTTCATCTGATTGCTGCGACGGTCAAACTCCCATTTCTCGATGATGTAATAGTTGAGCACCTGGCCCGTGGGCACGTCGGCCTCCTCGATGACATATCGCGGATTCTTCTCCGTGGAGCCCTTGGCCGCCTGAGCGTAGATGCCGAAGCGGTCGAGCATCTCGCCGACATTCACCTTATATTGGTCGGAGAAGACCTCGCGCCCGTCGAGATACTCATAGGCGGGTATGCGGCCGTCGACCACATTGCGCAATATGATGCGGAACAGGTTTTCCTGACCGTCGACCACATCCTCCGGGAAATAAAGAGGAGTATTGGCATCCTTGGTAAGGTCGAGCTGACGGTAGATCTGGCGCATATATGCAAGATCGGCGTCATGCGGCTCCCTGGCCTCGTAGAAGCCCTGCATGCGCTGGGTGACGCCGGCGTTAACCGCCGTCTGCTTCTTGTCTTTGGCCGTGCGCTTCCTTACGCCTCCGGCGTTCTCAACCTGAGCCGACGCGCCTGCCGCTGTCAGCGCGATTAGCGTCAGGGTGAGTAGTGTGCTGTGTATTTTCATTGATGCGATATGATTCTGTGTTGAAATTCAGGACGCTAATTAAGCGATACCTGTATGGGGGAAATGTCGCGTGTGATGCCGTCGGGACCCTTCGCCTTGACATCGGAGATGAAGAAGCTCTTGCCGGGCTTCAGGCGCCGGAACTGCTCCTTCTGGCGAGCGGAGAACCGCGGTCCGTCGCTCACCTCCGGGATGGCGTTGCCCATGGAGTCGAAGAACACCGTGGAGAACGACACCACCGTATAAGTCACATTGAGGATATCGTCGTCGATGGCGGCTCCAACCCCCTCGGCCTCCATCAGCGACGCCTTGGAGATGCGCTTGGGCGAGCCCTTGTAGTGCACAGGATTGCCCTGCGCATCGCGGATGGCGATATAGGGCGACGGATCGGGAAGCTTGCGCACGCGGAAGGTCATCGATCCTACCTGCTGCGAGCGTCCGTCCATCGTTGCCGATACCGAGATCACGGCCTCGGAGCCGACTTTGCCCGGATGGGCCACCCATGTGTCTCCCTGACGCGTGAGCGTGCCGTTGGTCATCGTGGCCTGCACCGCATTCATCGGCACTCCGGGCACGGAGATGCTGATGGGGTTGGCTATGCCGGCGTAGAGCACGTTCATCATCGTCGGCGATATGGTGGCCATAGGCTCCATCACCGTATAGCTCGCCGAAAACGGCCGGCGGTCGAGCGTGCCGTCGCCGCGGGCCACCTCGATATATCCGGAATACTCATGCTGGCCCACCGAGCCGGCCACGAACTCATAGACCCCCCCGGGGATACGCGACCCGTTGACGTAGATGTCGGGACGCTGCGTGGTGTCGATGGCGGCCAGCACGATGTCGGCGCTGTATCTGCCGCCGCGCATCACCATATTGGAGTTGGGGATCACGTAGGCGTTGAGCTCGTTGACGCGAACGTCGCCGATGTCGACGCTGGTGATGAGGTTGGTGAGGGCCTCCGACTCCGCCTGGCGTATGTCGTTCTGAAGCTTGGTGAGGATGGTGACTGCGGCCACGGCCGGCATATTGTCAAACATGCGCTCCTCCCACTTGGGGGGGCCCACGGTGCCGGGCTTGTTGCGTACGGTGGTCGAGAGCATATCCATCACGGCCTTGCGCTTCACGGTGTCGGGAATCAACGCCGCCACATACTCACGGTAGGCGTCGATCTCCCCGTGGAGGCGCCGTCCCTGGTTGGAAGCCGGGTTGAGCATCGTGACGGAAGCGGCCTCGAGGTCGTCGAGGTTCACCAGATTATGGAAGTCTCCCTTCGGGCCGTCGGCCTGGCGCGCGATGGCCGTCTTGAGCGAGTCGATCCTGCTGTAGAGCGCCGCGGAGCGGGAATGCAGCTCGGCGCCCTTCTCATACCACGGTCTCGCCTTTGTCGGATTCTTCTCATAGAGCTCGCTCAGATAGCGGAACTGAACGTCATTCTTGGCCGACATGTTGAGATTGGTGCGCAGCAACCCGTCCTGCACCTGATTGAATCCGTTGAGCACGTCGCTCGACACATTCAGGGCAAGCATGGCGGTGAGGACGATATACATCAGATTGATCATCCTCTGGCGCGGAGACATGCGCGCCACATTATTACTTCCTCCAGCCATATTAAATCTCTTCTATCATGATGATGCCGGGCATCTTATTTCTCATTGTCGGCCGCAAACGGATTGGCCGGAGCCTCGCCACCGGGCATGCCTCCCATCATGGGGTTGGCCATGTTGATGGTCATGGCGGTGATCATCTTCTCGTAGACCCGATTGAGCTGCTTCATGTAGCGGGCCATCTTCTCCGTCTCCTCGCAGTAATGCGACGACTCGGCGGCCGATTTCTCATACATGTCGCGGATATCCTTGAGGCCGCGGTTCACGCGGTCGATGCTCTCGAGCTGGCTTGCCACGCCCTTGAGCTGGATCTCATATATCGTGTTGAGGCCGGCGATATTGCGGTTGAGGTCCTCCATCTGGTCTACGTAGCCCACGGCGCTCTGCGATATGCGGTCGGAGCTCCCCGTGATGGCCTCATACGACTGGAGGAGCACCGACGAGACGCCGTTGAGACGCTGCGTAGTCTCCGCGAGCACCTCCATCTGGCCCGATATGGCCTCCATCTGCTGGAGATAGCGCTGGGTGGCCTCCGTAAGCCCTGCCATCTGCGACAGCTGCTCGGCGGCCTGCGACATGCGCTGTATGCTCTCATGGAGCGACAGCGCGTCGCCTTCATCGAGCGTCACGCTCTGCGGAAGTCCTGCCGAGGCCTTGGCCTCCGCCACCGCCGTATCGCGGCTACCCCCGGGAAGTCCGGCCACTACCACTCCGCCTCCCCCATGGAAGTCGGGACGGTCGTCGGGATCGCGGCTGTCGAGCACCGGAAACACATCCTCCCACGCGTATTCCTTGGGGGGACGGTCGAAGGCCGTGAGTATGAACATAGCAATCTCCGTGCCCATGCCGATGCAGAGCAGCGTGCTGCCCCCCGGCAGGTGGAGGATCTTGAACAGAGCGCCCCAGATCACTATCGCCGCGCCTATCGAATAGGCGAAATTGAAAAACCGCTGGCCCTTCTGGCCGTGAAGGAAGCGTTCGATGCCGTTGGCGTATTTTCTAATCTTTACCATCTTGCGGAGTTGTTGCTATTTGTTTTTCTTTTTCTGTGTGCCTTTAGCGAAGCCTATCTGCGACCGCACGTTGCGGAAGCCGATATAGCTGCGCTGCTCGTTCTGATACTCCCACATCCTGAGGTCGGAGCGTATGTTCTGCGCCACATCCTTCCAGGAACCGCCGCGCACTATCTTGCGCTTCATCTTGTAAGGGTCTTCCTTGGCGGCATCGTAGCGGTATTCCGGATTGATGTCGGAGGTGAGGCGGTTGAGGCTCTCGGTATAGGCGGTCGACGTCCATTCGCTGACGTTGCCCGCCATGTCGAAGAGGCCGAAGTCGTTGGCCTTGAAGGTGCCCACCGGCGAGGTGATCACGTGGCCGTCGCGCACGTAGTCGCCCTCCATGGGCTTGAAGTTGGCGTAGAAGCAGCCGCGCTCGTCCATCGGCAGGATCTCCTCCCAGGGATAGGGCGTCTCGCTGTTGCCGGCACGCGCCGCATATTCCCATTCAGCCTCTGTCGGCAGACGGTAGGGCTCGATGAAGACACCCTCGCGGCCAAGGGAACGGCGCAGGTATTCCGTGCGCCAGTTGGAGAAGGCGTTGGCCTGCTCCCAGCTCACGCCCACCACGGGATAGTCGTTGTAGCCGGCGTGGGAGAAATACATGCGGGTGTATGGCTCGTTGTAGGCGTTGTCGAAATCGTTGATCCATGCCGTGGTGTCGGGATAGACGTTCACGATGTATGTGTTGAGGAAGTCGTAGTCGCCGGTAAGCGGCCGCGAGATGGTCTCCCTCACGATCTCTCCGTCGTCGGTGAAGTAGGCCGTGTCTTTCGATATGACCGGCAGCTCGTCGGAGACGGGTATGTCGGTGTTGTATTCGCGGCGCGTCGGGTCGAGGCGGTTCTTGCGTCTGGCGGCCGCGGTGTGGTTGTAGATCTCGTAGACGTAATTGAGCTGGGTGGGGTCGAGCTCGCGGCGACCGGTGATGGGATTGGTGCGGTAGACGCTCTCGATGGCCCTCTGCTCGTCTTCATTGGCGTTGCGCCAGGGTATGGCCTTGTTCCAGTTGAGGTAGGGCTTCACGGGGTTGCCCTCCTTGTCTTCCTCTATCTTGAAGGCCTCGTTGCCGCCGTAGGCCGGGTCGGCGAGGCGCTCGCGGATAATGGAATCCCTGACCCAGAACACGAACTGCTTGTATTTGGAGTTGGTGATTTCTGTCTCGTCCATCCAGAAAGCGTCGACCGACACCGGCTTGGCGTCGGCGCGTATCCCTGCCGCGCTGTCGTTTTTCGACGGACCCATGGCGTAGGCGCCACGGTCGATGAGCACCATGCCGTAGGGTGTGGGCTCAGCCATCGAGGAGCCCCCGACACCTGTCACCTCACCACCCGACGAAGAGCCCCGCAGCGACATGCAGGATGCCATCACCACCGCGATTCCTGCCGCCGGCAATGCCACTGTAAGCCCCTTGAGGGGGATGGCGTTTTGTTTTCTATGGTTTGATATGTTCATCATTTTCATTATCGCTACATTATCCGAATGGAACGGTGTTTGTTTTTGTTTTTTCCCGAAAAGTCAAGTTTCATGCGGTAGCCCGCCACTATCTCGTGGCTTCCCGAAGAAGCCTTCGATATCGCCGACACCGGATAGTCGTAGGCATAGCCGAGGAAGAAATTCTTGAATTCAGCTCCCACCATGACGCTGACGGCGTCTTTCCATCTGTAGCCCAGGCCGAAAGAGAGGAATTTATTGTAGACGGCCCTCACTGTGAGCTCTCCTGAGAAGAGCTTGAGGTCTGACTTAAGCAACATGGAGGGCTGCAATTCAAATAACGTGTTTTTAAGCTGTATATTGCTGCCTGCAGTGAAATATACCATGCGCCGCAGGGCCGTCTGGTATTCCTGCGATTCGGTCGATTCGCTCCCCTCGAGGGTCATGGTGACGGTGGGCTGAGTGAGATGCAGGCACGACAGCCCGGCGTAGAAATACTTATGTGTATAATGGATGCCCAGCGAGATGTCGAGGGCGCCCCCGGTGAGGTCCTGCTTGGGGATGGCCGGGTCGGAGGGGTCGTGATAGTCGTCGCCGTCGGGGATATAGACGTCGGTGCCTTTGAACGAGGTGTTGAAGTAGCCCACCTCGATGCCGGCGCTCATCTCTCCTTTCAGAAGCTTGAACTTGAAGCTTCCCTGCGCGTTGACCGTGAGGTTGGAGAAGAGGCCGAGGCTTTCCTGTCCGAACACCACGCCCACGCCTATCTTCTTCTTCATCAGCCGCAGCGGCGAGTCGGCCAGGGCCATGAAGCTCGTCGGGGCGTTGTCGATGCCAACCCACTGGAGTCTCGCCCCGCCACGTATGCGGAGATAGTCGGTAGAGCCGGTGGCCGCCGGATTATAATAGGTGGGCATCGCCCAGTATTGGGTAAACTGCACGTCGTTCTGGGCGCGGACCTCCGTCGCCATACAGAACGCGGCTGCGAGCAGACAGGCTATCGCGCGCCATGCTCCCGTTGATCTCTTAATGATATCCACCGGCTATTCGAAATAAAAGGTGAGCACCACCATGTTTGACTTCACTTTCTGAAGGCTCTGCGTCATCTTGAAGGTCTCCGGGTCGTCTTCCAGGTCCGGCCTGTCGTGGCGCAGGATGTCGGTCAGCCCGAAACAGAACTTGATCTCCGGGTTGAGCTTGAAAAACGGCAGGTAGAAGTCCACGCCGAAGCCCACTGTCAGATAGGCGTCGGCCGACTTGAACATCAGCGGCTCGCTCCGCTTCTTGCTCACGTCGAAGGTGGCCATCGCTCCCACTGTGGCGTAGGGACGGCAGTTGCCAAGCCGCTCGCCGGAGATCTTGAGGTCGAGAGGCACGGCCACGTAGGCGCTCTTGATGTCCTGCTTCCGCTTCAGCTCCCCGCCCCCCGTATAGTCGATCATCGTGACGTTCTTGCTGCCGAAATACATCCCCGAGCTCAGACGCAGGTTGAAGTAGCGGTGGAGCCGCAGGTCGCCCAGCACGTTGACGCAGAAGCCGGGCGAGAAGCCGGGCACCTCCGCCACCCACTGCTCCCCCTCGGGCGTCACGTAGCCGTTGTGGGTGAAGCTCAGGTCCTGGAAATGCATCCCCACGGAGAAGCCCAGATGCAGCCGCTTCAGGTCGGCATACGGCCTGTTGAGAAGCTTATCGCCGGGGCGCGCCGCGGCTGTGGCCGCCGTGCCAAGGAGCAACAGCGCCGCAAGCATGATCCGATATATTTGTAGCGTGGTCCGTTTCATCTTTTATCATAACGATTGCCCGAGTAGTATTATTGTCGGAATTATTTGTTAACTTTGTGTCGGCTTGCGGGGCCCGTCGCCTCCGGAGCCACCATTGTCAGCCATGCAGAAAACCAACGACAACATACCTTCCGCCGTGCAATGCGGTGACGCCGCTATGGAATGGCCGCGCCTGATCTCCGACAAGCGCCTCGGGCTCGAGCGCTTCCATGACCCGCGCATCCACACCCGGAGCGATTTCCAGCGCGACTACGACCGCCTCGTATTCTCATCCCCCTTCCGGCGGCTCCAGAACAAGACCCAGGTGTTTCCTCTCCCGGGAAGCATCTTCGTACACAACCGCCTGACCCACAGCCTCGAGGTGGCTTCGGTGGGACGCAGCATGGCCAAGGAGGCCGCCATCGCCCTCTCCGACCGCCATCACGACGCCCCGACGCGCGACGCGCTCGCCAACATCCCCGACATCGTCGCCGCCGCCTGCCTCTGCCACGACCTCGGCAATCCCCCTTTCGGCCATTCGGGCGAGAAGACCATCTCCACTTATTTCACCGAGGGCAACGGCCTTGCGCTCAAGCCTCTCCTCTCCGACCGCCAATGGGCCGACGCGGCCAGTTTCGAGGGCAACGCCAACTCTTTCCGTGTGCTCACACATCAGTTCGTGGGGCGACGCGAGGGCGGTTTCGCCATGACCTACAGCACTCTGGCCTCTATCGTGAAATATCCCCACGACTCAAGCCTCGCCTCCGACAAGGGAAAGTTCGGATATTTCTCTTCCGAGGAGGAACTCTTCCGTCGCGTGGCCGGCGAGCTCGGAATGCCGGAAATATGCCCCGGACGCTTCGCGCGCCATCCCCTCGTATATCTCGTGGAGGCCGCCGACGACATCTGCTATCAGATCATGGACATCGAGGACGCCCACCGACTCGCCATACTCTCGCCCGACGAGACCACCTCGCTCCTGCTCGACTTCTTCGACGGCGAGCGCCGCGACCGCCTGCGCCGGGGTATGGGCCACCTCTCCGACCCCAACGAGCAGGTGGGATATCTCCGCAGCAATGTCATCGGCGAGCTCGTGGGCGACTGCGCGCGAGCCTTCGCCGAGGCCGAGCCGCTGCTGCTCACGGGCGCCCTCTCCGGCCCGCTCACAGCGCATATCAATCCGCGCCTGCGCGACGCCTACGAGGCCTGCTCCCGCGCCGCCTGGTCGAAGATATACACCGCCCCCAGCGTGGTCGACGTGGAGATCGCCGGCAACCGCATCATAACATACCTGCTCGACACGCTCATGCAGGCCGTGATGCATCCGGAACGCAATTTCTCGCAGCTGATCCTCGCTAAGGTGCCCCGCCAGTATGATGTCAATTCCCCCGACTGCTTCACGAGGGTGCAGGCCGTGCTCGACCATGTCTCGGCCATGACCGACGTCTATGCCCTCGACCTCTTCCGAAAGCTCAACGGCCACAGCCTCCCCGCCGTGTGACCTCAGACATAATCACCGTTTAACCTCCGAATATATATGACAAGAAAGATAATCACTCTCCTCTGCCTCATCGTCTTCCTGACGTCGGCCGCCACGGGCGCCGGCTACAGGGTCTATTCCCCCGGCGACCTCCCCAACCCCAATGTGGCCGACCGCCGCGAGTTCGTGGCCGACCCCTCCGGCGTCCTGTCGGCTTCAGAGCGACGCCAGGTCAACGAAAAGCTATACGACCTCCGGCAGAACACCACCGCCGAGATGGCCGTGGCCATAGTCCCCTCCACGGGCGACATACCCGTGGAGGAGTTCGCCACCGACCTCTTCACCCGCTGGGGCATCGGCAAGGCCGACAAGGACAACGGCGTCCTCCTCCTCATCGCCCTCGAGCAGCGCAAGGCCTGGATAGCGACGGGCTACGGTGTGGAGGGCGTGCTCCCCGACGTGAGCTGCGCCACGATCCTGCGCCGCACTGTCGTCCCGGCCATGAAGGAGGGCAACGCCGCTGAAGGCATCGAGGCGGCCGTCAGCGACGTCTACGGAGCCCTCACCGATCCCGCCGTGGCCGAGGAGCTCCGGAGCTCGCAGCCCGACAGTTACGGCGCCGCCACCGATGTGCTGTCGGCTGAGGTGATATGGGATTTCGTGGTGATAGTGGCCACCTGCGCCTTCCTCTTCTCGATGGTTCTCTTCCTCTACGATGTCTGGAGCCTCCGGCGCCGCGACCGCTATCAGAAGGCGATGGCATGGCGACGCCAGCTTCCCGCTTTCTGGTGGGCGGCTCTGATCTCCCTCGGCTCAGGCGTGGTCTTCGCGCTGCTCGCCCTCTGGCGATACCGCGCCGCCCGCGACGGCCGACGCAAATGCGAGACCTGCGGCCACCTCATGAAGAAGCTCGGCGAGGAGGAAGACAACGCCCTGCTCTCACCCTCCCAGGATTTCGAGGAGAAGCTCAAGACCGTCGACTACGACGTGTGGGAGTGCCCGCATTGCCACACCGTGGAGCGCTTCCCTTTCAAGGAGAAGCAGATGCGATACTCGGAATGTCCGCGATGCCACACCGTGGCCCGCACGCTGGTGTGCGACCGCGTGGTGCAGCCCGCCACCACCCGCTCCGAGGGCTCCGGCTTCCATGAATATGAATGCCTCTTCTGCCATTACCGCGACCTGAAGCCCTACCGCATACCGCGCAAGACCGACGATGCCGCGGCGGCCGCCGTGCTCGGCGCGGCTCTCGGCTCATCGCTCGGCCGCGG